>OOCM01001931.1_pt1 | contig 14843 bp, 10 predicted proteins | sample 1671111 | NCBI WGS metagenome assembly OOCM01 (sample SAMN06348123, study PRJEB24527) | human gut metagenome | biome: human gut; feature: ankylosing spondylitis patient; material: feces | host: Homo sapiens | place: China | collected 2015-10 | reverse complement strand
CCTGCTCCCGAAGCCAGAGCAGCTTCGCCAGCGGCAGCGCGCCGCTCAGCTCCGGCAGGCCGGTGCGCTCGTAAAAGCGCTGCCGGTCAAGCACGGCGGCAAGCCGCGCCGCCTGCGCCTCCGCCCGGCTGTCCAGCCAGACGATCGCGGGCCGCAGGGCCTTTCCCTGCCTGTCCACGCAGAGCAGCGTTTCGCCCTGCGTCGTCAGCGCGACGGCACAGACCCTCGCCCGCGCTTCGGCGGGCAGCGACAGAATGCATTGTGCTGCCGCGTCCAGATACACCTGCGCCTCCACCTCGGCGCACACGCCGCGCGTTTGCAGAGCATATTCCCGGCTCGTCAGCGCCGTCTGCCGGAGCTGACGGTCAAACAGGCAGGCTTTTACGGACGTCGTGCCGACGTCCAGCGTCAGAATCAGTTCCATATATGCATTCCTCACAGCAGAATCTCGGTCAGACAGCCCGTTTCGGCAGAACGTTTGGCAGCCAGACAGCACGCCGCGCTGCGCAGACCACCCAGAAGATCCGACGACGGCGTTCCACCCGCCAGCAGGTTCATAAAATCCTGCGCCAGCCGCCGGTCGCCGCCGAAGTGATTGCCGCCGGTGGGCCGGATCTGGATCGTCGCGGTCTGGTCGAATGCATAGTCGTCATGGCGGATGACGCCGGTATAGAAATCAAACTCGGCGCTGCCCTTTGTTCCGATGATGCGGCAGCCGCGTCTGGCCGCCGTGCGCTTGACGGTAAAGTTCTGATTATAGCTGATGATCGCGCCGCTTTCGCACAGGAACATGGCCGAGGCGACGTCCTCGTTGCCGGTATCCACGGCGAAGCAGCAGCAATCGCCCTGCACGTCCTCGCCGCGCAGCTTGCCGACGACATAGCTGCTCTCCACGCAGGTGCGGTAGTCGGGACAGTCGGGGCAGTGCAGCCCGGCGGGCCTGTCTCCTTTATAATAGAGCTTCTCGGTGTGTGCGAAGACACGCTTCGGCGTCAGCCCGGCGGCGTGGCAGATATAGTCGATATCATGCGTCGTTTTCTGCAAAAACAGCCCGCCGGTCAGGCGCGGGTCGCGGTACCAGCTGTGATAGTACACGCTGCCGTAGGGCACATTGTTGACGGCCTGCACCATGGTGACGCGCCCGAGCGCGCCGCTTTCGACCAGCTGCCGCAGGCGGACGGTGATATCCGCCACGCGCAGAGGGAAGGACACGACGGCCCGGTCCAGCTTTCCCTCTGCGGCCTCACGCAGCGTCCGGTACTGCGCTTCGCTGATGCAGACGGGCTTTTCCAGAAACAGCGGGATATCCCGCTTCAGGACCTCGACCGCCAGCGGCGTATGCAGCGGGCAGCGCGTGCCGATGAATACGCCGTCCGGTTCGCAGCCCCCCAGCAGCGCGTCCGCGTTTTCAAAATACCGCGCTTCAGCGAACAGCGGATCTCCGGCATTTTCCTCTTTGATCTGCTCCCAGCGCGGGTCCGCAACTGCGGCGACGGAAATATCCGCCTCGATCTCCCGGAAGGCCTGCAGCATGGTTTTCGAACGCAGGCCGTAGCCGAGAAAGGCAAGCTTCTTTGTCATATGCTTCGCACTCCTGTCTGCACGTATTGTTTTTTAAAAATTACTAATAATACGCGAATTTTTTAGTCGTAAACGAATAATAATCCAATCAAATATTATGAAATGTGTCTATTGACTTGCATCGTTTCTGTTGCTATACTACTACAAAAAGAAGAAAATATCAATCCTTTTTTCTTCTTTGATCATTTCGGATTGGGGCGTTCCGCCCATTTCCTCATTTAATTATTACTAATTTTCGAAAGCGAGTGGTCCTATGCGTAATCCGCCTGACGTCCCCGGTGTCCGCAGTCAGCGCACCCGATTCCAGAAGCTGCTGGCCTATCTGAAGCGCTACTGGTTCTTATATCTGCTTGTCCTGCCGGGCTTTGTCTTTATGATCGTGTTCAATTACGGCCCCATGTACGGCATTCAGCTGGCCTTTAAGGACTATCACGCAAATCTCGGCATCTGGGGCTCGCCGTGGGTCGGTCTTGAGCATTTCCGTGAGATGATCGCCGACGCCAATTTCTGGCGCGCGGCAAAAAACACGCTGATCATCAACGGCTATAACATCGTATTCAAGACGACGTTCACGATTTTCCTCGCACTCATGCTCAATGAGCTGCGCCTGAAAAAGGTCAAAAGCTGCGTGCAGACGGCGGCCTATCTGCCGTATTTCCTGTCCTGGGTCATTTTTGCCGGTCTGGTGCAGGTGTTTCTGGAGTACCCGTCTTCCTCCGGCAGCAGCGGCGGCGTGATCAATCAGGTCATCACGTTTTTCGGCGGTGAGCCGATCAATTTCCTGACGCGGCCCGATCTGTTCCGCGCGATCGTCGTGATTTCCAACATTATCAAGAACGCGGGCTACGGCACGATCGTCTATCTCGCGTCCATGTCCACGATCAACCCAGCTCTGTACGAGGCGGCGAAGATGGACGGCTCCAACCGGCTGCAGATGATGCTGCACATCACCATCCCCGCGATCCTGCCGACCATCGTGATTTTGCTGATCCTGGATCTGTCCAGCCTGTTCAGCGCGAACTTTGACCAGATCTACAATCTGTACAACAACTATGTGCTCTCCACCGGCGATGTGCTCTCCACGTATATCTACCGCATCAGCCTCGGCGGCGGCACGTCCTTCGAGCTTTCCACGGCGATCAATCTGGTTCTGCAGGTTCTCGGCCTGATCGTCGTGCTGATCACCAACAAGTTCGTTTCCAAGCTCGATATCATGGGCATTTTCTAATGGGAGGGCCGCGCATGAAAAAGAAACCCACTTCCCTGCGCCGCAGTATGTTCATGCGGCTGGGCTTTAACTTCTACGACGTGGCCGTGACGATCTTCTGCGTCGCATTCGGCCTGCTGTGCTTTTACCCGCTCTGGTACTGCCTGGTCGCATCGGTCATGCCGTATGAGGAATACGTCAAGGGCGGTCTGATGCTCTGGTTCAAGGGCATCGATCTGCAATACTATATTCAGATCTTCAGCACCAAGGTCTACACAAACAGCCTGCTCGTCTCCGCCGTCAAGACGGTTCTGGCGACCGCGCTTTCCGTGCTGGTCACGTCCGCCATGGCCTACGCCGTCAGCAAGGTCCACATCCGCGGCATGAAGCTCATCAACGCGCTTGTGGTCTTCAACCTGTTCTTTGCCGGCGGCCTCATCCCGCAGTATATGCTCTACAAATCGCTCCACCTGACCGGGAACTTCTGGGTCATGGTCCTGCCCGGCACGCTGAATATCTCCTATTTCATCATCATGCGGAACTATTTCTCCTTCTCCGTCTCCCGCGAGCTGGAGGATGCCGCCATGATCGACGGCTGCAACGAGGTCGGCATTTTCTTCCGCATCGTCATGCCGCTCTCGCGCGGCATGATCGCGGCTGTGACGCTGTTTATCGCGGTCATCAACTGGAACGACTATTACAGCTACATGATGTTCATCGGCAACAAGACGAAGCTGCAGCCGTTCGCGTGGGTGCTGCACCGGATGCTGACGGACAAGAGCCTTATGAATCAGGTGCGCAACGGCGCGGCCAGCCTCGGCTTCACGCTGCCGCCTCCCATGGCGCTGCGCATGGCGACGATCATCTGCGCGACGCTCCCCATTATCATCATCTACCCGTTTATCCAGCCGTACTTCACGCAGGGCATGACGCTCGGCGCCGTGAAGGAATGATCTTGAAACTCTGCGCGGGAACCGCGCGGTTTTATAAAAACTAAGGAGGATCACAATGAAAAAGTACACCACCCTGCTCTGCCTGCTTCTGGCGCTGGTCATGGTCATGGCCTGCTTCACCGGCTGCGCCAAGCAGCCCGCGCAGTCGGACCCCGCCGACACCACGGAGCCTGCGCAGACAACTGACACCACCCCCGAGGATTCCACCCCGGCTGAACCCGCCGACACGCGCGAAACGGTCAACATCCGCTTTGCCCAGTTCGGCAACAACCTCGACGATCTCGACGGCTATGCCAACGACCCCATCAAGGCCGCCATCGAGCAGGCCGTCGGCGTGACGCTGGAATATGACACCGGCACGGACGGCTTCGACGACCGTATGCAGACCGAGCTCTTCACCGGCAGCGCCCCCGATCTGTTCCCGACCTGGGGCGAGAGCGACAAGATCGCCAGCTGGGTGCAGGACGGCCTCGTCACCAACCTCGGCGAGATCGTCAACGCCGATCCCGACCGCTATCCCACGCTCTACAAGATGATGAACAGCGAGGAATGGAAGGCGTACAACAAGCTCTACACCGGCGATGAGACCGCCTCCTACGCCATCTACTCCGTGGCCGCCTTTGCAGATCCCTCCTTCGGCGGCGTTCCTGTTTACAACCAGGCCATCCTTGACGAGGTCAACGAGGGCAAGGTCCCCGCAACGGTCGATGAGTTCCTGACCTACTGCGAGGCCGCAGGCTCCGCCGGTTATGTCGGCTGGTGGCCGCGCAACGACAAGCTCACCAATTGGAACGAGATCGACGCGACGCTGGCTCTGCCGCAGGGCACCAGCATCACCGTTCCCAGAGGCGCCGGCACCGGCACCATCCTCTCCGGCGAGGCCGGCACGGACAGCGAATACTGGACCGTGAGCGCCGTCTCCGAGCAGAGCAAGGCCGTCGTCAAGCAGCTGGCTGAGCTTTATAAGAACGGCGGTCTTGACGCCAACATCGGCGTCAAGGGCGACTTTGACGACGCGTATGCCGATTTCGGCAACGGCACGCTGGGTGCTGTGAACTTTGGCTTCGGCTATCCCGGCCAGTTCCGCGATTTCTTCAAGAGCGCATGGCTCGCCGTCCATCCGGACGCTTCCATCGACGATCTGGCCGTCGGTCAGGCTCTGACCTCCAACGGCAGCTACGGCAAGACCTACTCCACCGGCACGTGGATCAACTCCCACTACTTTATCCCCACCTCCTGCGCGTATCCCGACCGTGTTCTCGATCTGGTCGAGTTCCTTGCCTCCAACGCAGGCCAGGATCTGCTGCATAACTGCGTGAACGGCGAATTCAACACCAGCGTCGGCTCCGATTACTGGTCTGCGATCGACGGCGCATACGGCTACGGCGACGGCCGCTGCAAGTACGTCTGGTTCAGCTATATGTTCAGCGGTGTCGAGTACTATTGCGACTTTGAGAACCAGAGCTGGTGGGATGCCGTTTCCCATCCCGTTGACTTCTCCAACTCCTGGGCGACCGAAGAGGACGCCGCGCTCGTCAGCAAGGCCAAGGACACCATCTCCGGCTTTGTCAACGAGGTCGTGCAGCCCCTGCCCGCCTATTATAACATGGTCGCGCTGCCCGCAGAGGCGACCGATATCATCAACCAGCTCACGACCATCACCAATGAGTATCTGACCCAGTTCATCGGCGGTCAGCTGGACATCGACGCTTCCTGGGGCGACTATGCCGCCGCTTATGAAGCTGCCGGTGCAGCCGAGCTCGAAACGATGATCAACGACGCTGTCGCGACCGCCCGCACCACCTACGGCGGCTAACCACATTCCATTTCCGATGTGCAGGGGGGCATTCCCCCCTGCACACCCGCGCGCATCCTGCGCCCGCACACGGGCTTTGACCATCAGAAGGCCGGCACGACGGCTGCCTGATGCCTATCCAAATTTCTTATCCACTATTTTTCCGCACTCAGGAGGTAATGTTCCATGTCCAACAAAACTATGCTCGGTGATGCATCCGGCCGCGGCGCCGTTGACGGCTTCCGCGTGACCTGCCCCGCCATGCAGCATCCCTATACAGAAGCAGAGATCGACGCAGTCGTCAAGGTCATGCGTGAGGCCTGCGGCCAGACGCAGGGCAAATACATGGTCGAGTTTGAGCAGGCCTTCTGCGCCTTTACCGGCGCGAAGCACGCCTTTGCCGTCAATAACTGCACAAGCGCGCTGAAAATGGCCGCGATCTTCTGCCATATCCAGCCTGGCGACGAGGTCATCATCCCCGCCTATACCTTCTGCGCCTCCGCGATCCCCTTCGGCGATCTGGGCGCAAAGATCGTCTGGGCCGACATCAACCCGGATACCTGGACCATCGACCCGGACGATATCGCCCGCAAGATCACGCCCAAAACGAAGGCTGTGGTCTGCGTGCACCTGCTCGGTATGCCGTGCGACATGAAAAAGATCGTCCCTATCGCAAGAGCGCACGGTCTGAAGGTCGTGGAGGACTGCGCGCAGGCGCTCGACTGCCGCATTGACGGCCAGCACGTCGGCACATTCGGCGATTTCGGCTGCTTCAGCTTCCACTCCGCAAAGACCATGACGACGCTCGGCGAGGGCGGTATGTTCGTCTGCGCAGACGACGCGGACGCCGCTGCCGCGCCCGGCATCCGGCACAACGGCTGCTGCGCGTATCCGGCTGACCGTGAGCGCTACTGGTCCCCGGCCATGAGCTGCGTCGACAGCTTCCTGGACGACCGCTGGCCGCAGAACTTCTGCATCGGCGAAGCGCAGTGCGCGCTGGGCACGGAGGAGCTCAAGAGCGTCATCGCCAACAACAACACCCTGATCGAGCAGGACCGCAAGATCCGCGAAAAGCTTGCCGGTCTGCCTGAGATCTCCTTCTCCCGCTGCCCGGAAAACGGCCGCTATGTCGTGCACCAGTACATCATGCATTATGACGGCAGCGCCTGCGGCAAAACGCGCGATGATCTGCTCGATCTGATGACAAAAAAATACGGCATCCGCTGCATCGTGCAGTATTATCCCCTGTACCGCTATCCGCTGTTCCAGCGCAAGGGCTGCGGCGAGTTTGACTGCCCCGTGCTCGACAAGTGGTGGGACGGCTCGTTCTCCTTCCCGTGGTGGTGCGGCATGGACGACACTGTCATCGACACGCTGTGCTCCAGCCTGATCTCCGCCGTTGAAGAGCTGCGCGGCTGAGCGCCGGGAGGAAGCGGATTTGGCTGATTTTACAGCGCTTCGCGGGATCGTCTGCCCCGTTGTTTCGCCCTGCACATCGAATGAGGGCGTCGATTACGACAGCCTGCAGGAAAATCTGGCGCGGCTGCTGCGCGCGCCCATCACCGGCTTTTATGTCTGCGGCGGCACCGGAGACGGCAGCCGTCTGACGTTCGCCGAGCGTTGCAGGACGGCGGAGCTGACCATCGCGCAGACAAGGGCCGCCGGACGCAGGACCATCGTCCATGTCGGCCAGACGCTTCAGCGGCACGCACTGGAGCTGGCGGAGCACGCGATGACGCTGGGCGCGGACGCGGTCGCGTCCGTCCCGCCGCAGGGCGGCTGGAGCGAAACGGTTGCGTATTACACCGCGCTGGCCGCGCAGGCGCCGGTCTTCATCTATTACATTCCCGGTCTGACGCACGTTTCGGCAGACTATGACCAGCTGCGGCAGCTGCTGGATCTGCCCGGCGTGGCGGGGATCAAGGTCAGCGACTGGAACATCTTCCTGATCCGCCGCATCAAGGCGGATTATCCGGAGAAGATCGTCTATACCGGCCTTGACGAAATGGTCGTTCCGGGCCTTCTCTACGGCGCGGACGGCTCCATCGGCACGTGGATCAATCTGCTGCCGGAGTTTTACTGCAAGCTCTGGACGCTTGCGCAGGCAGGCCGCTGCGCGGAGCTGAACCGGCTGCAGACGGCCTATACGGAGTTTTTGCGCAAGGGCTGGCAGTTCGGCATTCTGAACGCATTTCAGGAGCTGATGCGCAGTCTCGGCTATGCGGAAAAATGCTTCCGCGCCCCTGCCGTCTGGCAGCCCGGCTCCATGCCGGAGCCGCTGCTGCAGGGGCTGCTGGCCGATCTGGACGGGTTGAACGCGCTTGCCGCGTCCATGTCCTGACGTCTCTACTTTCACTGGAGGAACCTGTTATGCAGTTTACAACTTTACCGGGAACCGGCATTTCCGTCTCCCGTCTGTGCCTCGGCACCATGACCTTCGGCAGCCCCGTCGCCGAGCCGGACGCGATCCGGTTGGTGCATGACGCGGCGGAGCTTGGCGTCAATTTCATCGACACGGCCAATATGTACGAGGGCTACAACCGCTTCGCAGGCTCTGCAGGCGGCGTGGCCGAGGAAATTGTCGGCAAGGCCGTCGCCGGACGGCGGACGGACTTCGTCGTCGCGACAAAGCTCGGCATGAAGGTCGGCGATACCCCCGTCGACGAAAACACCTCGCCCGAGGCCATCCGCGTCCAGCTGCGCCGCAGCCTGCGCCGGATAAACACCGATTATATTGATTTGTACTATCTGCACCGCTACGATCCCAACACTGCACCCGGCGAGATCGCCCGCGCCATCGGCGAGGAGCTGAAGGCCGGCACCATCCGGGCCTGGGGCGTGAGCAACTATTCTGCGGAGCAGCTTTCCGCGCTGCTTGCCGCAGCGCGCGAGGAAAATATCCCGCTGCCCAGTATGTGCCAGCCGCCGCTGAGCCTGCTCAACACCGGCGCGCTGGACGCGCTTCTGCCGCTGTGCGCGCAGGAGGGCATCGGCGTGATCCCCTATCAGGTGCTGCAGGGCGGCATTCTGACCGGAAAATATCACGCCGGACAGCAGCCGCCCGCAGGCAGCCGCGCAGCAGAAAAGCCCGACTGGATGAAGCCCATGACGGACGAGGTCTACGCGACGCTTGCGCGCGTGGAGGCCGAAGCGAAGGCCTCCGGGCAGAGCATGACGCAGTACGCCCTTGCCTGGGCGCTGCGGCAGCCCGCCGTCCGGTGCGTGCTGCTGGGCGTGAAGCGCCGGGCGCAGCTGGAAGAGGCTGCGGCGATCTTTTGACAGACAGGAGAAACAGATATGCAGCTGCACGGCTCTGAACTGAAAAAGGGCGTCGTCATTGAACGCGGCGCTTCCCCCTGGCAGATCTTCCAGCAAAACGAGCAGGGCTTCGCCGTTATCCGCCTTTCCGGCACGGCGTACCGCGTCCGGCAGAGCTTTGAGATGCCGCTGGAATTCTCCGCCGTACCGGAGGGCTCGATCACTGTCAAGGCCCGCATTGCGCTGGAAAGCAGCGGCGAGAGCGTCTGCCCGTGGACCGTCTGCCGGACAGACGCGGACGGCCGCTGGTCGGTCACGTTTGACCGCGTCCCGGCGGGCGGACTGTACCGCGTAGAGACCTATATGGAATATCAGGGCTGGGACGGTCTGTCCTCAACGCGGGGCGATATGATCCACAACATCGGCGTCGGCGACGTGTTCGTCGTCGCCGGGCAGAGCAACGCCGCCGGACGCGCAAAGAACCCGGTAGAGGACGCGCCGGAGCTTGGCGTGCATCTGCTGCGCGATTCCGGCGTCTGGGATCTGGCGACGCATCCGCTGGGCGAGACGACCGGCTCTGTCCATCAGGGACACTTTGAGAACCACAACCCCGGCCATACGCCGTGGCTGCACTTTGCGAAGCTCCTCAAGCGGGAGCTTGGCTACCCCATCGGCATCGTCATGAGCGCCTACGGCGGCGCGCCGCTGCGCTGGTGGAACCCGGAGGAAAACGGTTCGCTGTATTTCAATATGCTTGAGCAGCTTGCAGATCACGAGCTGCACCCGAAGGCCATGCTCTGGTACCAGGGCGAGGCCGAGGGCTACGAAAACGCAGCGGAGACCTATCTTGCCCGCTTTACGCAGTTTGTCGGCGCGCTGCGCCGCGATCTGAACCAGCCGGAGCTGCCCGTCATCACCGTGCAGCTCAACCGCTGCATGACCCCGTGCGACACGGCGCTCGACCGGCAGTGGGGCATGGTGCGGCAGGCGCAGGTCGCCGCTGCGCGCAGCATCCCCGGCGTGTACGTTCTGCCGTCGTCCGATGTCGCGCTTTATGATTTTATCCACAACAGCGCACAGGGCAACCTTGTCATCGGTGAGCGCTGCGCACGCTGCGCGCTGGCCGAGCTTTACGGAAAGCCGCTGATGTGGCAGGCCCCGGAGGTCTGCTGTGCGGAGCGCAAAGCGCCGGATGCCGTCGTGCTGCACTTCAGCCGGATCTGCAACTGGCTCAATCCGTTTGACGTGGCCGCGGCGCTTCTGCCCTTTGAGGCAGAGGATGCGCAGGGACTTCTGCGCTGTGAGCGCTATGAAACCGGCAATGATACGCTGACGCTTTATTTTGCCCGGCCTCTGGAGCATCCCGCCGTGCTGCACGGCGTCTGGCGCGCCAACCCCGGCCCGTGCACGCCATGCGACTGCATGCGTATGCCGATGCTTTCGTTCTACAATCTGCCCATTGAGGAGTAACATGAATCAGTCCTATTGCTACAGCTTCCGCTTCTGCTGCGACCCCGGCTTCAATGACCGGCGCGAGATCGCGTCGCTGCGGCGCTTCGTCCGCGAGGCGCAGATCGATGACGTGGCCGTGTTCTGTAACGTAGAAGAGCTGAATACCGGCCACATGACCGAGGAGGAGCAGGAAACCATCTGGCTGCGCCTGCTCTGCGACGTGCAGGCCGCGCTTGCGCCGGAGGGTGTGCAGCTGTCGGTCAACCACTGGCACAGTCTGATGCACGCCGACCTCGGCAAGACGCTGCCGCAGAGCCAGCCGTTCCGCCGCATGGTCGACATGGACGGCCGGGAGGCCGATCTGTGCGTCTGCCCGATGTGCGAACGCTGGCAGACCTATTTTGCCGGGCTTTACGCGCGCTACGCGGCGCTTTCGCCGCACATTCTGTGGGTGGAGGACGATTTCCGCCTGCATAACCACGATCCGCTGCGCTGGGGCGGCTGCTTCTGCCCGGCGCATATGCGCGAATACGCCCGCCGGGCCGGAAAGCCGGAGCTGACGCGCGAGGAATTCGTGCGCGGCATCCTGCAGCCAGGCGCGGTGCACCCCTACCGGAAGATCTGGCTGGACGTGAACCGCGAGACCATGACGGCCCTTGCCGCACGCATCGGACAGGCTGTCCGGCAGGCAAGCCCGACGGCAAAGGTCGGCCTGATGAGCTCCGTCCCCTACATCCACGCGGCGGAGGGCCGCGACTGGTACGGCATTCTGCGCGGTCTTGCCGCTGGGCAGCCGCCCGTCAGCCGCATCCACCTGCCCGCGTATCAGGAAACCGCCCCCGGACAGTATCTGCTGCGGTTCAACATGGTCTCCATGCACAACCGCGCGCTGCTGCCGCCGGAGACGGAGGTTTATCCCGAGCTTGAAAACTATCCTTATTCCCTGTTCGCCAAATCCCGCGCGTTCACGCGCTTCCAGCTGCTGAGCAGTCTGCCGCTGAACCTGAAGGGCATGACGATCGACCTGTTCGATCTCAACGGCAGCGGCATCGTCTTTTCCGACGGCTATCAGCAGATGCTGCGCGCGGTCAAGCCGTTTTTAAGTGCCGTCAACGCCATGGGCGTCTTCGCACTGCCGAAGCGCGGCGTGTGCGTGATGACGAGCGAGGACTCGGCCTATACCCTTCAAACCGCGCACGGCGCGGACATGGAGGAGCTGTACCCGCACGAGGTCTATTTTGCGGGCCTTTTAAACGCGATGGGCATCGCGTATCAGTACTGCACCGACCCCGGCGTCTCCGGTCAGGTCGTGGCCGTGAGCGGTCAGTATTTCCGGAACCTGACCCCGGAGCAGATCGCGCACCTGTTTGCGCATAACACGCTGCTGCTTTCCGGCGACGCTGTGGATACGCTCTGCCAGATGGGCCTCGGCGAATTGGCCGGGGTGCGCAGCTGCCGCTGGATGAAGCAGAACAGCGGCGCATACACCTATGAGCAGGTCGTAAACGGCAAGGCGTATCTGGGCCTTCCGCAGGCACGGGCCTCCGCCGTGATTTCCAGCACCGACGTGTTACAGATCGACTATCTGGAGCAGCCGGAGCTTTACACCGAATTTTTCGATTCCTTCCGCCGTCCTGCCGCGCCGGGTCATGCTGTTTCGCGCGGACGCGTCCTGATCCATCCGTTCGGTCGCTTTTCCAGCCCCGGCGACATGCCGCCCATGCAGCTGAACGCACTGCGGCGCGAGCTGCTGCAGGATATGCTTGCATCGCGCCTTGACGCGCCGATGGTCGCCGGGCAGGCGTATCTGCAGCCGTACTGCACCTGTGACGGCAGGGATCTGTATCTGTATCTGTATCTGGTCAACGGCAGTCTGGACGAGGCTTCGTCCGTGACGCTGGCGATGGGCGCGCTCCGCTTTTCCGGGGCATGGGTGCTCACGGGCCAAAACGAACGCCGCGCGCTCCCTTACACAGAGGGGCCGGACGGACGCTTCACCTTTGATCTGCGGCTCGCGCCGATGGACGCGGCGCTGCTGCGCCTGACATTGCAAGAGGAGGAACCCGCATGAATGCAGCTATTATCGAACGGAACTGGGTCGTGGAATGGTTCGACGAACGGCAGTGCTATCATATGCCGAGCCTGACCATGGCGCCGGACGGCACGCTGCTTGCCGTCTGGAACGGCGGCTTTCTGCAGTGGAACGGAGACCCCATGGGCCGTGACGCCAAGGACTGGGTCTCCCGACTCGAACCGGGCGCAAAAAGCTGGAGCAATCCCGACGCCGTCGGCTGCGACATCCGCTACTGCTGCCACGACCCCATTTTCCTGAAAAACCGCAAGGGCGAGATCATCCTGCTGTTCGCAAAATTTCTGGACACCGAGGTCAACTTTACGACCTGGTGCAACGGCCGCGACGAGCTCTGGATGCGCAAGACGCAGGACAACGGCCGCACGTGGCTCCCGGCTGTCCCGGCGGGGATCCAGTCCGGCCACGCGTCCAACGACAGCGTTCTGCTGCCGGACGGCACGATCGTCTTCGCCTCCACCAGCACCGAGCTGCCGGAGTATTATTTCGGCGCCGTGCAGATCTACCGCTCCCATGACGACGGCGAAAGCTGGGAAAAGGGCGCGCTGCTCACCGCGGACGACGGCAACCGCATCCGCGAGCCCGCGATCTGCCTGCGCCCGGACGGACGGCTGCTGCTGTTCACCCGTACCTGCCCCGGCACCGCCGGATGGGGCACGGCGGGCAACCGTTCGCTGCCGTCCTACCGCGCGGAAAGCCTCGACGGCGGCCTGACCTGGAGCCAGCCGAAGCCCTGCGGCATTCTGAACAACGAATCCAAGCTGGACGTCATCAGCTGGGACAAAGAAACCATCCTGATGGCCTATAACGACACGCCGGAGACCGACTGGCACGAGCGCAGCCCGCTGACGCTGGCATATTCCAAAGACGAGGGCCTGACCTGGCAGAACCTCATCACGCTTGCGCCCGCCCCTGGCAACAAGTGCCAGCCTGCCATGTGCCGCGACGCACAGGGCCATCTCAACGTGATCTATATGCACCGGCACACCGCCATCGAGCATCTTGTTCTGGAAATTACGGACTGAAGCCCGAAAAAACTCCCCTCTGCAATGCAGAGGGGAGGCACTGGCTCAGTCTGATGTGCGCGCAGGGCCGGTCGATTTCCGGATCATGAGCTGCGGCGCGTACTCGATCTTATCCGCCATGACTGCGCTCTTGTCCGCGCCGTGTCCCTGATCGTTCTGCTTGACGATCTGATCGACCGCCGAACGGCAGCGCGCCCAGAGCCGGTGATCGATGCTGGTCAGCGGCGGCGTGATAATGGATGAGGTAAAGATATTGTCAAAGCCGCAGACGGAATAGTCCTCCGGCACGCGCAGTCCCTTTTCGCGCAGCACGGAGATCACGCCGATGGCGATCATATCGTTCGCCCCGACAAGCGCTGTCGCGCGGTGCTCCCGCGCCAGCAGTTCCCGTGCCAGCCGTGCGCCCGTCGCGTACTCAAACGGCACGCTGCCGCCCACACCGTCCTCCTCCCGGCTGTCCGGCGCGACAAGCGCCTCGACCGAGGTTTCGACGCCGTCCTGTCTTCCTCGCTCATGAAAGCGCTGCCGGAGGCCCTCCAGCCGCTGCTTGCGTGCCAGCGTCGTCTGGTCCATCGGCGTGGAGATGAACGCCGCATGCCGGTGTCCGAGGCTGTACAGATGGTCGGCCAGCATCGCGCCTGCGCGCTGGTTGCTCAGCTCGATGGAGCAGATCGGCAGCTCCTCGCGCTTCTCGCCGATCAGCACGAGCGGAATGCGCGCCGACAGCCGCACCGCCTCGTCCGGGAAGCTGGGCAGGAACGTATAAACAATGCCGCTGATGCGGTTATCGGAAAACTGCTCCAGATAGTATTTTTCCAGCTCCCGCTTGCGGAACGTGTTGCAGACCAGCACGCGGAACTCCTGACTGCCCGCATAATCCTCCAGCGTCTGGATCAGCTCGGAATAATACTGGTTCGCCAGCGTGGGCGTCAGGACCAGAATGAGCCGCCGGTCATTGCCGTTTTTCTTTCTGGTGCGGTGCGCAGGCGGCTGATAGCCGAGCTGCCGGGCCGCCTCAAAGACGCGCGCTCTGGTCTGCTCGGAAAACGTTGCCCGGCTGCTTCCGCTCAGAACGAGCGAAACGCTGGTCTGCGATACGCCCGCAAGCTCCGCGACGTCTGTAGACGTCGGTTTTCTCTGTTTTTTCTCCGCCATTTTCGTTTCTCCCGCAGCTTTTGTTATTACTAATATTTTATCATTTCCCTGCAGACTTGTCAATTTCTTCTTTCCGTTTTTCATCGTTTTTCGAAGAAACGACCCGTTAACACGTTTATTGTGCGTGTAACCCGCGCTTGTTTTAATACTACTAATATTGGAGTAACCGACATGATGAGAATCAAAGACCTGTTTCCTGATGCTTCCGGCAGCGGACGCGTGCTCGTTCTGGGTGAGCTGCTGCTGGACTTTGTTCCCTGTGACTCCGATATGCGGCTGTCCCAGCCCGGCACGGTCCTGAAAACCGTCAGCGGCTCGTCCGGTATTT
>OOCM01001926.1_pt1 | contig 14861 bp, 12 predicted proteins | sample 1671111 | NCBI WGS metagenome assembly OOCM01 (sample SAMN06348123, study PRJEB24527) | human gut metagenome | biome: human gut; feature: ankylosing spondylitis patient; material: feces | host: Homo sapiens | place: China | collected 2015-10 | reverse complement strand
GAAGGGCCTCTCCAAGGCCGCCAAGCGTGCCGACCGCGCCACCTCCGAAGGCGTGATCGCAAGCTGCGCCGCCGCCGACGGCAAGACTGCCGCCATCGTTGAAGTGATGACCGAAACCGACTTCGTGGCCCGCGGCGACAAGTTCCAGGAATTCGCCAAGGCCGTGGCTGAAGAAGTGCTGGCCGCCAATCCCGAAAACCTCGACGCCTTCCAGGATCGCGTGAACGATCTGGCCGCCGCCACCGGCGAAAAGACCGTGCTCGGCCGCTTCGTGCGCATGAGCGTTGAAGGCGAAGGCGTGATCGGCTCCTACGTGCACTCCAACGGCAAGCTCGCCGTTCTCGTGGAAGTCGCCACCGACAAGCCTGCCGATGCCTCCGTGGCCGAACTGGCCAAGAACGTGGCCATGCAGATTGCCGCCGCCAATCCTCTGGCTCTCGATTCCGACAGCCTCGACCCCGCCCTTCTCGAACGCGAACGCGAAGTGTATCGTCAGAAGGCTCTGGCCGAAGGCAAGCCCGAGAAGATCATCGACAAGATCGCCGAAGGCGCCGTGAAGAAGTACTGCAAGGAAGTGTGCCTGCTCGACCAGGCCTACATCCGTGACGACAAGATGAGCGTGCAGGATCTCGTCAAGGCTACCGCCAAGGCTGCCGGCTGCACCGTCGCCATCAAGCGCTTCGTGCGCATCCAGCTTGGCGCGTAATCCGCCCTCCGGGGCGACTTTTATGGAAAAGTCGCGTCGGCGCGCTTGAATCCGTCAAGAGTTCAGTATACAAGGGGGGAGATCATACTCTCCCCTTTTTTCATGCCCTTTTTCCGGATAGCCCATGGAACCTGCCGTACGACTCACTGCTCTCATCATTACGCTGAACGGAGAACGACTGCTGGGCAAATGCCTTGAATCGCTTTCCTTCTGCGATCGCGTCCTCATCGTTGATTCCTTCAGTTCCGACAGTACGGAAGACATCGCCCGCGCCCACGGAGCCATATTCATTCAGAACAAATGGCCGGGCAACGCCAAGCAGATCCGCTACGGCATCGAATGGCTGGAGAAGAACGCCCCCACCGAATGGGTGCTCATGCTCGACTGCGACGAAATCATCTCGCCCGAGCTGAGAAAGAGCATTCTGGCCGCCGTGGCCGATCCCGGCGACAAGACGGCCTTTTCCATGCCCCGCCGCACCTGGTACTTCGACCGTTTCCTCAAGCACGGCGGCTGCTATCCCGACAGACTGTTCCGTCTGTTCCGGCCCGAAGCCATCCGCATAGAAAACAGCGGCGCGCATCAGAAGTTCGTGCCTGCGGGCGCGTACGGCGATCTTTCGGGCGACATGCTCCACTACACCTACTGCAGCTTCCGCAATCAGCTCGACAAGCTCAACGACTATGCCGAGCGGGGCGCGCGCGATCTGGAATCGCAGGGCCGCAAAGGCGGCGTTCTCGTCGGCCTTGTGCACGGCACCTGGCGCTTCATCGACATGTACATCCGCAAGGGCGGCATGCTCGACGGACGGGCAGGCTTTCTCATGGCCGCCCACACATCCTTCTACACGTTTCTGAAATATGTCCGCATTCACGAGGGCGGCTGGGGCGCTCCCTACGACCACGGCCTCTCCGGGGCGGATTCTTCCCGACACACTGACCCGAAAAGAGGCTGATGATGAGCGAACTCAAATACCGGCGCGTGCTGCTCAAGCTGAGCGGCGAAGCTCTTGCCGGTGAAAAAGGCAGTGGCATAGATCCCGATACCGTGCAGCTCATCTGCAAGGAAATCGCCGACGTTTCCAAGCTCGGCGTGCAGCTGGCGCTGGTTATCGGCGGCGGCAACATTTTCCGCGGTCTTTCCACGTCCGCCAAGGGCATGGACCGCTCCAACGCCGACTACATCGGCATGCTCGCCACGGTGATGAACGCCGTGGCCGTACAGGACGCCCTGGAAAAGATGGACTGCCCCACCCGCGTGCTTTCCGCCATCGACATCCGCGAGCTGTGCGAACCCTACATCCATCGCCGGGCCATACGCCACATGGAAAAGGGCCGCATCATCATCTGCGCGGCGGGCACGGGCAACCCCTACTTCACCACCGACACGGCGGCGGCTCTGCGCGGCACGGAACTCAAGTGCGACGCCATCATCAAGGCCACCAAGGTGGACGGCGTATACGACAAGGATCCCATGAAATACAGCGACGCGGTACGCTTCGATCAGCTCTCCTACGATGAGACGCTGCGCCGCCACCTCAAGGTCATGGACGCCACGGCCATCACGCTGGCGCAGGAAAACAGCGTGCCCGTCATTGTGTGCAGCATGTTCGGCGGGCACATCAAACGCGTTGTCTGCGGCGAAGCGGCAGGCACCATTGTAAAGGGAGAATAACATGGATATCGAGACTCTGCAGCTCGACGCCGAAGAACGTATGGAAAAGGCCCTCGTCGCCCTTGAACGCGACTTCGGCAAACTGCGCACCGGCCGCGCCACCACGAGCCTTGTGGACAACATCAAGGTGGACTACTACGGAACGCTCACGCCCATTCAGCAGCTTGCCTCCGTGGCCGTGCCCGACAGCCGCACCGTCACCATTCAGCCCTGGGACCGCAATGCCTTCGCCCCCGTGGAAAAGGCCATTCTGAAGTCCGACCTCGGCCTGACCCCCATGAACGACGGCCGCATCATCCGCATCACGGTTCCGCCGCTCACCGAAGAACGTCGTCGCGAGCTCACCAAGGTGAGCAAGAAGTACACCGAAGACGCCAAGGTGGCCATGCGCAACATCCGCCGCGACGTGAACGACGCGCTCAAGAAGATGGAGAAGGACAAGGAAATCTCCGCCGACGAGCTGAAGAAGGCCATGGACGACGTGCAGAAGCTCACCGACGCCTTTGTGAAGAAGGCCGACGTGAAGGCCCAGGCCAAGGAAAAGGAAATCATGGAAATCTGACGTTTTCCGCGTCCGGCGGACGGCTCCTTCCCGGGGTCGTCCGCCTTCGCGCTCCCTTCGGGGCGCGAAAGGCGCGGGAACGGATCATGTTCTGCGGAAAGCCGGGCACAGCACCCGGCTTTCCGATGCAATGGAAAGGCGCATGGAAGAACGACTGCCGCAGCACATAGCGGTCATCATGGACGGCAACGGCCGGTGGGCGAAGGAACGCGGTCTGCCCCGGTCGGAAGGCCATCTTGCCGGCGTGGACGCGGTGCGCACGCTGGTCAGGGAATGCCGCAGCCGCGGCGTGTCGTACGTCACCGTTTACGCCTTCTCCAAGGAAAACTGGCAGCGCCCCGAAAAGGAAGTGGGTTTTCTTTTCGATCTGTTTCTGCGCTTCATCCGGCAGGAGCTGCCCGAACTCATGAAGCAGGACATCCGTCTTGCCTTCATCGGCGACCGGAAGGATCTCCCCTTCACCGTGCGTCAGGCGCTGGACTACGCCCTCAGAAAGACCGCGTCCAACCGCTCCATGACGTTCACGCTGGCCATCAGCTATTCCGGTCGCGAGGAAATCCTGAACGCGGCGCGCAGGGCCCTGTCCGCAGGCGTCGATCCGGAAAGTCTCGACGAACAGGCGTTCCGCGCCTTTCTCTATGCTCCCGACATGCCCGATCCCGATCTCGTCATACGCACCAGCGGGGAAGAGCGTCTGAGCAACTTCCTGCTCTTCCAGAGCGCCTATGCGGAACTGTACTTCAGCCCCGTGCTCTGGCCGGACTTCAACGCGCAGGAGCTGCAGAAGGCTCTCGACAGCTATGCCGGCCGCACCCGCCGCTTCGGCAGAACCGACGAACAGCTGCATCAGCGGACGACTTCAGAAGGAATGCGTTATGAATGACAAATTTCGCGCCGCAGGACTGAGCCTGCGGCTCATCACGGCCCTCGTGCTTGCGGCCGTTCTCGTCGCCGCCTGGGTTCTGGGCGGCTGGTACGTCTGCGGACTCGTTGCCGTGCTTGCCCTCGCAGGCATGGGTGAATTCCTCTTCCTTTTCCAGCCCTCGGGCGGATGGGGCATGAAGATTCTCGGTCTTCTGCTCGGCGCGCTCTACCTTGCCGCCGCCACGTTCCTGCCCTCCCTGCCCGCGCAGCCCGTGCTGGCCGTCTGCATCATGGCCGCCGCCCTCTACGCCCTCGTGTGCTGGAGCCGCGAAAAGAGCCTTGATCCGCTGCGCCGCGCGACCGTCATGCTCTGCGGCCTCCTGTACATTCCCGTGCTGCTCGCTCCGGCCATGCACTTCTCCCGCTGGGAACAGCTCTTCGTGGTGCTGCTGCCCGCCGCCTCCGACATGGCCGCCTACTTTGCCGGCGTGAGCTTCGGCTCGCATCCCATCTGGCCCGGCGTCAGCCCCAAGAAAAGCGTGGAAGGCTCCATTGCCGGCCTTGCCGCCTCCGTCATCGTGGCCTGCGCCATGGGCGCCGCCTTCGGCAGCGCGCCTCTCGCCGCCTTTGCCGCCCTCGGCGCGCTCATGGGCATCATGGCCCAGCTCGGCGACTTCTTTGAATCCGCCCTGAAGCGCGCGGTCAACGTCAAGGATTCCAGCCATCTTCTGCCCGGTCACGGCGGCGTGCTCGACAGACTCGACAGCATTTCCTTCTGCGTCGGCACCTATGCCGCCGCGTCCGCCCTGTATCCCTTCTTTGCCTGATCCGTACCCGTTCCGCTCAGGATGCGGCACGATCTTCCGAAGAAAGCGAAACCCGTTCCCGTGATCGCCCGCGCTCTCCGCTGAACAACGGGGAGCACAAGCGCACGACAGGCCTGCCGGCCTTTCCCGGCAGAGCGCCCTTCCTTTTGCAGGACGCCCCGCTCCGGCCGCCGGCGCGGCGCACGATCACGCCGAACCGCTCTTCAAGGAGCACCGTTTCATCGTTATGAAGTACATCAGCAGCATTCCCGGCGAAGACAGCGCCCTGCCCTTTCCCCGGCATCTCGCCCTCATGGGCTGCACCGGCTCCATAGGCACGAGCACGCTGCGCGTGCTGGAAGCCTGGAAGGATTCCGGTCGTTTCGAGATCACGGCTCTGGCCGCGGGACGCAACGTCGCCCTGCTGGCCAGGCAGGCCGAAGCCTGGCGTCCGCCGTATCTTGCCGTGCTGGAAAAGGACGGCCCTCACGGCGTGGACGCGCTTTTCCGCCTGCTTCCCTCCTCCTACCGGCCCGAAATTCTCTGGGGACAGGAAGGCTATGCCGCTCTCGCCTCGCTCGGCAGCGTGGACACCGTGCTTTCCGCCCAGGTGGGCGCGGCGGGCCTGCGTGCCACCGTGGCCGCCGCGGCTTCCGGCAAAACCGTGTGCCTCGCCAACAAGGAATCCCTCGTGCTGGCCGGAGAGCTCATCCGCAACATCTGCCGCCGCACGGGAGCCGTCATTCTTCCCGTGGATTCGGAGCACTTCGCCCTGTTTGAAGGCATGGTGGGCCGACGGGAAAGCGACATCGCCCGTCTGGTGCTCACGGCCTCGGGCGGCCCGTTCCGCACGAAGGACGCCGAATTTCTGAAAAACGTCCGCCCGCAGGACGCCCTCAGGCACCCCAACTGGTCCATGGGAGCCAAAATCACCATCGATTCCGCCACGCTCATGAACAAGGGGCTGGAAATCATCGAAGCCTGCCATCTCTATCAGATGGACGTTGCCGACGTGACCGTGGTGGTGCATCCGCAGTCCATCGTCCACTCGCTGGTGGAACTTGCCGACGGCGCCATGATGGGACATTTTGCCGTGCCCGACATGCGCGTACCCATTGCCGGATGCCTTTTCTGGCCTTATCTTCCTGACGGCAGGGTCACGGGCATACGTCCGCTCGATCTGGCGCATATCGGCGCCCTCACCTTCGAGGAGCCGCGCACCGATCTTTTCCCCTGCCTCGACCTGGCGCGCCGCGCCCTGGCCGAAGGTCATACCGTGGAGCTGAACGCCGCCAACGAGGTGGCCGTGGCCCGCTTCCTGGCCGGAGACATCGGCTTTACCGACATTCCGGCGCTGGTGAAGGACGTGCTCGACGATGCTTCCACGCGGCAGAACTTCGTGCTCGACGACGGCGATGTCGCGGCGCAGGCCGCCCGCGCCGTGGAGAACGTGGAAAGCGCCGACCGGGCCGCCCGCGCCGCCGCCGAGGCCTGGAGACGCTGACAGGCGAAGCCGAAGCAGTCGACGCTTCTCTCCGCCCGCCGCAACCTGCGGAACACGCAACACAAAGCCCTTCCGGCCGAGCCCTCCTCCGGGCGATCCGGAACCGGGACGTGAAAACGGGGGCAGCCGTGAGCTGCCCATCAGGATGCCATGCAGTCACTACTTCATTATCTTTCCTACTGGGACTCCGCGCTGGCCGTGGTGCTGGTGTTCGGCGGTCTCATCTTCTTTCATGAACTCGGTCACTTCATCGCCTTCCGCGCCTTCAAGGTAGGCGTGATCACCTTTTCCATCGGCATGGGCCCGAAGCTGTGCAGCTTCCGGCGCGGCAAGACGGAATACCGCCTCTCCTGGCTGCCCTTCGGCGGCTATGTGTCGGGCGTGGGCGAATACAGCAACGAGGTGGAAAGCCTCGGCTTCACGCAGGAAGAAGCCGTGAACAACAAGCCTGCGTGGCAGCGGCTCATCATTGCCTTTGCCGGACCGTTCATGAACCTCGTCATCGCCTGGCTCATCTACTGGGGACTCACGCTGGCCTCGGGCCTTGCCGTCGCCCTGCCGCAGGCGGGCGTCATCATGGAAGGCAGCGCCGCCATGCAGGCCGGCATGCAGCCCGGCGACATGATCGTATCCATCGACGGCGTGAAGATGAACGAATGGGCGCAGGTGCCCGAAACCGTGGGCGCTTCCGGCGGCCGCACCCTCAAGATCGAAGTGGAGCGCAACGGCGAAATGCTCACCTTCGATATGACGCCCACCCGCAGCGAACGCACCAACATTTTCGGCGAAACCGAAACCGCCTGGCTCATCGGCGTGCAGGCTTCCGGCGCGGTGCGCTACGAACCCAAGGGCTTCTTCGAGTCCGCCGCTCTGGGTCTGCGTCAGACCTGGAACATGATCGACATCACCCTCACGGGCCTCAAGAAGCTCGTGACCGGTTCCGTGGCCGCCGATTCCGTGGGCGGTCCCATTCTCATCGCGCAGATGCTGGGCCAGCAGGCCGAAGCGGGCATCGTGCCGCTTCTTCTGCTCACCGCGCTCATCAGCGTGAACCTCGGTCTGCTCAATCTCTTCCCCATCCCCGTGCTGGACGGCGGAGCCATTCTCTTCTGCATCGTGGAGATCATCATCCGCCGCCCCGTGCCGGAAAAGGTGCAGGAATGGTCCATGCGCGTGGGCGCAAGCCTGCTCATCGCGCTCATGGTTTTCGCCACCTTCAACGACGTCATGCGCTGGTTCAGGTGATGCCATGCGTGAACTCACCCTTATTCTGAATACGGCGGAAAAGCGCGTTCAGTTCGCGCTGTGTGAAAACGGCGCCCTTCTCTGCGGTCAGGACTGGCTGGCCCAGCGCGGCGGCACCGAACTGCTGGCCCCGGCCCTGCGCGAAGCCTGCGCCCGGCTCGGCGCAAAGCCTGCGGACATCCGGCGCATTGCCTGCACGGCCGGTCCCGGCAACTTCACGGGCCTGCGCATAGGCCTCACCACCGCGGCGGGGCTTGCCCGCGCCGTGGGCGCAAAACAGGCCGGACTCAACTACCTGCAGTGCCTCGCCGCCAACGCGCCCGCCCGTGCCGGAGAAGAAGTGCTCGTGCTCACCAACGCCCGCAAGGGACTCGCCTACGGCGCGCGCTTCACGGCAGACGAACACGGCGTTCCGCAGCCTGAGGGCCGCATTTTCCTGCTGCCGCTGCCGCCGCTGCCCGAAGGCACGGCTCTCGGCAGTCCCGACTTCGTCATCGGCAGCGCGCTGGTCAGCAACCTTGCCTGCCTGAAGGCCGCGCTGCCCGAAAGCTCGCGTCTGCTCGTGAACGAATCCTCGCCCACCCTCGCCGCGCTCGCCCTCATGGAAGGCGGCATCGACTGGGACGCGCAGGACGGCTCCGACATCGCGCCCCTCTACATGCGCGAATGCGACGCCGTGGAAAATCTCGACGCCATTGCCAGAGCGCAGGGCCGCACCCCCGCTCTCGTGCACGAAGAACTTAAGCGCCTCACCCACGCGCCTCTGGCCGAAAACGACTGATCTTCCCTCTTTCTGATTCTTCAGGCGGTCTGCACAAAACGCAGGCCGCCTTTTCATTGCGTTGATGGACATTGCAACGCGCGGCTCTCCGCCTCGTTTCTTCCTGCAAATGCCTTCTTCCGCGAATGCCGCGCCATCCGGCAGGCAACGTGTCAGCCGCAATGGCCTCCTTTGCAGAACACAACGTCGGCAGAAGCGTCGGCAGTTTTGATGTATTATTATTTTATTCACAAAAAAAATACGTTGCATTCTCACATTTCTCAAACGCCGGGCCTCGACAACGCCTGTCGTTCCCCCAAAAGCGGCGCACGTTTCCTGCATCAGAAAAAATTCTTTCACTCCCTTTCATCATATTTCTCTTTCAAATCAGGCATCCATCCGGTTTCACAGCCTCCCGGGCGCTTTTCCTTCCGAAATTTTCCGCAATTTCTCCCGCCCCACTCCTGTTCTGCAATGCTTTGAAACAATGTTTCATTTACCCCTGAAGCCATTTTTGGTTATACCCTCTTCCTGAGGACACTTCATCGTCCGTCAGAGAACCCTTCCAAAGAGAGCCTTTCCATGAAAAAAAAGCTCCTCCTCACCATCCTCCTCGTTGCGGCAGTGTGCGCCGGCGTCTACTGGTGGTACAGTCAGCGGCAGAATGCTTCCCAGGTTCATTATCTTACGGAAACCGTCGTCAAGGGCGGCATCCGCAAAACCGTCAACGCCACCGGCGAAATAGACGCCGTGCAGCTCGTGACGGTAGGCTCTCAGGCTTCAGGCAAGATCATGAGGCTCGACGCCGTCATCGGTCAGAAGGTCAAGAAAGGCGATCCCATCGCCCAGATCGACCCCACCACAAGGCAGAACGATCTCGATACCGCCCGCGCCATGCTCAATACCTACAAGGCGCAGCTCGAATCCCGCAAAATCGCGCTCAAGGTGGCCCAGACCCAGTACGACCGCGAACTCAAGCTCAGAAAGAGCGACTCCACCTCGCGCGCCAATCTGGAAGACGCCGAAAACACCCTCGCCGCCGCCAAGGCCAGCGTGACGGAAATGGAATCCCAGATTCTGCAGCAGGAAATCGCCGTGAACACCGCGGAAACCAATCTCGGCTACACCAAGATCGTGGCTCCGCTCGACGGCGTGATCGTGTCCGTGCCCGTCAAGGAAGGTCAGACCGTCAACGCCAACCAGACCACCCCCACCATAGCGCAGATCGCCGACCTCTCCGACATGGAGATCAAAATCGAAATTTCCGAAGGCGACATTCCCTTCATCAAGGAAGGCATGAACGTGCGCTACACCCTGCTCGGCGCGCCCGACACCGTCTACAGAGCAAAGATTTCCTCCATTGATCCCGGCGACACCACCCTCTCCGACGCCACTTCCTCTTCGTCGGGCTCCAGCAGTTCCTCCTCAAGCTCCAGCAGCTCCTCGACGAGTTCCGCGGTCTACTACTACGCCAAGGCCCGCGTGCCCAATGCCGACGGCGTCCTTCGCATAGGCATGACCACCCAGAACATCATTGAAATCGCCAGCGTGAAGGACGTGCTCATCGTGCCCAGCCTCGTGCTGGAAAACGACGGCCGCGGCAACTACACCGCCCGCGTGCTCGGCAAGGACAACAAGGTGGAAGTCCGCAAGGTGGAGGTCGGTCTCACCAACAACGTGATGACAGAAGTCATCTCCGGCCTTGCCGAAGGCGAAAAGGTCATCTCCACCCAGATGTCCGGCGCGGAAATCCAGAACAGTCTCGCCAATCCGCGCAGCAACCGCAGACCGGGCTGATCCTCCGCAAACGCGGTCCGGCCAGCCCGGACCGCCGCGGCCTCCCGCAGAAGCACGACTGCGTCGGCGTTCACGACTCATCCCTGCAGAGAACACCATGGTCACTCTCGAATTACGCAACATCGGCAAGCACTACGGCAGCGGAGAAAATCGCGTACAGGTGCTCAAAAACGTCAGCCTGAGCATCGAACGGGGCGATTTCGTCGCCATCATCGGGCAGTCCGGCTCGGGCAAGTCCACGCTGATGAACATTCTCGGCTGTCTCGATACTCCCTCCGAAGGCTCCTACATCGTGGACGGCACCCCCGTCGAGGGTCTCTCCTCCGACGATCTGGCCCGCCTGCGCGGCGAAAAGTTCGGCTTCATCTTCCAGCGCTACAACCTGCTCGCCAGCCTGAGCGCTCAGGAAAACGTCTCCCTGCCCGCCGTGTACGCCGGCATGGATGCCGCCGCACGCAGCGAACGCGCAAAGGATCTGCTGGTCAAGCTCGGTCTGGAAGAAAAAGTCCGCAACAAGCCCAATGAACTGTCCGGCGGTCAGCAGCAGCGCGTTTCCATAGCCCGCGCCATGATGAACGGCGGCGAAGTCATTCTGGCCGACGAACCCACAGGCGCGCTCGACTCCCGAAGCGGTGAAAACGTCATGAAGCTGCTCATGCAGCTCAATGCCGAAGGTCATACCCTCATCCTCGTCACCCACGACCGGCATATCGCCGAGTACGCCAACCGCATCATCGAAATCAAGGACGGCGAAGTCATCAACGACGAACGCCGCAAGAACATCGTTTGTGCCCAGGGGACAGAAACCGCCTCCGTGCCCACCAGCTCATGGAAATATGTGCGCGATCAGGTGGCAGAGGCCTTCCGCATGTCGGTACAGGCCATTCTCGCCCACAAAATGCGTTCGCTGCTCACCATGCTCGGCATCATCATAGGCATAGCCTCCGTGGTGTCCGTGGTGGCGCTCGGCCGCGGCTCGCAGGAAAAAATTCTGGCCGGCATCAACGCCATGGGCACCAATACCATCGACATCATGCCCGGCCGCAGCTTCGGCGACCGCAACTCCGCCCGCTACACCACCCTTACCGTGGACGACGCCGAAGTGCTCGCCGAACAGAGCTACATAGCCAGCGCCACCCCCTCCGCCAGCACCAGCGGCACCTTCGTGTACCGAAACCTCACGGCCAACGGTTCGCTGAGCGGCGTGGGCGAACAGTACTTCAACGTCAAGGGGCTGGAACTCGCCCGAGGCCGTCTCCTCACCGAGGCCGACATCAAGGAAGCCCGCGCCGTGGCCGTGCTCGACGACAACACCGTGCAGGAACTCTTCCCCAACGGACAGAATCCCATAGGCGAAGTCATTCTGTTCAACAAGCGTCCCTTCCAGATCGTGGGCGTCACCAAGAAGCCCAACGCCACCTTCGGGCCGCGCAGCAACCTCACCGTGTGGACACCCTACACCGCCTACATGACCCGCGTGTCCGGCAAGCGCAACATTTCCTCCATCACCGTGAAGATCGCCGACGGCATCAGCGCCCAGATCGCGGAAAAAGAACTGACCCGCCTGCTTACCTCGCGTCACCGCGGCGTGACGGACTTCTTCACCATGAATACCGACAGCATACGGCAGACCATGGAAAGCACCACCGCCACCATGAGCCTGCTCATCTCCTGCATCGCCTTCATATCTCTGCTCGTCGGCGGCATCGGCGTGATGAACATCATGCTCGTGTCCGTGACCGAACGCACCCGGGAAATCGGCGTGCGCATGGCCATCGGCGCACGGCAGTTCAACGTGCTGCAGCAGTTTCTCATCGAAGCCGTGCTCATCTGCGTCATCGGCGGCGTGACCGGCGTGCTGATATCCGGCATCATAGGGGTTCTGTTCAACTCCTTCATCAAGGATTTCCCCATGTCGTTCTCCACCGGCTCCATCGTGCTCGCCATTACCTGTTCCACCTTCATCGGCATTATCTTCGGCTACATGCCGGCCCGCCGCGCCGCCACGCTCAATCCCGTGGACGCGCTCTCGCAGGAGTGATCCCATGAAAACCGCGCCTCTTCTCTGTGCCGTCCTGCTCCTTCTCTCCGGCTGCGCCGGCCGCGATTATCAGATTCCCGCCGACGACATCCTGACCGAAGCCCAGATACAGGAACAATACACCATCGACCGCGAATGGTGGAAAAGCTACAACGACGAATCCCTCAACAAGCTGGTCGACATGGCCCTCGCGCGGAACATTGATCTCGCCCGCAGCGCCGTCACCGTGAACAAGGCCCTGTATCAGGCCCGCCAGCTCGGCGCGGATCTGGTGCCTTCCTTCTCCGGTTCCGGCAGCGCCGGCTCCCGCAGCAATCTGGAAACCGGCACCGCCGCCCGCAGCTTCGACGCTTCCTTCGGACTCTCCTATGAGCTGGATCTCTGGGGCCGCCTGCGCGACGCCGCTTCCGCTCAGGTATGGGAATACGAAGCCACGGCGCAGGACAAGGAAGCCGCACGCCTTGCGCTCGTCAACAGCGTAGTGAACACCTGGTACAGCCTTGCCTATACCTCCCGCGCGCTCGAACTCAGCCGGGAAAGCCTGAACTACTACGAGCGGCTGCTCACCATCATGCAGAACAAGTACCGCGAAGGCCAGACCGACGGACTCGATCCCGCCCAGACGGAACAGAGCCTGCTCTCCCAGAAAAATACCGTGCTCACGCTGGAAGAACAGCTCAATGAGGAATGGCAGACCCTGCGCAACCTCCTCGACCTGCGCCCCGATGAAACCATTGATCTGCCGCTGCCCGACCTCCTGGCCGCAAACGTGCCTTCCGTGGATCTCAACGTGCCCGTGGAAGCCCTCGGCGCACGACCCGACGTCAACGCCGCGCGCTTCCGCCTGCTCTCCGCCTTCCGTGACCAGAACGCCGCCCGCTCCGACCTGTTCCCCGCGATCAGCATAGGCGGTACCCTCGGACTCTCCGCCGCCAGCGCCTCGGATCTGGTCTCGTCCTCGTTCCTGAACGGACTTGTGAGCCTGAGCCTCCCCTTCCTGGACTGGAATCGTGTAAAATGGAACGTGCGTATCGCCGAGGCTGACTTTGAAGACGCTAAACTCGCCTTCCGTCAGAGCGTGACCACGGCCCTCAACGAAGTGTCCCTCTACTACGCCTCTCTCCAGAACTCCATGCAACAGTTTGAAACTATTCAGAAAAAATATGACGCCGACCTGAGAGTGGAAGCGTACCGCAAAGCACGATATGATCAGGGCGCCGATGAACTCAAGGACTGGCTCGAAGCCCTGAAGGCCTGCAACGACTCCCGACTCTTGGTTCTCGAACGCAAATACGGCATTATTTCCGCCTCAAACGCCGTCTGGCAGGCTATGGGAGGCCGTATACTCAGCAGATAAATAATTTCTTCATGAGATTGACCTTTCTTCCTTTTCATCAGAGAATCGCTCCATCTGTTTCTGACGGGGCGATTCTTTTCTGTCACGCCGAGATTGAAAATATAAGGAATATCCCATGAGTACCTTCCGCAACCTGTCCTACGCTCTGCTTTTCCTGTCCGTTCTGTCGCTTGCGATGATCCTGCCCTTCTCGCATGCCTCGGCAAGCATGACCACCTTCGCCTTCATAGGCGTGTTCGTGGCCGTGTTCGCCGTCAGCCTCGTGGCGCTCATCGCATCCCTCACCATGTACTTCCACTCGAAGAACACCGCGATCACCGTGCTCAAGCGCCGCGGCGGCCGGGTCTATGCCGAACTTCTGCACCACAAGACGCTGCTCATCAGCGCCATGGACGGCGACAAGCACGTCTCCGACTGGGATCACTACCTGTACAATCCCGATGAATTCCCCCGAATCAAGAAGTTCATCGGCGAGGAATACTTCCTCCTGCTCTCCTGCGACTCGTTCTTCTGCAACTCCAAGGCCGCGGACGCCTATAACGTGTTCAAAACCCTCCACGACGACTTCGCCACCTTCATTCGCTCCGTCTCCTACGACCGTATCGAATGCGCCAAGTTCAAAAAGCTCTATTTCCACGTCACCGGTCAGGAAATGACCTCCACCACCCCGATGGAAGAATTCCAGACCGAACCCCTCAGAGAAGCCTACGAAGCCCTGCTCGCCGCCAATGAGCAGGCCCTCAATACCGTAGAAGGTCTCCTTACCAAAATCGAAAACTACGAACGGAACCTCGATAAGTACTATACTGCCGGCATCGACTGGAAAACCACCAAGAAAACCCTCGACGCCCGCTACCAGATCTGGCTCCACGCCACCGAAGTCTGATCCCCAGCGACAGCTCTCCCCAAAGCCGGCCTCCCGCCGGCTTTTTTGTGCCCGAAAAGGCAGGAAAGGCAGGAAAGGCAGGAAAGGCACAGGGGCGCTGCCCCAGACCCCGCCGGGGGAGATAATCCCCCCCGGCCCCCCCTGGTTCCGCCTTGCCGCTGCGCGACAGGCGGCCTCCCACCACCGGGAGAACGGGAGCGATGCACCTTCCTTCCGCAGCATCCTTCATGCGCGCGTGCGCTGCCGCGCCCGCACTCCGTGGCCGACCGTTGTCCGGTTTCACCGGCCACCGGTGTTAAAGGATAGGATAACCGGATACTCTGAAAAAGAATCCTGTACGCGAAGATGTCGGCCCGGCGAAAACTGATGTGTGGGGGGGGAAACAAACGAGCCAGTCACACGCCTTCCGAAAACAAAAAATGCCACCGTTATCGCAGACCGGCTATTCTCTTGCGCTGTCTGGATATTCGAGTCTCCCCATGCTCCCTGTTTTCCCCCGATCCTCTGATCGAATGCAGGAAATGAAATGGTTACGGAGTATTCTTCCCGCTCATACCAAGAGCTCTATCCGCCCTCCTGCCTTTTGCTGCCTGACCAAGATTAAAAAAGTCAGGACCGCCCCTTCAAGGGGCGGTTTGATTTGACCCTATAAGGGTCTG
>OOCM01001920.1_pt1 | contig 14883 bp, 17 predicted proteins | sample 1671111 | NCBI WGS metagenome assembly OOCM01 (sample SAMN06348123, study PRJEB24527) | human gut metagenome | biome: human gut; feature: ankylosing spondylitis patient; material: feces | host: Homo sapiens | place: China | collected 2015-10 | reverse complement strand
TCAGAGGTTCATCGGAATGGTCTGCACAAGGAACCCTGGAATAATGGAGGGGGCAGGCGGTCAATACCCTTTATTACGTCAATACCCCCTTAGTCAATACCCTGAAAAAACTGCTCATATCCTGAAAAAAGTGTTTCTTCTTCACAGACCGCTTGTCATAGACATGAAAATGTTTTACTATTAATAAGTATTTGTATGATAAAAAAACAATAGGTTATAAGATAGGAAAAGGAGACGGAATCATGGACATCGTAGTATTAGCAGGAGGACTCAGTACAGAGCGTGATGTATCTTTTGTGACAGGAAATATGGTAAGCAAGGCATTGAGAAAGAATGGTCATCGTGTCATTCTTTTAGATGTGTTTATGGGATATAGTGATAAGAAAGAAGATATCAGTGATATTTTTGAACATACAGAGGAGGTCAGCGTTCAGATAGAAGAAATACCGACGGTGGCACCGGATCTAGCGGCAGTAAAGGCATCCAGAGCAGACCAGTCCGATAATTTTTTCGGGCCGAATGTTATTGAAATCTGTCAGAAGGCAGATGTGGTATTTATGGCACTTCATGGAGAGAATGGAGAAAACGGTAAGATACAGGCAGCTTTTGATCTGTTTGGCATCCGTTATACGGGAACCGGCTATTTAGGAAGTGCATTAGCGATGGATAAAAACATTGCAAAACAGTTCTTTGTGGCAAACGGTATTCCGACACCGGGTGGAATCAGGATGAAACGTGACGAGCAGATCCGTGATTTTGCAAAGACCGGACTGAATCTTCCGTGTGTGGTAAAACCATGCTGTGGCGGTTCCAGTATCGGCGTGTCCATTGTACGGACCATTGAGGAATATGAAGCAGCTTTAGAAGAAGCCTTCCGTTGGGAGGAAGAAATCCTGATCGAAGATTATATCGAGGGCAGAGAGTTTTCTGTTGGAGTGTTAGAAGGTAAGGCACTTCCGATCATTGAGATTGCTCCGGTCGAAGGATTTTATGACTACAAAAATAAATATAAAGCAGGCAGTGCGGTAGAGACTTGTCCGGCACAGTTATCAGAAGCCGTTACAAAACAGATGCAGCAGTATGCGGTAGAGGTTACAAAAGTATTGGGACTGGGGGCATATTCCAGAATGGATTTTCTGTTAGACAGCAGGGAACAGATGTATTGCCTTGAGGCAAATACACTTCCGGGTATGACACCGACCAGTCTGTTACCACAGGAGGCGCAGGCAGTAGGAGTCAGCTTTGAGCAGCTTTGTGAAAAGCTGATAGAGTTGTCTTTGAAAAAATATGCATAAAATTCCTGTGCAGAGCGAAGAGAGAACGCACAAAAAAGCAGAAAAATGTTAGAAAGACGAGGACAAAATCAAAATGAAGAATCTGACATTAGAACATATTGCAGACTGCTGTCATGGAACCTATATCGGACCGGAGGAACAACGGAATTTTGAGGTAACGGGAGTGGTGATTGACAGTCGTAAAGCGGAAGCAGGCAATCTGTTTGTGGCAATTAAGGGCGAGCGGGTAGACGGTCATACCTTTATTGATGCAGTATATGGACAGGGAGCGGCAGCCGTAGTATCGGAACAACGGTTAGAAGTTCCGAAAGGACCTTACATTTTAGTGGAATCCACAGCACAGGCATTGAAAGATATTGCGGCATTTTACAGAGACAGTCTGGATATCAAAGTGGTTGGGATTACCGGAAGCGTAGGAAAGACGAGTACCAAAGAAATGATCGCGTCCGTGCTTTCGGAAAAATACCGTGTGTTAAAGACAGCGGGCAATTTTAACAATGAGATCGGTCTGCCACTGACCATTTTCCGTCTGAGCGAAGAAGACGAGGTGGCAGTTCTTGAGATGGGAATTTCGGATTTTAACGAGATGCACCGCTTAGGTGCGATCGCAAAACCGGACATCTGTGTGATCACGAACATTGGACTCTGTCATCTGGAGAACTTAGGAAGCCGCGATGGGATTTTAAAGGCAAAGACAGAAATCTTTGAACATTTAAACGGAACCGTGATCTTAAATGGCGAGGATGATAAGCTCTCCACAGTAGAAAACGTAAACGGAAAAGCCCCTGTTTTTTATGGAAAAAGCGAGAAAAACCAGTGCGGTAAAGAAAACTGTATCTATGCCACCGAGATCCGGAATCTTGGCTTAGACGGCATGAAAGCAGTCTTTCATTTTCCAGAGTGTACCAAAGAGGTGGAGATACCGATACCGGGTGAACACAATGTCTTAAATGCTTTAGCCGGAGCCTGCGTTGGCATGGAGCTAGGACTGGATGTAGAACAGATCTGTGCAGGCATTAAAAAAGCACAGACCATCGGAGGTCGCACGAACCTGATCCATGCAAATGATATGCTGATCATTGATGACTGTTACAATGCCAACCCGGTGTCCATGCGGGCATCCATCGACGTACTGACACAGGCAAAAGGCAGAATGATCGCAGTGCTTGGTGATATGGGAGAATTAGGAGCGGATGAAAAAAGGCTCCACTATGAAGTGGGAGCCTATGCAGCAAGCCGTGGTCTGGATGCTCTGTTCTGCTGCGGCGAACTCTCTAAGGAATTAGCCAAAGGTGCAGAAGAACATAGCGAAACCATGGAAATATTCTATTTTGCTACGAAAGAAGAACTGCTGTTACATTTGAAATCTTATCTGAAAAAAGGGGATACCATTTTAGTAAAAGCATCTCACTTTATGGAGTTTCCAGATATTGTTCGTTCTCTTCAAGCATCTGTTCAATAACGCATTTTGTATAGACACCGATGTGCTTTTTCGTATCGGCATCCAGTTCGTTTGGAAGGATTGGTTTGCCGTAATGAAGCACAACGTGTGTCTTTTTTAATAAAGGAGCCTGTGCTTCATAAATCTTAGGTGTATTCGTCATGGCGATCGGAATGATCGGACATCCGGTCTTTAATGCCAGTTTAAAACTTCCCTCTTTAAACGGAAGCAGTTCTTTCGGGTTATCATTTCTGGTACCTTCCGGGAAAATACACATCGAAATCCCATGTTTGATCTGGTCAATTCCCTTTAAGATCGTCTTCATTCCCTCTTTGATATCCTGACGGTTCAAAAACAGACAGTAGAGCCGTTTCATCCAGATGGAAAGGATCGGAACTTTTTCTAAGCCGTCTTTTGCAATGTAACCGGTCAGTCCCGGACAGCGGGAATAGGAAACCACAATGTCAAAATAGCTCTGGTGGTTTGCAATATAGAGTACCGGCTGGTCTTTTGGTACATTTTCTTCCCCGATCACGGTTAATTTTGTTCCGCAGAGAAAGAGGATCACTTTGAATGCCCATTGGACGATCCGCAGGCTTGCGATGTCTGCTGCGGGCTTATTCCGCTTCCCGATCAGCCAGAGGACTCCGAGAACGGGCAGTCCTAAGATAAAATATAAAAGTAAAAAAATAATTACCAGAATCAATCGAATCATACGCATGCTACCTCTTTAAAATTTATTACATAAAATTTATTATACAAATATGGTGGAACAATTACAATATCAAATGCATATTATTTATATAGAATAGAAGAATGTGAAGAGGGAATCTATGAGGCGGCTAAAAACAATGATGTGCTTAGGAATCCTGCTGATGCTGTTGGCGACGACAGTGGGCGGATGCAAGGTGGAAGAAAAGGATGATGCCAAAGTCAGTGACATGAAATTTACCGTGATTTCCGAAAAAGAGCTTCCCGATGAATTGAAAAAAATTATTGAGGAGAAAAAGCAAAAAGAGATGAAACTTACATATATGTCCGGTGACAAACTGTATATTGTCCGCGGATATGGAGTGCAGAAAACAGGTGGCTACAGTATACAGGTCAAGGATTTATATCAGGCAAAAAATGCAGTTTATTTTAAGTCGGAGCTGATTGGACCGGGAGAAAATGACGTGTCGGAAAAAGTCGAAAGTTACCCATATATAGTTGTCTCGACAGAAAAAACGGAAGATATTGTGGTTTTTGAGTAAAAAAATCGTGTTTAGACCTTGCAAATATTTTATTACTGTGATAAACTAAAGCAGATACAGTGAGTCAATTGTGGGTTAGGAGGAATAAAGAATGCAGCAGAAGGATTTAAACAGAGTCAGAGCATCGGTTCTTCAACAGTGTGGAAGCAAGGTAAAGATACAGTTAGACCGTGGCAGAAATAAAGTTGATATCCAGGAAGGCGTGATTCAGAATGCATACCCAAGTGTATTTACCATCCTGATAGATGATGAGAGGGATGAGAATCCACCGCAGTTACTGTCTTTTAGTTACACCGACATTATTACGAGAGATATTCGCATGAAATTATGCTAAAAAAGTATAAAACTTCTTTGCTTGGAATAGAATGTAAAAAGTCCCAAGCAAAGGAGTTTTTTATGGAATTAAAGAAGAAGTATATACATATGAGCCATGAAAAGGGACGGGCGATGAGCCAGGTCACCCTTGACGATGACTATAACGTTCCGGAGAGCAAGCCGGATATTGTAAGAATTATTACAACAAAAGGAGCAATTCACTTAGAAGAAGCCAAAGCAGAGACCGGGCATGTGCTGTTAAGAGGAAATCTCGGATTTCAGGTGTTATACCGCAGCGATGGCGAGGAAAACAACATTGCGTATTTAGAGGGCGAAATCCCGTTTTCAGAGACGGTAAATTTAGACGGTGCGGAGGAATTTGACCCGGTTAAGGCGACATGGGATATTGAGGATTTAAATATCGGGATCATCAATTCGAGAAAATTGAGCATCCGTTCTCTGATTGTTTTTCATGTGCAGATGGATGAGGTGCGTGATGAAGAGATCAGCTATGCGATGGAAAATGAAGAAGACTATGAGATACGCAAGGAAAACATAGAGGCATTGCAGCTTGTGACGGCAAAAAAAGATACCTGCCGTTTTAAAAATGAGATTATTCTGCCATCGAATAAGCCGAATATCCGTGAGCTGCTCTGGAAAAATGTGCAGCTTCGCGGATTGGAGTCCCGCATTGGCGAGGATGTCATTCAATTTAACGGAGAACTTCTTATTTATATACTCTATCAGGGAAATGAAGAGGATGAGCGGCTGCAATGGTTAGAGACAACAGTTCTGCTTCAGGGCGAAGTGGATTGCAGCGGCTGCAGAGATCAACTGGTATCCTATGTGGGTGTGGACGATGTTTCTTTTGACGTGGAGGTAAAGCCGGACTACGATGGAGAAGAGCGGATGCTCGTGGTGGATGCCGTGGCAGATTTAGACATCAAGCTGTGGGAAGAGGAACAGTTTGAAATGCTGCAGGATGTGTATTCCCTAAAGGAAGATGTCCGTCCGGTTTTTGAAGATATTACATTTGAAAAATTACTGATGAAAAACAATGCAAAATGCCGTGCTTCCGAGCAGCTTCAATTAGAGGCAACGCAGGAAAATATGCTGCAGATTTGCTGTGCCGAGGGAAGTGTGCAGATCGATATGCATGAAATTTCCGGAAACGGGGTCTATGTAGAGGGAACGGTTGCCGTGGAGCTTCTCTATATCACAACGGATGATGAAATGCCGATCGGTTCCTTAAAAGGATTCCTGCCATTCCATCAGACCATTGAAGTACCGGGCATTGAAAAGAACAGCCGATATGAGATCGAAAGTGGTTTAGAGCAGCTTACGACCATTCTGATCGACAATACACAGGTGGAGATCAAGGCAGTCATCAACCTGAATCTGATCGCATTTTCCATCGGAAACAGAAAACGGGTACAGGAAGTAAACTGTCAGGAAGCGGACTATGAGAGCCTGCAGAAAATTCCGGGACTGGTAGGCTATATTGTAAAAGATGGGGATGACATCTGGAATATTGCAAAAGAAAATCACACCACGGTACGCGAGATCATGGAGACCAATGAATTGTCCTCCGACCGTGTGGGCAAGGGGGATAAACTGCTTATCGTAAAAAATATGGGTGCATAATCTTACCAAATCTCTTATGAAAAAACTGGAATCGGTTGAAAAGGATTTTTAACGATGCTATACTTAGATTGTTAGTCAAAAACAACAATCATAAGGGAGAAAAAACAGATGAGAAAACTACAGAGACGGGCAAAAGCAGTTCTGGCATTGGTACTCGTAGTGTCACTCACAATTGGAAGTTCGCAGGTAGTGTATGCGACATCGGCACAGAATAAGAAGTCAGAAGCAGAAAAGAATCTGAATGATGTAAATAAAAAGATTGATAATCTTGAGAGTGAGAAAGAAGAGATTGAAGGCGAGTTAGACACAAAGAACGAAGAACTTGTCAACTTGATGGTAGATGTCGGGATCTTAGAAAAAGAGATCGATCAGAATGAAAAGCAGTTAAAACAGGTCAAAAAAGACTTAAAGACGGCACAGAAGAATGAGAAGAAGCAGTATCAGGCAATGAAAAAGCGTATTAAGTTCATGTATGAGCGTGGCGACAGTGCCGTAATTTCTTCTCTGTTAGAATCCAAAAGTATGGCGGATATGCTCAACCGTGTGGAGTATTTTAATGAAGTCTATGATTATGACAGAAACCTGTTAGATAATTATGAAAAGACCAGAAAGCAGGTTGAGGATTTAAAAGCACAGGTAGAGGATGAAAAGAAAGAATTAGAAACAGCCAAGGATGATCTAAAGCAGCAGCAAAAGCAGCTAGAGACAGCCATGGCAAACTTAAGAAGCCAGCAGGCAAATGCGGATACGCAGATTGCTAACGCAAAGAACCTTGCCAGTGAGTATCAGAAGACGATCACAGAGCAGAATAAGATCATCCAACAGCAGCAGGCAGCGGCGGCAGCCAGCCGGTCATCCGGTGGAAGCTCCGGGGGCAGCGGAGGAACTTCTAAGCCAAATTCCAATGCAAGCGTACCGGGAGGAAACTTAAATCCACCAAAGACTACGAATGTCAGCGGTTCGGATGTCGTGAACTATGCCATGCAGTTTGTCGGAAAACCATATGTCTGGGGTGGAAAAGACCCGAATACCGGTGCAGACTGTAGTGGATTTACCAGCTATGTCTATGCACACTTCGGAATCAGCATCCCAAGTTTTTCCGGTGCCCAGAGAAGCTGCGGTCAGGAAGTCAGCTATGCGAATGCACAGGCAGGTGACCTGATCTGTTATGCAGGTCATGTGGCAATCTACATGGGCGGTGGCAAGATCGTCCATGCCAAGGGAACAGCCTATGGAATCGTCGGAAACGATAACGCAACTTATAAGACCATTATTACGGTAAGACGACTGTTGTAGCAGTATCTGCAAAATCATAGAAAAATAATCAATACAAGAAACCTAAGGAATAACAGAGTTTATTTCTTAGGTTTTTTGCTGTGAGATAGGAATTGTCAGTAAAAAGGGAGAGTGTTATAATGGTAGCAATGTGAGTTGTATAAGGAGGAAACAGATATGCAGATGGAACAGTTACAAAAAGATATGATAGCAGCAATGAAAGCAAAGGATAAACCGAGAAAAGAGGCAATCTCATCCTTAGTGTCAGCCGTAAAAAAGGCAGCGATCGATGCAGGATGCCGTGATGATATCAAAGAAGATATGGTAGATCAGGTGATCTTAAAGGAATTAAAAACCGTAAAAGAACAGATTGATACCTGCCCGGCAGAGCGTGAAGATTTAAAAGCAGAGTATCAGTTCCGTTATGATGTGATTCAGGAATATGCGCCATCACTGATGAGCGAAGAAGAGATCAGGAATTTTATCATGGAAAAATTTGCAGATATTGTAGCACAGAAGAACAAAGGAATGATCATGAAAAATGTGATGCCGGAGTTAAAAGGAAAAGCAGATGGAAAACTGATCAATCAGGTTGTTGCAAAGCTCTGCGAGTCATAAGAGAAGGGTTATCATAAGAGGAGCATTATATGAAAAAACAGGTTGTTGCGATCGTAGGGATTCTCGCAGCTACAGCCATCATGATCTATCTTGCGGCACTGTACGGAAACCGGAACCGGTTTGACTATTTAAAGGATCTGGATAAGATCGTATTTACCTTGGACGGAACCGATTATCAACTGCGTGACATGACTTATTACATTGCAAGGCAGGAGATGGAGATCGAAAAGCAGGCAATGGTCTATGATCCGGATGATACAAATGCCTATTGGGGACTGCATACCAATGGAAAATTTATACGGCTAGAGGCAAAAAGAGCCGTGTTAGACAGAGTCGTCCATGATATGATGTTTTATGAAGCGGCAAAGAAAGAGGGCATGGAACTGGATGAAAAAGAGCAGCAGTATGCTAGGGATTCCGCATCCGATCTCTGCTATGACTTATCGGATGAGCAGAAAGAGCGGGCGGGACTGACCGATGAAGAGATCTATGAAATGACAGATAAGGCAGCGCTTGCTGAGAAGTACCAGAAGATTTTAGCAGACAAAGAAGGCGAGAATTTTGGCGCCTATGACTACAATGGGAAAGCCTATGAAAAAATGTTAGAAGAGCATAAGCTGAAAGTCAAAAAGAAATTCTGGGACAAGGTACCGTTTGGAAATGTGACATTGAACCATAAATTTGAGGATCAGGAGGATGAAAGTTGAAAATAGGAAGAAATGATCCCTGCTGGTGTGGCAGTGGAAGAAAATATAAAGCCTGCCATCAGGCATTTGATGAAAAAATAGAACTGTTTCGCAGTGAGGGACACCGGGTTCCACCGCACAAGATCATTAAAAATAAAGATCAGATCGCCGGCATGAAAGCCAGTGCAGCAATTAACATTGCGGTCTTAGACTATGTGGGCGAGCATATCCATGCGGGAATGAGCACGGAAGAGATCGATAAGATGGTCTATGAGAGAACCACGGCAATGGGCGGAATCCCGGCACCATTGCACTATCAGGGCTTTCCAAAGAGCGTATGTACGTCCATTAATGAACAGGTTTGCCACGGTATTCCGTCCGAAGAGGATATTTTAAAAGAGGGCGATATTGTCAATGTGGACTGCTCTACGATCCTGAACGGATATTTTTCAGATTCTTCGAGAATGTTTTGCATCGGTGAGGTCTCAGCGGAGAAAAAACGTCTGGTGGATGTCACAAAGGAATGTATACAAAAAGGTTTAGAGCAGGTAAAACCGTGGGGATTCCTTGGAGATATGGGTCAGGCAGTTCATGACCATGCCTATGCAAACGGTTACACCGTTGTACGGGAAATTGGCGGCCATGGCATAGGTTTGGAGTTCCATGAGGAGCCATGGGTTGGATACAATTCCAAAGCCGGTACAGAAATGCTGATGGTTCCGGGAATGGTATTTACGATTGAACCGATGGTCAATATGGGTCAGGCAGATATTTTTGTCGATGAAGAAAACGACTGGACGGTCTATACGGCAGACGGACAGCCGAGTGCGCAGTGGGAAGTCATGGTTTTAGTAACGGAAGACGGCTATGAGATTATTTCCTATTAAATATGAGTGAGCAGAATACATTTGAAAAAATTTATGAAGTAGTGAAACAGATTCCGAAAGGAAAGGTTGCTACCTATGGTCAGGTGGCAGCTCTGGCAGGAAACCGCCGCTGGGCAAGAGTAGTCGGTTATGCACTGCATGCAAATCCCAATGAGCAGGAAATTCCCTGCTATCGTGTCGTTACCAAGGACGGACGTGTGTCGAAGGCGTTTGCATTTGGAGGTGAGAACCGCCAGATGGAGCTGTTGGTAGCCGATGGTGTGGAATTTGAGGACGGTCATGTAGTGATGGAAAAATATCAGTGGGATACGCCGTTTGCAGATTTTGGAATACGTTAGCTGTCCGGTTCAAAAGAATTTTTTTCCGAAAAAAGGGAATACTGGAAAAAAAGGACAGGTGAGCGTATGAGGATACCAAGACATATCGGAGTGATTCCGGACGGAAACCGCCGCTGGGCATTGTCGCAGCAGATGGAGAAAAAAGACGGTTATCAGTACGGCTTAGAGCCGGGAATGAAGCTGTTAAAAAAAGCGAAAGAGTATGGCGTGGAGGAATTGACCTACTATGGGTTTACAACGGATAACTGTAAAAGACCCAAGGAGCAGTTTGAGGCTTTCCAAAGTGCCTGTGTAGAGGCTGTGAAGATGCTGACACGGGAAGGTGCGGATTTGTTGGTAATTGGCAATGAGAAATCCAAATGTTTTCCAAAAGAACTGGAACACTTTCGGGTGAGAACGCCGGTCCATGGCGGTGGAATGAAGGTGAATTTTTTAGTGAACTACGGATGGGAATGGGATTTGTCACATATTGCAGAAGGTGGACAGCCCTATTCCTGTGATATTTCAAGAATCGATATGATTATCCGCTGGGGAGGTATGCGCAGGCTGTCAGGTTTTCTTCCGATGCAGTCGGTCTATGCGGATTTTTATGTAGAGGAGCACCTGTGGCCGGATTATTCCGATGACGATTTTGAACAGGCATTGGAGTGGTACAACCGGCAGGATGTTACTTTGGGAGGCTAGGAAGTTACCTGTGGTTATAACATGACAGATAGGAACAATGGAATATGAGGAGTAAACATAAGACACTGAAGAAATGGATATCCGGTCTGGTAGTGGTCTGCCTTGCCGGATTTCTTGGTGCATGTCAGGAAATTTCTGTCGGGCAGTTAAAAATCATGGAAGCCCACGGAGAAAATGAAACACAGACAGCAGACAAGGAAAAGGATGTGGCACAGCAGGAGCCGGATCAGGAAGAAAAAGCAAAGCCGGAGGATGCCGTATTTTCTTATCTGCAAGGTACGAAGTCCTATGAGAAGGAAAAAGAGTGGTCCGGTGCCTGGTGCTATGAAGAGGCAGGCGGACAGCAGTTCAGCCAGTTTGGCTGTGGTCTGTGCAGTATGGCAAATGTATACAGTACCGTCAGCGGCAACAAGTGCACACCGCTGCAGATGTACGAATATGCACAGGAGGTATCGAATTACAATCCACACAGCGGTCTCGGAGCGATTGGCTGGGATGCGATGCGAGAAACCCTGCAAACGATGGGAATAGAGTGTGAGATGGGAAGAAAACCATCTTCTTATGAGGAATTTCAGCAGCTTGCAAAAGACAGCAAAGGTCTGCTGGTATTGATCAGCAGCAATAGTGACGATACTTTCTGGAAGGATATGCCGGGACATTATGTCACCCTGTGGCTGTACGATGAGGCTAAAGATGAGGTCTTTTTGGCGGATTCCAGCGGACCGTCGAGGAACCGTGAATGGATCCCATTGCAGACAGCATATGATGCCTTAAAGAGAAACAGTCCGCAGCAGTACTTAAGTGTAACGGGCTATAACAAAAATGAAGATGCATGGACCGTGGAAATGAGATAGAATAATTGTGTAAAACTCTGCATAGATTGTAAAAACAAATATCGCAGAGGAAGACACTTGAAAAGTTATATCGAGGAAAGAGCGATCGAGATCGCAAAATATATCATTGAACATAATGCCACGGTTAGGCAGACTGCAAAGGAGTTTGGGATCAGTAAGTCTACGGTACATAAAGATGTGACAGAGCGTCTGCAGCAGATCAATCCGTCTTTGGCAAAAGAAGCCAGACAGGTTTTGGATATCAATAAGCAGGAGCGCCATATCCGCGGTGGACTTGCCACAAGAGAAAAATATTTACATATGGGACATCACTAGATAGGTGTAAATGATGAAGTGAGCTCTCATAGAGGAAAAGGATCAGCGTGTTTACGCGATTGATCAGTAAAAAATTATGAGAAAAATATCATCAGATATGAAAATACAGGAGGTAGAAAAATGCCATTTATTGATTCAAAAGTAACATTACCAATGACAGAGGACAAAAAGGAAACGATTAAGGCAAAGCTTGGACAGGCGATTACCACATTAAACAAATCAGAAGGGTTTTTAATGGTAGGATTTGATGACGACTACACACTCTACATGGGTGGAAAGAAGTTAGAAAAAGGTGCGTTTGTGGCAGTCAGCCTGTTTGGAAACGCTTCACCGGATGCCTATAGCCAGATGACAGCAAAAATCTGCGACATCTATGAAACGGAGCTTGGCATTCCGCAGGATGCAGTGTATGTGACCTACAGCGGTATCAGCGACTGGGGCTGGAACGGAAGAAATTTTTAGCGAAAGGACTTTAACGATACAGCGTCAAAAAGGAGATAACATGGCGAAAGCAGACAGCGTGACGCATACATTTGAGCCAATTTTTAGTAATGAATCCAAAGTTTTGATATTAGGAACATTTCCGTCGGTAAAATCCAGAGAACAGCAGTTTTATTACGGGCATCCGCAGAACCGTTTCTGGAAACTGTTAGCATTGCTGATGGAGGATGCAATACCGGATACGATCCCAGAGAAAAAAGATTTTTTACTGAGGCATCGGATTGCCGTCTGGGATGTCATCCACAGTTGTACGATCGAAGGATCGAGTGACAGTTCAATCCGGGATGTGGTGCCGAATGATATTTCCATGATCTTGGAAAAAACACAGATCAAAACAATTTTTACCAATGGAGGAAAGGCGCACAGCCTGTATGAAAAATATGTGTATCCGGTCTGTGGCATCCATGCGGTAAAACTGCCGTCCACCAGTCCGGCAAATGCTGCGTTTTCGTTAGAACGTCTGGAAGCGGCGTGGCAGGCAGTGCGTGAGAGGCTGTAAAAAATAATTTTGACAAGCCTTTTGCAAGAACGTATAATAAAACTTATTGTAGGATTACTTAAGAAGGAGGACGTGTGTTTTGAAGCGAGAAACCGTCATCGTGATAGATTTCGGAGGGCAGTACAACCAGCTTGTGGCGCGCCGGGTGCGTGAGGGCAGCGTTTACTGTGAAATCTATTCTTATAAAACAGATATTGAGCAGATCAAAGCAATGAACCCGAAGGGGATCATTCTGACCGGAGGACCAAACAGTTGTTATGAGGAAAATTCTCCAACCTATACGAAGGAACTGTTTGAGCTTGGCATTCCGGTGTTAGGCCTTTGCTATGGCGCTCAGCTTATGATGCATATTTTAGGAGGAAAGGTAGAAAAGGCACCGGTTCGTGAGTACGGTAAGACGGATGTTTTTGTAAAGACGGATTCTCCTTTATTTACAGATGTTTCGGAAAAAACGGTTTGCTGGATGAGTCACTTTGACTATATTTCCAAAACAGCACCGGGATTTGAAATCTGTGCGCATACGGCAGACTGTCCGGTTGCAGCAGCAGAAAACCGTGAGAAAAATCTGTATGCGATCCAGTTCCATCCGGAGGTTCTTCACACACAGGAAGGAACGAAAATGTTATCGAACTTCGTTTACAATGTGTGCGGTTGCAGCGGCGACTGGAAGATGGATTCCTTTGTGGAACATTCCATTCAGGAGATCCGCAAAAAAGTCGGAAACGGCAAGGTGCTCTGTGCTCTTTCCGGTGGCGTGGATTCTTCCGTTGCAGCAGTGTTACTTTCTAAGGCTGTCGGCGACCAGCTGACCTGTGTCTTTGTGGATCACGGTTTACTCCGTAAAAATGAAGGTGACGAGGTCGAGGAAGTGTTTGGACCAAACGGCAATTATGATCTGAACTTTATCCGTGTCAATGCGCAGGAGCGTTTTTACGGAAAGTTAGCGGGTGTGACAGAGCCGGAGCAAAAACGTAAGATCATCGGCGAGGAATTTATCCGTGTCTTTGAGGAAGAGGCAAAGAAGATCGGCGCGGTGGATTTCTTAGTTCAGGGTACGATTTATCCGGACGTAGTGGAAAGTGGTCTTGGCGGTGAATCTGCTGTCATCAAGTCTCACCACAACGTCGGTGGACTTCCTGACCATGTAGATTTTAAGGATATCATTGAGCCGCTTCGTGATCTGTTCAAGGACGAGGTACGAAAGGTCGGCTTAGAGCTTGGTATTCCGGATTACTTAGTCTTCCGTCAGCCATTCCCGGGACCGGGTCTTGGAATCCGTATTATCGGTGATGTTACGGCGGACAAGGTACGCATCGTACAGGATGCAGATGCCATTTACCGCGAAGAGGTTGACGGTGCAGCGCAGGAGTACAAGAACGAGCATGGCAAGGACGCGCCGTGGATGCCGAACCAGTATTTTGCGGCATTGACCAATATGCGTTCTGTCGGTGTCATGGGTGACGAGAGAACCTACGACTATGCAGTGGCACTTCGTGCCGTGACAACGATTGACTTTATGACAGCCGAGTCTGCGGAGATTCCGTATGAGGTGCTGAATAAAGTAATGAACCGCATTATTAATGAGGTTCGGGGTGTGAACAGGGTTATGTATGATCTGACGAGTAAACCGCCGGGAACGATAGAGTTTGAATAACGGACATTTGAGCTACAAAGCCTTGTTTTACAGGCATTGTAGCTCTTTTATTTTGCTTCGTGATGGTAAAGTGATGTGCCTGCTTTTTTACTCCGAATAGGTATTATTGGGTATATGATAATAAGATTACTCAAGGGATAATCAACAGAGAGTTTAAGTTGCAGAAAGATATAGCGAGCAAGTAGTATTTTAAGGAGGAAAATATGCAATTTGAAGTTGTATCTTCAGTAAATGATTGTAGAAATAAAGATACTATTTATTTGATTTTGGACAATTGGGATGATTGGTTTACATATTCGACATTGTTTAAGGTGAGATATATTGATAAAAGTGGGATAAAACATAAAATGTCAGGAGTGAAAATTGGACAAAAAGGACAAGGAAGAAGTCCGCAGTTGCCTCCTAAATTTAGTACACTCCCGAATGATTTTTTTTCATTGGGTGTATGTGAAGATTACTATGATTCAATAAAAGATAATTTTCCAGAGGATTATCAAAGAGAAGAGATATTTTGTGCATTAAATGATATCGCATTTGACTTAGATTTGTTTGATAGAGTGAAGGAATTAGATGTGGTTCAAACATCGTTAATGAGAGATTATACAGCTAGTATTATAAGAAATC
>OOCM01001916.1_pt1 | contig 14892 bp, 10 predicted proteins | sample 1671111 | NCBI WGS metagenome assembly OOCM01 (sample SAMN06348123, study PRJEB24527) | human gut metagenome | biome: human gut; feature: ankylosing spondylitis patient; material: feces | host: Homo sapiens | place: China | collected 2015-10 | reverse complement strand
TGCATCTGGATGCGATAGAATGCCTGACAATAAACAAGGTGGAAATCGTCTTGGGGATTCGTATCCTTGTTGATAACAGATTCGAGTTCCCGGATATTGTCTTCTATATCTGTCATTTGGTGATAGTTGAGCTTCGTCAGGATAAATTGGGACAAGATCGTTTTGATATATTGGTTGGCATGAGGGAGTTTCTGAATGATTTCTAATGCTTCCTTATACGATTTGATGGCAACTTGTGGTGTTGACGAACTTAAATAGGTATTTCCAATGGCGTGTAATGCGAGTGCTGTTCCCAAAGGATAGTCCATTTCTCTGGCTTTCTGGTATATCTGATTGGCCTGGTTGATGGCGAGACTGATGTTGCCTTCTGTGATTAAGGCTTGAACGGTCAGCAGATTTATCTGGAATAGGAGTGGGTATTGTTGTTCCTTTTGTAATTCCGGTTCTAAAAGTTTTTCCCAGGCAATGATGCTGTCGACAGGGGCGTCCGGACTAAATGGATGATTGTATTCAAGTAAAGGTTGTAATAAAGAAAGACGATCTGAATTTGTACGTGCAGCATATAAGGTGACCGATATTAATGCGGTTACTAAGTACCTACGTACCAGAATATAAAGCCCTTTACAAAGAAGAAGCCGACCGGATTTTAGAGAACCTCACTGCCCACTACCGTGCGAAACCAAACGGCGACAACGGTTTTCTACTTCTCCACAGTACCGGCTCCAAACCTCACAACAGCGAAATTGATGTGCCTATCGTATATGCCGACTATTATTTCCTCGAAGCATTGATACGGAAAAACAAACTGGAAAAAGAACAGAAACTATAACGATCATCATCTATAAGAACCATGAAAAAGCTACTTATCTATATACTGACAGCCTTTACCGTACTTACCCTTCCGGCAAGTGCCAAGATTCCCGCCAGCCAACGAATCCGGCTGACCGACCAATGGGAATATCTCAAAGGTGATCTCGGAAGTATTTGGGAAGCCGTACGTGCAGTCGCCCCCGGTTCTTCGGAAGCTGTACCCATTTGGCAGCCAGTTACCCTGCCCCACTGTTTCAACGCGGAAGATGCCGTAGACCCGGACGTAAACTATTACCAGGGTCCCGGATGGTATCGCACCCTGCTCGATATTCAGAACCCGGCCGCCAACGGCCGCACGATCCTCGAATTTGAAGGAGCCGGACAGAAAACAGAAGTATATATCTACACCCGTAAAGTCGGCAGCCACGTAGGAGGTTACGATGAATGGAGCGTAGACATCACAGAAGCAATCCGTAAAGCATTAGCCGATCCCGATTGCCGCAAGCGGTTCAACGGCAAAGTACCTTTGTCCATCCGTTGCGACAATTCAAGAGATACAGAAATGATTCCTTCGGATTTATCAGACTTCAACGTATACGGAGGACTTTACCGCTACGTAAACCTGATTTATCAGCCCGCCCTTTCTTTTGCAAGTTTTAAACTGGAAACCCCGGTGCAGAAGGACTTGAAGAGCGCAACACTGAAAGTGCAAGCCAACTTCTACAATCCGAATGACACTCGCCAAGCTACGGTTCGCTTCACTCTGAAAGATCCGAACGGAAAGAAAGTGACCGAACAAACCGCCACAGACATTCTACCATTGGGAGAAGTACACCTGTTTGACATCGCTATCAAGAATCCGATGCTTTGGAGTCCTGACCAGCCACAGCTATACACTTGTGAGTTTACCCTCCAAACAGCCGAAGGCGAACAGACAGTAACAGAACAAGTAGGTTTCCGCCACTTCGAATTTGTAGACTACGGTCCTTTCAAGCTAAACGGAAAACGCTTGTTATTAAAAGGTACTCACCGCCACGAAGACCATGCAGGTGTAGGAGCCGCCATGACAGAAGAGCAAATGGTGACGGAAATGAAACTCATGAAAGAAATGGGTGTCAACTTCATCCGCCTGGGACATTACCAGCAATCAAACATCATCCTTCGCCTGTGTGACGAATTAGGTATCCTCGTGTGGGAAGAAATCCCCTGGTGCCGTGGCGGATTGGGTGGAGAAACTTATAAAATACAAGCCCGCCGGATGCTAACCAACATGATTACCCAACATCACAACCACCCTTCCGTTATTCTGTGGGGATTGGGTAATGAAAACGACTGGCCGAATGATTTCCCTACTTTCGAACAATCGCAGATACGTGCCTTTATGAAAGAGCTGAACGACCTGGCACACCGCCTGGACCCGTCACGCGTCACTTCCATCCGCCGCTGTGACTTCTGCAAAGATATTGTCGATGTATACTCTCCTTCCATCTGGGCAGGCTGGTATCGTGGCAAGTTTACCGACTACAAAAGCGTATCGGAAAAAGAAATGAAACAAGTGAAACACTTCCTACATGTAGAATGGGGAGGTGACTCTCACGCCAGACGCCACGCAGAAGATCCTTTCAAATCATTAGGTGGAATCCCTGCCGGAGTTGGTGCCGACGAACGGGCGGGAGATTTCTCTCTCGTGGGAGGAGATGCCCGTGCTTCCAGAGACGGAGACTGGTCGGAATCATACATCGTGAAACTGGTGGACTGGCATTTGAAAGAACAAGAAACCATGACTTGGCTTACGGGAACTGCCTACTGGCCTTTCAAAGATTTCTCCACTCCCCTACGACCGGAGAATCCTGTTCCCTACGTCAATCAAAAAGGAGTTATCGAACGGGATTTCGCCAAGAAAGAAGTGTTCTATGTGTTCCAGTCTTATTGGACGCAGAAGCCAATGATACACATTTACGGTCATACCTGGCCGACACGTTGGGGAGCAGCAAACGAACCGAAAGAAATATTGGTTTACTCCAACTGTCCGGCAGTAGAACTGTTTGTGAACGGAGTCAGTCAAGGTATTAAGCAACGCAACAGTCAAGACTTTCCCGCAGCCGGACTGCATTGGAAATGTGTGTTGCGCGAAGGAGAGAACCAACTGAAAGCTGTTGCGGTAAAAAGCAAAGAAGCGATTTCCGACGAAATCACAGTTGCCTACCAAACCGCTCAATGGGGAGAACCGAAACAACTGAAATTGACAAGTTATCCTGAAGGAGAAAATATCATCCGTGTAGAAGCCCAGCTGACAGACGACAAAGGAATTCCCTGCCTGGATGCAGCCAACCTAATTTCGTTTGAAGCTGCCGGAGACGGAGAACTTATCCAAAACCTGGGAACTTCAACCGGCTCACGCAAGGTACAGGCTTACAATGGAAAAGCCATGATACGGGTCAAAGTGACTGATACCTGTTACCTATCCGTTCAATCGGATGGAATCAAGACCGCTTATACTCAATTGAAAGCACAATGAGAAAACAGAACGTTTCAATAGGATTATTTATACTGCTCTTCAGCTTCACCACGGTGATGGCCGGGGAAAATGTGAAAGGTCAAGTACGCCAACTCCTGCAGACTGAAACCCTGAAACGGGCGGACGCTGCATTGGAGTCCGTACCGATGACCGTCACAGCCACCCGTGCCGAAAGAAGCGCAGGAGGTATTCACGACTTCTATTCCGAAGGTGACTACTGGTGGGAGAATCCGCAAAACCCGGCCGGTCCGTTTATCCGCCGTGACGGAGAAACCAATCCGGATAATTTCACCGCCCACCGTCATGCCATGATACGCTTCAGCCAGTTAGTCGGAGATCTGACTTCCGCCTGGATACTGACAGGAGACAAGAAATACACCGATGCTGCCATGCGCCATATCCGTGCCTGGTTTATCGATCAGAAAACGATGATGAATCCGAACTTGCTGTATGCACAAGCCATCAAAGGCATTGCAACCGGACGCGGGATAGGCATTATCGATACCATCCATCTGATTGAAGTGGCGCAGTCACTCCGCCTGATGGAGGCGCAGGGAATCATCGAAGACAAAGAACTGCAAACCATCCGCTTGTGGTTCTCCGATTACCTGACCTGGTTATCTACGCATCGTTACGGTATCAACGAGATGGAAGCCAAGAACAACCACGGTACTTGCTGGACTATGCAAGTGGCAGCATTTGCCTCGTTCACGCAAAATGAAGAAATGCTCCGTTTCTGCCGCGAGCGTTACCGGAGCGTGTTATTACCGAACCAAATGGCTGCCGACGGCAGTTTCCCTTTGGAGTTGGAACGCACCAAGCCGTATGGTTATTCTCTTTTCAACCTCGACGCAATGACTACCCTCTGCCATTTGCTGACAACTCCCGAAGAGAATTTATGGGACTATACCACCACAGACGGACGGAACATTGAAAAAGGAATCTCCTGGCTGTTTCCCTTCGTCAAAGACAAAGGTTCGTGGCAACGTCAACCGGACATTATGTTTTGGGAAGAATGGCCGGTGGCACACCCGTTCTTACTATTCGGTAGTCTTCATCATTACCGGAAAGAGTATTTTCAGACATGGAAACAGTTGGAACATTTCCCCACCAACGAGGAAGTGATACGCAACCTTCCCATCCGTCATCCTTTATTATGGTTAAACTAATTTGCTAAAAATAGAATCATTATGAGAAACCTGTTATTGAGTGCTTTTGCACTGGTTTGCCTGCTTCCAATGAACGCACAAACCGTCAACACCCGCATCTATCCTGCTGAAAAGCTGGCTAAAGTGAAGGCTAAAGCCGATACTCCTACATACGCCCCGGCTATCAAAACGTTAATGAAAGAGGCCGACAAAGCTATGAACCTGACTCCTCCTTCGGTGATGGATAAAAGTATGACAGCCTCCAGCGGAGACAAACACGATTACATGAGTATGGGACCTTACTGGTGGCCCGATCCTTCCAAACCGGACGGCTTGCCTTATATCCGCAAAGACGGGCTACGCAATCCCGAACTGTCCAAGTTAGACCGTGACCGGTTGGGAAACATGGCAAAAGCCGTTACCACACTGGGAATTGCTTACTATTTCTCGGGCAACGAGCAATATGCGAAGAAAGCAACCGACTTTCTGAAAGTATGGTTCCTGGACGCCAAAACAAAAATGAATCCGAACCTGAATTACGGTCAGACCATTCCCGGCCGCAGAGATGGCCTGGGGCGCGGAACAGGTATGATTGATACTTACTGCTTCGTAGAAATGCTGGATGCGCTTACCCTGCTGGATAGTTCGAAAGCCATGACACCTGCCATCAAAAAAGGAATGAAAGAATGGTTCACGCAGTTTGTAGAGTGGATACAGACAAGCCCTGTCGCCGCCGAAGAAAATGCCGCCAAGAACAATCATGGGCTGGCTTATGACGTGCAACTGACAGCGTACGCCCTGTATATCGGCAACAAAGAATTGGCAATTCAGATTCTAAAAGAATTCCCGGCAAAGCGTCTGTTTTCTCAAATTGAACCGGACGGCAAACAACCGCTGGAACTGGAACGCACAACTGCTTTCGGTTATACCCTCTTCAACCTAACGCACATGCTGGATATGTCTTTCATTGGCGCAACGGAAGGTATAGATATCTATAACGCCGCCAGCGAAGACGGACGTTCCATCACTGCCGCACTGAAATTTACCATTCCCTATATCGGCAAGCCGCAGAGCGAATGGCCTTACCAGCAAATCAAAGAATGGGACAAGAAACAAGATGAAGCCTGCTGGGTGCTCCGCAAAGCCTCTTTCTTCGACCCGAAAGCCGGATATGAAGCGATCGGTGCCAAATATCGCACCACTTCTGCTTCCAGCCGTCTGAATTTAATGTATAGTTTAGAATAATCCTTTATTTAAATCCTAATATCATGAGGAACAAATCGTTTTATTACCCTTTAATGATAGCAATGTTGCTATTGTTATGTACCCCGTTCGTAACGGTTGTCTACGCGCAATCATTTACTGTCACCGGTACAGTCGCCGATAGTCAAGGCGGTGTTCCCGGAGTAAATGTGAAGGTGAAAGGAAGTACCACCGGTACTATCACCGATATGGACGGCAAATTTACATTGAATGTCCCCTCTTCCAAATCTGTCCTTGTCATCTCCTACATCGGATATACGACGCAGGAAATACCCGTCAATAATCAAAAGATACTGAATATCAACTTAAAAGAAGATACGAAAGTGTTGGATGAAGTAGTGGTGGTAGGTTATGGCGTGCAGAAGAAATCCCACCTGACCGGGTCCGTATCCAAGATGGACGTCAACAACCTGACAGATATTCCCGTGACACAAGTAGACCAACTACTGCAAGGAAAGATTGCCGGTGTTAATATCAGAACTCCACTTCCGAGGCCGGAGCTGCTCCGCAAATCCGTGTACGTGGTATGGGTTCTATCAGTGCCGACAGTTCTCCGCTGATTGTCATCGACGGTTACCCTGTTCCCGAAGGACTCTCTACACTCGATATGGCGGATATTGCTTCTATCGAAGTATTGAAAGATGCCGCTTCCGCCGCTATCTACGGTTCACGTGCAGCGAATGGCGTCATTTTGGTAACGACCAAAGAAGGAAATGCCAGCAAAGCGAAATACAGTGTGAAAGCCTCTACCGGATTAAAGTGGGCGTATAAACTGCATCCGATCATGAGTTCGAAAGACTATTATAACATGATGGGCTATGAAGCCGCCTTGCAAAACAAATCCATAGCAGCCAACGACGAAGCCTTCGGACTTATCAATAATTATACCGACTGGCAACGGGAAGGATTGCAGGACACTCCACAGATTCATCAGGTGCAACTCTCCGTATCGGGCGGCAAAAAAGACATTACGTATTACATCTCCGGCAACTATGCACAGGAAGACGGTATTATGATTAACAGCAACTACAAACGTCTGAACCTTCGTTCGCGCATCAACGCGAAGTTGTCCAAACGGGTAGATCTTAGCCTGAACGTAGCTCCGTCCTACACCAAAACGGAAACACCGTCAACCAACTTCATCGATTTCTACCGTACACCGTCTTTCATGCCGGTACGTCATACGGAAGAAACGGCAGCCCTCACAGGAAAAGCCATCGGTTCGTGGGCACGCGGTAGCGATTTCAGTAACATCATGTACACACGTGAAGACGGTACGCAAGTGAAAGCCAGTCCGTTCAACACCAGCAACAACAATCCGAAGTCATTGATGGATACCGAAGAACGTTTCAAAGAAGACTATAACCTGCAAGCCAATTCCTCTATCAATGTGCAAATCATGAAAGGCTTGACTTTTACCACTTCCAACGGTTTCTACATTAAATACCGTCAGAACAACGAATACCGTAACTACGAATCCCGCAAAGACGAAGAGTCGGCTATGGGTACTTACAAAAACCGTCTCTATGTCGACTTGTTGAGTGAAAACACACTGAACTACATCGGCAAGAAAGGTAAGCATGATTATGCAGCCTTATTGGGTTACACCGCACAGACTACCTCGGAAACGACAGCCAGCATCGTAGGTCTGGGCTTCCCTACCGATTATGTGCATACGCTCAATGCGGCCACTTCTTTCGACGTCAGCCAAACGAACACCATTAAGTTCCGTACCGCTATGATGTCTGCCCTTGCACGTGTCAATTACAGCTATGCTGACAAATATCTTGTTTCCGCCAGTCTGCGTACGGACGGTAGTTCCCTTTTTGCCGACGGTAAACAGTGGGGTTGGTTCCCTTCCGTATCACTCGGATGGCGTGCTTCGGAAGAAGCCTTCCTGAAAGGCGTAAGCTGGCTGAATATGCTGAAGCTGCGTGCCAGCTTTGGTGTGACGGGTAACAATAATATTCCTGCCAACTCTTATTATAATCTGCTTTACGCCAGCAACTATGCGTTGGGTAGCGGCACAGGCGCACTGATCCCCGGACTGGGTAAGACTACCTCTACCAAAGGTAACCATGACATCACTTGGGAACAGACGTACGAATACAACGCCGGTATCGACTTCAGCGCACTGGACAACCGTATCAGCCTGACTCTGGAAGGCTACTATTCCATCACCAAACAATTGCTGTTCAAACAACCGGTCGTTTCTTTCATGGGTTACAGTGATTACTGGAACAATATCGGACGTATCCGCAACAGTGGTATTGAAATCGAGTTGAACACGCACAACATTCGCACCAAGAACTTCGAATGGACTACTTCGTTCAATCTCTCGTCCAACTTCAACAAGCTGCTCGAACTGTCCGGCGAAGAGAGACTGATCTCTACCGGCGAACGTAATGAAACATATCTGGCGCAAGTAGGACACCGTGCCATCTCATTCTTCGGTTACAAAACCGACGGTGTTTATCTTAACCAGGCGGATCTCGACGCTTCCCCACACTTGGCAAGTGCCACACCGGGCAGTCTCAAGATTGTAGACATCAATGATGACGGCGTTATCAACGACAAAGACCGTACCGTCATCGGTAACCCCTTCCCGAAAGCAACCTGGGGTATCTCAAATACTTTCAGATGGAAAGGTTTCGATCTTTATTTCCTCATTCAAGGGGTAAGCGGACTGGATGTATTCAATGGCGACGGCTACTACACCGAATCCAAGAAGTTCAACCGCAATTATGTGAAAGACCGTTGGATCAGTGCCGAATATCCGGGTGACGGACGTACTCCTACTGTCGGTTCGGCAGGTATTTCATGGGAGTTCACCGACTATATGATTGAAGACGGTTCATTCGTGGCTCTGCGTGATGTAGTTCTCGGTTATACCTTCGACAAGAAAAAGTTGAAAAAGGCAGGACTCAATTCACTCCGCCTTTATGCTTCCGGTCAGAACCTGCTCTACTTCTGGGGAAAAAGCTACCGGGGAATCAATCCCGAAGCCCGTGTTACTACAGGCTCCTACTCTTCCCCATTGGTCAACGGATACCAGCGTGGAGGATTCCCGATACAGTCTACCGTCAATATCGGATTTGAACTTAACTTCTAATCACCTTAAAACGTACAGTAATGAAACTAAAACATATATTTACCGCCAGTCTGTCCGCTTGTGTATTGGGTCTTTCTTCCTGCGACCTCAACATTACACCGGACTCCTATATCCCCGACGGTTCATTCTACAAGAATGAAGCCGAAATGAATACTGCCGTCATCGGTTGCTACGGAGGAATGCAGGCTCCATTGAATATCGAATGGACATTGACCGAACTGCGTGCCGACAATACGCGTATGAACAGCAACAGTTCGACCAACGATGCGTTCCTGCAACAACAGGCGCTGGACCTCGGTACCATGGATGCCAGCAATGCCAACATACGTACTTACTGGGAAGCTACTTACAGCAATATCAACAGTTGCAATAACGTATTGGCTCCCGAGAATCTGGCTGTCGTAGCCAACGAGAAGAAACGGGCACAATTTGAAGGAGAAGTACGTTTCATCCGTGCATACCATTACTTCAACCTCGTACGTCTTTTCGGCCCTACCTTCATTGTTACGGAGGAATTGAGCGTGGCTGAAGCCATGAAAAAAGATCGTAGCAGCGTGGAAGCGACTTACAAGCAGATTATCGACGACCTTCAAAGATCCGTTGACAACTTGGAAGGAATTACATACGACATAGCAGACTTGGGACGGGTGACGCAGGCAGCGGCTCAATCCCTGCTGGCCAAAGTTTACCTGACTCTTGGGAAATATACGGAAGCCAAGAGCTTACTCAAAGCTGTGGTGGATGTAAAAGGAGATCAGTTGACGGTTAGTTATTCCGATGTATTCGATATTTCCAAAGAAATGAACGATGAGATTATCTTTGCCATCCGCTATAAATCCGGTAGTCTGGGTATCGGCTCGCCTTTTGCCAATACTTTTGCTCCTACCAAGAGCGGCGCCAATGTAGTGACGGGTGACGGTGACGGACGTAACTATCCGACAACAGAAGTTCTCGGAATTTATCCGGAAGGTGATTTGCGTAAGGATGCCAGCGTGACCGACCATTATATCGATCCGAGCAAGAAAGACCCGGTGGTCATTTCAGATCAATCGGCTTATATCAAGAAGTTCGTTTCTCCCGTGAGCGTACGTTATGATGGAGAAAACGACTGGCCTGTCATTCGTCATGCCGACGTGCTGCTTATGTATGCCGAAGTGTTGAACGAAACAGATGGCCCCGCCACCGGACTTCCTTATCTCAACGAAGTGCGCCGCCGTGCCGGACTGGCTGCCATAGCTGCTTCTGAAGTGCCTGTGAGATATGCTTTCCGCGAAAAACTGGAAAAAGAACGCCGTCTGGAACTGGCATTCGAAAACCAACGTTGGTTCGACCTCTTGCGTTGGGGCAAAGCAGTGGAAGTAGTCAACAAGCAAATCACCGAAACGGAAGGTTTCTATGACAAATATGCTTTCACCGTGAATAAGATTGCCGACTGGCAACTACTGCTTCCTATCCCGCAAAGCGTGATAGACAATAATCCGAGCGTAGTTACCCAGAACCCCAATTACTAACCTTTAAAACGAAAACAGCATGAAAAATAAACTTCATTACTTCATCCTCCTTTTCGTACTTGCGGCACTGACGGGCTGCAACGAAAAGTTGAGTATTGAAACTGAAATACAAGGTGCACCGGAAATCAGTGAGTTTACCCCAACCAGCGGAAAAGCCGGTACGGAGATTACGGTGAAAGGTAGTAATCTGCGCGATATCGTTTCTGCAACCATCGGTGGTGTAGAAAGCCAGATACTTTATAAACTGTCACAACAGGAAATCGTGATTGTTGTGCCACGTGAAGGAACAAAAAGCGGAAAAATCGTGCTTGCCACTTCCCGCAAGGACGATGCCGGCGAAAGCACCCGCGCAGAAAGTGCGCAATCATTCTCCGTCACCTATCCTACTCCACGTGTGACTGACTTCCCGAAAGGTGGAAGAGTAGGAAACAACGTCGAGATTTTGGGAGCTGACCTGGACATTATCTCAAAGGTCTTTATGGGCGACGAAGAGGGAGAGATCATTTATCAGAGTGAAAAAGAGATTGCGGTAAAAGTGCCGTTTATTATTGATGACGAGGCAACTGTATCATTAAAGTACGCCAACCAAACAGGAGGCGAATCTGAAATCAAAGGAGAGTCCGGTGACTTTATAGTAGAGAAAGATGAACCGGAAATAGAGAAGATAGATCAGGAAAGTCTAATGGAAAGAAGCCTGCTCACATTGGGCGGCAAAAACCTCAATCTGATTGAGTATATCTATTTCGGAGAAGAAAAGTATGCACCGGTCAGCCAGAATGGAAGTACCATTGTTTTCAGAGTACCCACTTTGCCGGAGACACGCACTGTGAAGATTAAAGTGACCTATTATAGAGAAACGAAGGAAATTATCTTATCCGACGCTTGCGAGGTGATTCGCATGAAGAACTTGTTCAGTGCCAATCAGGCAATAGGAACACGTAACAGCAAGTATGGTTATGGTAGTATGCTCAACGGTAATTCTGCGGACGGCAATCCGATATGCACTCCTTGCGTACTGAAAGAGGAAGAGAATTTTGATAAGATAGACTTCGCCGGATATGTGAACAGCGGACTCGACTTTGCACTCAATTCACCGGATGCGATACTTAATCCTGATCCTGCCAACACCAAAAACAACTTGAAGAATTACTGGTGCGGAACAGCGGCTGTGCCTAATGCGGAAAACTTCACGATATTTGCTCCTTTCACGGCAGTACAAACAAGATTCTTTGTTTTGAATCCTACCACTCATGCCGCGCTTATCGAACAAATCAGAGCAGGCAGAGATCAACTGGAAATCACTCCGTCACTCTTTACCAGTCTGAATATAACCAAGAGTTCTGCACGTACGCGCAAATCGACAGAAGCAGCAGGTACTGTAAGCGAACAGATATTTGATAAAGGCAGTGTAGTCGTATTCTACAATAACCACAAGGATAAATATGGTATTCTTGATATTCTGGATGTATTCGTAGATTACAGTCAGACCAACAACATCAATAACGGCGACAAGAATAATCAAGGTATCGCCTACATTACATTCGATGTTTACTATCAACGCTAAAAAAGAAAGAACATGAAAAAAAGAAATTATACATTAACCACCGCATTGACGGCAGCCTTGTGCTGCCTGATATGCCTGCTGAACGGATGCACCCGCGATAATGATATTGATATTCCGCAAACGTCTGTCAACACCATGGGGGCAACAACCGTGCAACCGGGAGAAACCATCACTCTGACGGGTGACAATATGCATCTCATATCTAAAGTTTACTTTGGTGATGTTACTACGTTAGATATCAAAACACCGCAGGCAGATCGTGACCATCAATCACTCACGGTTTACGTACCTACGGAAGTGTTCGAAGAGACAAAAGCTGTTTCCCTTGCTGTACTTTACAACTCCGTTCATCGTCTCGTTGTGTGTGAGGAACTGACTGTTTACATTGCTCCTGTCATCCCGACTACTTCTACCACCTTATCGGGTGAAGTGAAACCGGGGGATATCATCACGATTGCGGGAACGAACCTGAATATCATCAAGGCTATTCAAGCCAATGGAGAGTCTGTTACGATTGACAATAAGAAGGCTACCGAAATCACTTTCAAAGCACCGGAAGTAGATGCCGATACCGAATTTACGATCACGCTTGTGTATGATAATTCGCTTGGAAACGATCAGAAATTGATAGTGCCGGGCAAATTTACGGTGAAAGAAGTTGTTCCCGGTGGTAGTGTGGCAAGTGACAGCCGGGAAGTGGAAACGGGGAAAGATGTCACGATTGAAGGGACTAATCTGAATGTAGTCAGCGCGGTTCGCCTGACAAAAGCAGGAGGCGTCTCGTCCGACATAGTCATAACCAATCCCGGAGCAACAGGTTTTACCTTCAAAGCACCGGAAGTGGATGCCGACACCGAATTTACAGTGACTCTGATTTATGGTAAAAGCGATAAAGAGACAGCCTCTATTGGTACGGTGAAAGTGAAGAAAGCCACGGTAGTACTTACTTATCTTTATTGGGAGAATATAACATTAGGAGCTCCGGCCACTGAATGTGCTCTTTTCGACGCTTCTGCAGGACGCACAATCACACCTTGCGACTTGTTTGATAATCAAGCAAATGTAGACTTTGCCATGGATGCTACTAGCAGCGCAGCAGCACGCCTGCTCAATCCGGCCAACATCAACGATAATTTCATGAAGGCACAAATATGTGGTGATTCACCCCTATCCAGTGATGGCAAGGATTATTCCACTGTACGCACTTCGCTGAAAACTCAATTCAAGTTACTGAATTCAGGCAACGAAACTGAAAACACGTTGATTCAGAAAGTATTGAATGGCGAAATTACAGATATAAAGGAAGATATTGGCAGCCTCAATCCTTCAACGAACACTCCTACTGTAACCGAAAATGATGTTCTTGTCTTTAAAAACACGAACAAAAATAAAATGGGTATTATAAGGATAAAGAGTGTTACTCTTGGAGAAAAGAAGGAGCTTAATACTATCACAATGGATGTGTATTACGAGAAATAAACTCCCAAAGACTTGACTTTCGCTTTTGAATGTCGTATCTTTACAGAGTTAATGATAAAGTAGTTTCAATTAAACTACACGCAAAGGAGGGAATCGCGATTCTCTCCTTTCTTTTTATCCAGCCGGGAAAAACCTCTCCCCGCCCCGGCTTTTCCTTGCGCTTTGCCCGGTGGTTATGGTTCTTCAGCCGGAGGATCAGCAATGTTCACCTTGCTTCTTACCGAAATGAAGTATATATCCGCCTCAAACAGACGTTCTGTTTGCCTGAAACAGAGCCTTTGTTCCGATAAAATAGAGCTTCTGTTGAAACGAAACATAATGTCTGTTTTCCAACTGTCCCCGCTAAGTTAATAATCAATAAAGTTGCTCTTGACAAAAAATAGCTTTATCTTTGGGGTTTGTTAGAACAGACACAATAGGTATATTATATTATGAGTGAAAAGATTATCAAATGGGGCTTCATTGGTTGCGGAGAAGTAACCAAGACGAAAAGCGGTCCCGCTTTCCAGAAAGTAGAACATTCGGAAGTCGTAGCCGTGATGAGTCGTGACGGCGCGAAAGCGAAAGCGTATGCCAAAGAGAGAGGAATCAAGAAATGGTATGACGATGCACAGGAGCTGATAGATGATCCGGAAGTAAACGCTGTCTATATCGCCACTCCTCCTTCTTCACACGCTACGTATGCCATTATGTCCATGAAAGCGGGTAAACCGGCCTATATTGAGAAGCCAATGGCGGTGACGTATGAAGAATGTACCCGAATCAACCGCATATCCAATGAAACGGGGGTTCCCTGTTTCGTAGCATACTACCGACGTTATCTTCCCTATTTCCAGAAAGTAAAGGAATTAGTAGAGAACGGGACGATCGGCAACGTTATCAATGTACAAATTCGTTTTGCCCAGCCGCCACGCGATCTGGATTACAATCGTGATAATCTTCCCTGGCGTGTGCAGGCTGATATTGCCGGAGGCGGCTACTTCTACGACCTTGCTCCGCATCAGATTGATTTGTTGCAGGATATGTTCGGTTGCATCCTCGAAGCAAGCGGTTACAAGAGTAATCGCGGCGGGCTTTATCCTGCCGAAGATACATTAAGCGCCTGTTTCCAATTTGACAACGGACTGGTGGGTAGTGGTTCCTGGTGCTTCGTAGCCCATGATTCTGCCCGCGAAGACCGCATAGAGATTATCGGTGACAAAGGAATGATTTGCTTCTCTGTCTTTACTTACGAACCTATCGGACTACATACCGAGAAAGGACGGGAAGAAATTTGTATCGGCAACCCGGAACACGTGCAACAACCTCTTATCCAAGCAGTAGTAGATCACTTATTGGGTAAGTCGGTTTGCTCTTGCGACGGCGAAAGCGCAACGTTGACTAACTGGGTAATGGACAAGATCTTAGGTAAGCTATAACCCTAAAAAAAGCAAAAAAAAGTTCCTTCTTTTTCCGGATTCTGCCGGTATTGTTAAAAAATTAATAGG
>OOCM01001907.1_pt1 | contig 14948 bp, 8 predicted proteins | sample 1671111 | NCBI WGS metagenome assembly OOCM01 (sample SAMN06348123, study PRJEB24527) | human gut metagenome | biome: human gut; feature: ankylosing spondylitis patient; material: feces | host: Homo sapiens | place: China | collected 2015-10 | reverse complement strand
ATTCAAATCTGTATAATTGGTGATTTTTTAAAATTGTGTATTTTTGTGTGAATTTAGACGTATTTTCAGAAAATGTAATATATTACAAAAATTTTATTGTTTCCTATTGTAAAAATAAACATGTGTATGATATTATCAAATTAATTTATATATTGTTTTGGTAAATGATAATTGAATATGAGGTGATGCGAATGAAAAGAATTAAATCATTTTTTAAAATATTGGGTATGCTTGTTTTATGTGCTTCGTTTACAGGCTGCGGCATGAACGGCAATATTGATGATTATGCGGTTAATATGGGCTATGGTGATTCCGATACGGTAAAAAGTTCTTCAGGAGTATCAAAGGACAGCATAAAGGTTGGTGTAATTCATCTGTCTGATCCCGCCGAGGGCAGCGGATATACATATACGCATGATATTGGAATTATGGGTATGCAGCAGAATCTCGGATTGTCCGACAGTCAGATTATTAGAAAGATTAATGTTAATGATTCGGACAAGGAGGCTACGAGAAAAGCGATAAAAGAATGCATAGATGAGGGCTGTAACATAATATTTTCAACAAGCTGGGGCTATATGGAGACAACGGCACAGATGGCAGAAGAATATCCTGATGTTTATTTTTCTCACGGCACGGGTTACATGAGCAACGGAAAGAATTTTAACAATTATTTCGGAAGAATATATCAGCCGAGATATCTTAGCGGAATAGTTGCGGGAATGAATACAAAGACGAATAAAATCGGTTATGTTGCCGCAATGGGTTCGGAAAATTCAGAGGTTACAGGTGGAATTGATGCTTTTGCATTGGGCGTTTATTCTGTGAATCCTTCGGCTCAGATATATGTAAAGGTGACAAACAGTTGGTATGACCCAGCAGCTGAGAAAGCTGCGGCATCTACGCTTCTTAACATGAACTGCGATGTTATAGCACAGCATTGTGATACCACATATCCGCAGCTTCTTGCACAGCAGAAAAATGTATATAGTATAGGATACAATTCCGACATGAGTAAAGATGCACCAGATGCCTGCCTTTGCAGCGTTATATGGAACTGGAGTGCATATTATACGGCGGCTGTACAGAGTGTTATTGACGGAACGTGGGACGGAAGCAATTATTACGGTGGTATGAATGAAAATATTGTCGGCATAACACAGCTTGCTGATTTCTGCAAATCGGGAACACAGCAAAAGGTTGATGAGGCAAAGAAGGATATTATATCGGGAAAACTCGGAATATTTGACGGAGTTATAGAGACCAATACGGGAACGACAGTCGGAGAGAGCGGAAAAACACTCAAAGATTCGGATATTACGGGAAATATTAACTGGTATTTCAAAACTGTGACATTAGTACAGTAAGAGAATAATGGGAGGAATATAGCATGAATCTTAAAAAGAAAATATTGGCGGTTACAATCATTCCTGTACTTGTTTTGGGTATAGTTTCCATAATCCTTACTGTAACTATGGTAAAAAGTTCTGTTATGGAACAGGTTGAGGAAGCTTTAAAAGGAACCGCATCGTCTACTTTGGCGGCATATGACCAAAATGCGGGAGATTACATTGTAACCACAAGCGGAGATATATGGAAAGGAAGTTACAATGTATCCAAGTCGGAAAATCTAGTTGACAGAATAAAAGAAAATACAGGTATGGACGTTACATTTTTCTACGGAACAAAAAGAGTGATGACATCGGCACTTGACGCAAATGGGGAAAGAATTCTTGGTTCGCCTGCGGGAGATGTCATAACGCAGAAGGTGTTAAATGATGGAGAAGAATATTTTACAAGCCGTGTTTCGCTGGATGGAGTTATGAATTATGGCTATTATATGCCTGTATATCAGAACGGAAGCAATGATGAGATAATCGGAATGGTGTTTGTCGGAACAAACAAGGCGGACAAGGACGCTGTTTTAAACAGAATTATTGCAATGATATGCACCGCTGTTGTCATTGTTATGGCTATATGTATCGGCATAAGCATGAAGATTGCATATTCTATAAGTTCAGATATAAAGAGAAGTGTAGGAATCGTGGAACAGGTTGCGGGAGGCAGTCTTAATATAGACGTTGACAAAAAGCTGTTAAACCGCAAAGATGAAATAGGTGATTTGGCACGAGGCACAGTATCGTTTAGCAATGCGATGAACTCGGTAATTAACGAAATATCGAGTAATTCAAAGCTTTTGCTTGAAACTTCTGGTGTTCTCGGCGAGGCGGCGGACAATACCGACAAGACAATGAATGAAGTAAGTGCAACCGTTAATCAGATGGTTGAAAATTCATCAATACAGTCAGCCAATTCCAAAGCTGCGTTTGACCATATGAAGATTATGGAAAACAACATCAGCGAGACTACATCAGAGGCGGCTCTTCTTAACGAATCAGCCGTGTCTATGCAGAAGTCAGGAACAAAGGTTTCTGAGACGCTTTTTAAATTGTGCAATATCAATGATAATGTAAAAGATATAATTGAAGAAGTAAAAGAGCAGACAAACCGCACAAATGAGTCTGTAAACAAAATTAATTCGGCAATCTCATTTATTTCGGCGGTTGCTGAAGAGACTAATCTTTTGAGCCTTAATGCGTCTATAGAGGCGGCAAGAGCAGGTGAAGCCGGAAAAGGCTTTGCTGTTGTTGCACAGCAGATAAAGAAGCTCGCGGAGCAGTCTAATGATTCAAGTAAGCAGATTGACGATATAACAAAGGTTCTTATGCAGGATTCGTATAAATCTGTCGAGATTATGCAGAAAATGCAGGATATAGTTATAAGTCAGAGCGAAAGCATGGAAGAGACCCGTATTATTGTGGGACAGGTTCTTAATGATATACGCAGTTCAAAGGACAGCATAGAATTAATAATGAACAGTACGGTTAAACTTGAAGGTTCAAGAAATAAGGTGTCTGGTGCCGTTGAAGAACTTGCAGAAATTGCGGGACAAAATATGGAAAGCACTCAGAGAACATTTGAGGAGACGCAGAAGGTTACAGATACGTTCAAGGAAGTGTATTCAGGAGCCGTCAAGCTTAGGGAGATTGCTGACAAGCTAGCTGAGAGTGTGTCATATTTTAAGATGTAATAAAAACTGCTTACAGTTCATAAGGCAGATTATTATAGTGATACGTTATTATATTGAAATTAAAACTTTAAATTAATAATATTAAAAATTAATATAAGATATGTTGCATTTTCTCATATCAGGTGTTAGTATAATTAACTGCTGCGTAGATTTGGCGTGATTTAAAGGCCGTATTACGTGCAAAAACTAAAGTTAATTATACCTGATATGAGGAAATTTTTTATGAGTGGAATAAAAACAGAAAATACGTCCTGTGGAATGGATATGACAAGCGGTTCTTTGTGGAAAAAGATAGTTCTTTTCAGTATACCGCTTATGATGTCGCAGGTTCTTGAGGTTCTTTTTAATATGTCCGATGTGGCAGTTGTCGGTAAATTTGCAAGCTATGAGGCACTTGGGGCGGTTGGTTCGACTACAATTTTAGTGACGCTTTTTACAGGATTTCTTATAGGAATGGGTTGTGGTGTCAATGTTATAGTGGCAAGGCAGCTTGGTGCAAGACAGCACAAAGATTTGAAAGATACAATTCAAACAGCATTTATTCTGTGCCTGATTGTTGGAATTATTGTAAGCATTATATGTATTTCATGTGCACATTTATTGTTGAATCTATTAAATACAAAAGAAGAACTTATAGACGGTGCGATGCTTTATTTCAGAATATATGCACTTGGTATGCCTGCCATGGCAGTATACAACTTCGGTAATGCTGTTATGAGTGCCGGAGGAGATACAAAGCGTCCGTTACTCTATCTTTTTATAGCAGGAATAGTAAATGTATGCCTTAATCTTATATTTGTTATCGGATTTCGTCTGGCAGAACAGGGTGTAGCAATGGCTAGTATTATTTCGCAGTATATTTCAGCTACACTTATTATGACTAATCTTTTGCGAAGAAATGATGTGTGCAAGCTTCGTCTTTCGCAGGTAAGAATAAACAAGAATGCAGCGAAAGCGATTCTTATGCTTGGAATCCCGGCAGGAATCCAGAACGCAATATTTGCGATTGCAAACCTTTTTATCCAGAAAGGTGTGAATTCATTTGATTCTGTTATGGTTTCGGGCAATTCCGCAGCTGCCAATTTTGATGCACTTATATATAATGTAATGTCAGCGTTTTATACAGCGTGTTCAAGTTTTATGGGGCAGAACATGGGTGCTGGAAATAAAAAGAGAATGCTTCACAGCTATTTTATAAGCATTGTATATTCATTTTGTGCGGCAGGAATTCTTGGAACTGTACTTTTTGTGTTTGGACGCCAGTTGTTGTCGTTGTTTACTAGTGAGCCGGCTGTTATAGACGCCGGGATGGCAAGAATAAAGATTATGGCTTTTTCGTATGCGGTATCTGCATTTATGGATGCATCAATTGCTGCATCGAGGGGTATAGGAAAGAGTGTTGGACCTACAATTATTGTTATAAGCGGTTCGTGTGTATTCAGGGTTGCATGGGTATATACAATATTTGCATATTTTCACTCTATACCTTCATTGTACCTTGTTTATGTATTTTCGTGGACAATTACAGCTATAGCAGAAATAGCATATTTTGCATACAGTTTCAAACATTTGAATGTAAGAGGAAGATATTAGTAAAAATCCGACACAGGTATTTGTAAAAAATTAACAAAAAAATATAATAATCGGTAAAATTCATTGACATATTTATGATATAAGTATATTATTTATACATACTTTAATAAAACACATACGCAAAAGTCTTTTCTTATGGGTATTTTTAGTTATTAGTTCACTGCGTGTTTTATTAATGGTAAGCGTGATAATGAAAGGAAGTGTGTGGTAAAAAATATAATTTAGTAAAATGTTCGGAGGGTTTTATGCGATTTAACAAATTATTTAGAAAGGTATTTGCGGCAGTTTCTGCGGTTACTTTGATTGTATCGGGGATGCCTGTAGGATTGGGTGTTACGGCATTTGCAGCAGATACACAGACACGAAAAATTACGTATTCGTTTTCAGCGAATTCAAGTAAGAAAGCACCTGCAGCAGGGGAAATTCTTGATGGAACAGCCGGAGAGTCCGGCGGCATTTTGTATGTGTCACAGGATGCGGGAAACAGTGGCGTTACATATGATAGTGACAAACTTCGTTTCAGACAGGGAAGCGTATTATATCTCCCGGTAAAAGATGACACAACAAAAGTAAAATATGAGCAGTTATGTTCAAATGCTGCAACTGACAGACCTGTATATATCGGCAGTGCTGACAGCGGATATTCTGTTCAGATGAAGACAACAACACAGTCTGTAACAGTGGATGATATTACGGGTTATATTGTTGAAAAAGAAGGGCAGAAGTATCTTCCTGTTATATCAGGCGGAGATGTTAAGATCAGAACAATGGCTTTGACAGAATATAATCCGATTATAAATGTCACAGTTACAGGTACAGTGGCAAATGCAGCAGAAAATGGAATTACAGAGATTAAGTTTGACAGTCTTACAGACAGTTCTGCAAAGACGGTTACTGCACAGGTTGACAGCAACGGCAAGTATTCCGTTGTATTAAAGAGAGTAAACGGCAGTGCCAAGTACGAAGTATCAATAAGTGCTGTAGGATTTAAGATTAATGATACCGATAACGGCAATATTCTCGAACTTACAGGTGAAAATGCTACGGCTGTTAAAGACTTTGAAGCAGTTGCCGATGCAGTTGCAACAGTTTCAGGAAGTATTATGGGAATTCCGGCAGATGCTGTAAAAGGAACAGTTTCAGTTAAATTTGTACCTGATAATTCAAAGCTTTCAACGATTGCTGTTGATGTAAAAGCACAGACAGACGGTTCTTACAGTTTTTCAAATGTAAGTATTAATTCGAGCTCAAATTATTCAGTAGTATTAGGCGGCGTTGACGATTATGAAGTTACAGAAAAGTTAAACAAGGCAGCAGGAGATTATACAGATGTACAAATCGCTGCAACACAGAGAGTAAAGGTTAATGTTTCAGGTAAGTTCGTAACCTCAGATGACAAAGCTTCAGATGTTACAAAGATTACATTTACAAACAAATCTGACAGTAACTATTCTTATTCATTTGATGTAACAGGTGACGGATACAAAGCACAGTTAAGAGCAGGCGAGTACGATACATCAGTTGTATCTGAAAAGTATACTGCATATGACCATGTAAGTGTCGGCAGTTCAGATGTTTTGAATGATGTTTATCTTGAAACAGAAGCAGATACATCACCTGTTAAATATCAATCTGAAGTAAAAGTGGGTAAGGGCCAGCAGTTTGAGACTATAACAGATGCAGTTAAGTATATAGGCAGAATGGCAAGAACAACAGAGAGAGTAACAATTACTCTTACAGATGCTTTATACAGAGAGCAGGTTATGGTTGATACTCCTTATGTTACTATTTCAAGTGAAGCAGGCTCAACAATAACATGGTATTACGGTTCGGGTTATACTTATTACAGTGCAGATATGAATGGTTATTACAGTGAAGCAAGAGCTGTTGATAAGTATGAAAAAGGCGTTGCAATTGGAATGGGAACAGGCCACTGGGGAGCAACAGTTAATGTACTTCCTACAGCTACAGCTTTCCGTTCAGAAGGTGTTATATATGAAAGTTCATTTAACAGATATATGACAACAGAAGAAGTTGAGGATGGCGTAGGCAAAGGTGGAGATAACTCTAAGGTTGACCGTTCTAAAGCAACAGATGCCGATATCAAACTTTATAAAAATAAGGAAAGAGCTTGTGTTATTTTCATTGAAGCAGACCAGAGCGAATTCAAGGACTGCCAGTTCTTAAGCTCACAGGATACAATGTTTACAGGAAATAATACAGAGCATACATATTTTAAGAATTGTGTCATCGAAGGTACAACAGATTATATCTGCGGTGACGGTAGTGCGGTATTCGATGGCTGTACATTAAGCATGTATGGATACGGTGACAAAGCGGCTTCAGGAAGTATCATTGTTGCGTCAAAGGCACTTTCACAGTTGGGTTATCTTTTCAACAACTGTAAAGTTGTAAAGACTTCTTATCCGGGAATTAACAAAGGTATAACAAAGACATATTTTGCAAGACCATGGAGAGCAGATTCAAAGGTTGTATTCTTAAATACAGAAGTTGAAGATGCTAATACTATCGCTCCTGCAGGATTTACTTCAATGAGTAATGTAACACCTGCAAAGGCTAAGTATTATGAATATAATACACATCTTGCAGACGGAACAAAGGTAAGCACTTCAAGTAGAGCTGCAGGCGTTAATAAGATGACTGATGAAGAAGCATCAGCAGTAAAACTTGAAGATTACTTTGAGGGTTGGACACCTGCATACTATAAATCAGGAGATGTTAAGCCGGAACCGGTTGCAGCAGACTACACAGCAGTAGATGAGGCTGTTAAGGCAGCAGAAGCCCTCAACAAAGATGATTATGAGGATTTCTCAGCAGTAACAAAGGCAATCGAAGCAGTAGACAGAACACTTACATCAGAAGAACAGGCAAAGGTAGATGCAATGGCAAAGGCAATAACAGATGCAATTAATGGTCTTGTTAAAAAGCAGCCTGTTGTTGAACCTGATGACCCAGGTAAGACAGACATCAAAGTTGACCTTGATGAAAATGAAGATGCTGCTGATTTCAAGGATGTTGCATCAGTAGGTGACGTAAAGGTTAAAGATGAAGAAGGTAAAGACCTTACAGTAAGTGAAATTAAGTTAAATGTTGAGAAAGCAGCAGCTTCAACATCTGAAAAGATTGATGCGGCTATTGCTGAAAAGAATATCAAGGGATTCAATTCAAAGAATGCGGATTATTATGATATTTCACTTAAAACAACAGACGGAAAAGTTGTTAAGCTTTCAAGCGGTAAGATTAAGATTACTATGTCATACAAGAAAGGAATCAATGCAGCAGATTACAATTTGTATGTATTCCATATGAATAACAACGGAGTTCTTGAAAGTGTAGCAGTTACAGCAGATGAAAATGGTTTTTCATTCGAGGCAGAGTCATTCAGCCCATATGCTGTAGTATACGCAGCAAAGGATTCAGGAAGCGATATAACACCGTCAACACCTGAGAATCCAGGAAATGATGAGACACCTGGTACAACAGAAACACCGGGTACAACTGTAACACCGGATTCATCAGTTTCAACAGGTGACAGTTTAGGTATGTTCATGTATATGATAATTCTTGCTGCTGCATTGGCAGGAATGGCAGGAGTAGCCGTATATGACAGAAAAAGAGCAAAATAAAAACTGTTTGTAAAAACAGGTAATAAAAACGCAAAATAACAGCACGCTATTGACAGCGTGCTGTTATTTTTGTAATATATTAGAACATCTAGAAGAAACTATTTATCAAATTTTATGAAAAGGAATGAGCATATGTTTGGAGAAACATTGCATTGCGGTGAACTTATAAAGAGACTTAACGATGCACTTGGAAGAAAGGCTAATAATACGTTGATGTGCGATGATGTCACCCTTTCGCAGATTAAGGTCCTCGCAACTATCAGCGAGGCAGCCGATGAGACGATAACGCTAAAAGAACTTGAAAAGCATTTTGAAGTTAAACAGGCAACGATGGCAGGAATTGCTGCACGTCTGGAAAAAAAGGGGATGATAGAGGGGTTTTATGATTCAAATGATAAAAGAATCAAACATGTAAAGCTCACGGCAAAAGGTGAGGAGATATGCAAGACGGCAAGAGCTTCAATGGATGAAAATGAGAGGGAACTTTTAAAGGCACTTAATGATGATGAAAAAGGACAGCTTAGAAATCTTTTGCAGAAAGTATATGACAGTATCAAGTCATGCTGACTGTAGACTTATAAGGTGAATTTAATCGAAGGGAGAATGATAAAAATATGATAAAAACATTAGCAAAATGTATTGGCAAATATAAAAAAGAATCAATTATAACGCCAATATTTACTGCAGTTGAAGTTTTTTTGGAAATTCTTATTCCATTTATAACAGCCTCAATAATTGATAAAGGAATACAGGCCGGAGATATGAGAAAGGTTGGTATTTATGGTGGAATAATGCTTATTATAGCATTTTTGAGCCTTTTTTGTGGTATACAGGCAGGAAAGTATGCGGCGGCAGCATCAACAGGATTTGCGTGTAATCTGAGAGAGAAAATGTATGAAAATATACAGACATTTTCATTTTCTAATATTGATAAATTCAGTACAGCAGGTCTTGTAACACGTATGACAACTGATGTAACTAATGTACAGAATGCTTATCAGATGATAATAAGGATTGCTGTGAGAGCACCTCTCATGATGATTTGCAGTATTACAATGTGTGTAATAATAAGTCCGAGATTAAGTATTATATTTCTTGTTGCACTTATATTTTTGGGATTTGTACTTTTCTTTATTATATATAAAGTAACACCGGTTTTTACATCAGGTTTTGAAAAATATGATGAACTCAATGCGAGCGTTCAGGAGAATATTTCAGGAATCCGTGTTGTTAAGGCATTTGTACGTGAGGACCATGAAAAGAAAAAGTTTAATAAAGCGGCAGATAATCTTTATAAAACATTTGTTAAAGCCGAGTCATTTCTTGCATTTAACAATCCGACTATGATGCTTGTTGTATATGGATGTATTGTTGCATTGTCATGGTTTGCTTCACATTTTATTGTGTCGGGTTCAATTACAACTGGTAATCTTACATCAATGTTCAGTTACGTAATGAGCATGCTTATGGCACTTATGATACTTTCAATGATATTTGTAATGGTTTCAATGAGTGCGGCAAGTGCAAGACGTATTTCAGAAGTTCTTAATGAAAAAGCGGACCTTGCCAATCCGGAAAAACCTTATGAAGAAGTGGAAGACGGAAGAATCGATTTTAATCATGTTAATTTTTCATACAGAAAAAACAGTACAGAGGATACTTTACATGATATTGATATTCATATTAATGCAGGTGAGACAATTGGTATTATTGGTGGTACAGGATGCGGAAAATCAAGTTTTGTGAGCCTTATAAGCCGTCTTTATGATGTTACTGATGGTTCTGTATGTGTTGGCGGAAAAGATGTAAGAACTTATGATATGGATGCACTCCGTAATCAGGTGGCTGTAGTATTACAGAAAAATGTCCTGTTTTCAGGAACAATACTTGACAATCTCAGATGGGGTGATGACAATGCTTCATATGAAGATTGTGTTGAGGCATGTAAACAGGCATGTGCTGATGAATTTATCGAGAGAATGCCTAAGAAGTATGATACATGGATAGAACAGGGCGGTACTAATGTTTCAGGTGGTCAGAGACAGAGACTCTGTATTGCGAGAGCATTGCTTAAAAAACCAAAGGTTCTTATTCTTGATGATTCGACAAGTGCTGTAGATACTGCAACAGACGCAAAAATCAAACAGGCATTTGCCCAGAAAATTCCGGGAACAACAAAGCTTATAGTTTCGCAGAGAATTTCAAGTATTCAGGATGCCGACAGAATTATTGTTCTTGAAGATGGAAAAGTCAGTGGCTTTGATACACATGAGAATCTTATGGAAAATAACAAAGTTTACCGCGAAATCTGTGAAGTCCAGATGCAGGGCGGCGGCGATTTCGACGAATCGGCAGAATAGTGAGAATAGGAGGAAGACATGAAAAATAAAAATGAGAACAAAGAGAAGAATCCGCTTTTATTATTAAAAAGACTTCTTTCTTATATAGTAAAAAATTATAAATTGGCATGTTTCATGGTGGTTGTTTGCATATTGGTTTCAGCACTTACAACATTGTGTGGAACTCTGTTTATACAGAAACTTATTGATAATTACATTGTGCCGCTTACACAGATGGCAGTTCCTGATTATTCACCGCTTGCACAGGCTCTTTTAAAACTTGTAGCAATATTTGCAGTGGGGGTTTTATGTTCATACGGATATAACAGAATTATGGTAAATGTTGGTCAGGGCACTATGAAAAAGCTCCGTACAGAGATGTTTACTAACATGGAATCACTTCCAATCAGATACTTTGATACACATGCACATGGAGATATCATGTCGGTATACACAAATGATATTGATACATTAAGACAGCTTATAAGCCAGAGTATTCCACAGGTTCTTAATTCACTTATAACACTTGTATCAACATTTGTAAGTATGATAGTTCTTGATATACCACTTACAATTGTATCTGTTATTATGGTTGCAATTATGCTTTTTGTGACATCAAAGCTTTCCGCTGCATCCGGCAGATATTTCGTTGAACAGCAGAAAGATATCGGTAAGGTAAATGCTTATATTGAGGAAATGATGGAAGGACAGAAGGTTGTTAAGGTATTCTGTCATGAGCAGGAAAGTCTTGAACAGTTTAAGCAGATTAATAACAAGTTAAGAGAAAGTGCCAATAATGCTAATAGGATTGCAAATATTACAATGCCTATCAATGGAAATATAGGAAATATAAGTTATGTTTTGTGTGCACTTGTAGGTGGTGTGCTTGCGTTAAGCGGCTTTTCCGGACTTACTATTGGTACACTTGTAGCATTTCTTTCATTAAACAAGAGTTTCACACAGCCTGTAACACAGATAAGCCAGCAGGTAAGCAGCATTGTAATGGCTATGGCAGGTGCCGGCAGGGTATTTGACCTTTGTGATGAAGTACCAGAGACAGATGAAGGTGATGTTGAACTTGTAAATATATGTTATGATTCAAATGGTGAAATTCATGAAACTGAAGAACAGACAGAGATGTGGGCATGGAAAAAAACAAATGCTGCAAATAAAGATGAAATGTATACAAGACTTCAGGGTGATGTTACATTTGATGGAGTTGATTTTGGATATAATCCTGACAAAATCGTGCTTCACGATATAAAAATGTTCGCAAAACCGGGTCAGAAGCTTGCGTTTGTAGGTTCTACAGGTGCTGGAAAGACAACAATTACCAACCTTATTAACAGGTTTTATGATATACAGGATGGTAAAATCCGTTATGATGGAATTAATATTAATCATATTAAAAAAGACGATTTACGCCGAAGCCTGGGCATTGTTTTGCAGGATACTAACCTTTTTACAGGCACGATTATGGACAATATCAGATATGGAAGACTTAATGCAACTGATGAAGAATGTATGGCTGCCGCAAAGCTTGCTAATGCTGATGGATTTATAAAAAGACTTCCTGATGGTTATAACACAGTGCTTACCGGCGGTGGTGCGAACCTTAGTCAGGGACAGCGTCAGCTTCTTGCAATAGCGAGGGCGGCAGTTGCAGATCCTCCTGTTCTTATTCTTGATGAGGCGACTTCTTCTATTGATACACGTACAGAAAAACTTGTACAGCGTGGTATGGATGCACTTATGACAGGAAGAACTTCATTTGTTATCGCTCATCGTCTTTCTACGGTACGGAATGCAGACTGTATTATGGTTATGGAACAGGGAAGAATTATTGAGCGTGGTACACATGACCAGCTTATGGAAGAAAAAGGCAGATACTATCAGCTTTACACAGGAAAGTCAATCAGTGCGTAAGATTTTGATTAATTGGTATTAAATAAACATTTCAAAAACACGGGGTATAAAAATATGAAATATGCTTATATTAACGGAAAAATACTTGACGGAACCAAAGATATGCAGGTAAAAGAGGGCTTCGTCATACTTACGGACAATGATAAAATTGAGGATATTGTCAATGCAGGCACGGATTTGAATGGATATGAAAAAGTTGATTTAAAAGGCAGATATATTATGCCCGGTCTTATAAATATGCATGTTCATCTTGCAGGTAATGGTAAGCCGCAGAAAAAACAGCGTGATAATGAGAAGCTTGTAAAAATACTTATGGGAAATGCACTTATGCGTTCAATTGCATACGGTATGGTTGCCGGATTTGCAAAAACAGAGCTTATGAGCGGTGTGACAACAATAAGAACGGTTGGCGGACTTGGAAGTTTTGATACAAAATTAAGAGATGAGATTAATGCAGGAACAAAGATGGGACCTAGAATACTTGCCGCTAATGAAGGAATTTCCGTGCCTGGCGGACATATGGCTGGCTCTGTTGCTGTTGCGGCGGACAGTATAGATACAGCCTTAAAACATCTGGAGCAATCGGAAAAAGAAAAGGTTGATTTGATAAAACTTATGATTACAGGCGGCGTAATGGATGCAAAAGAAAAAGGTGTTCCGGGTGAACTGAAAATGTCTCCGGAAATGGTAAAGGCAGTCTGTGACAAGGCACATGAAAATGGATATTTAGTTTCTGCACATGTCGAATCTCCGCAGGGGGTGCGTGTTGCTCTTGAAAATGGTGTTGACTCAATTGAACACGGTGCAAAAATTGATGATGATACAATTAAGTTATTCAAGGAAAGAAAAGCATTTCTTTGCACAACAATTTCGCCGGCACTTCCGTATGCATTGTTTGATCGTTCGATTACCAACGCAACTGAAGTTGAACAGTTTAACGGAAATGTTGTGTTTGAGGGAATAATTGCATGTGCGAAAGCAGCACTTGAAAATGATATACCTGTCGTTCTTGGCAATGATGTTGGATGTCCGTGGATTACACAGTATGATTTCTGGAGAGAATTGTATTATTTCCACAAATATACGGGAGTTTCCAATGCATTTGCACTGTATACGGCAACCGCAAGAGCTGCCGAAATGGCGGGAATCGGTGATATTACCGGTACGCTCGAAAAAGATAAATGTGCAGATATGATTGTAACCGAGGGAAATCCGCTCGATGACCTCAGAGCATTACGCCATGTAAAAATGGTTGTTTCAAGAGGAACGATTACGGAAAATCCTAAAGTTAAAATAAATAAGCGTGTCGAGACTGAACTTGATAAATTCCTATAAAAAAACCCCGCTGCGGCGGGGTTTTTTTATTCATATACTTCTCAATATTCAAATTTTTGCTTAATCCGGATATTCGCTAGTGATTCCAAAATATTCTTCAAGTGAAATCCAAGCACCATTGTTGTAAAGCTTTTCAGCGAGGTCTTTACCGACATATCTTAAATGCCATGATTCATACTGATATCCTGTGTATGCGTCCTTACCCTTAGGAAAACGTATGCAGAAGCCGTATTTATAACAGTTGTCATTGACCCATCTGCCCTCTGCGGTATCGCCGAAGCTGTCATCTATAGAATTAAGGTCAAAACAGAGCCCTGTCTGATGTTCTGAGTTACCGGGTCTTGATGAATAAGTATCTGCGGCAGCTTTTCCGTCTCTTGCTACATAGGAATTATATAGATTTACCTGATAACTGTATGAACGGTAAGCACTTGCAATATAGATATTAAGTCCCTGTGAAGAAGCATCAGCCTGCATCGTACGCCATGCACTCATAAGTGTTCTGTCAAGACTTGTTGTGCTTCGCTGGCTTGTTACAGGAACCTCAGGGTCCTGAGGAATAAAATCACTTGGAAGAGAGTAAGTTTTATTGGCGATAAGCACCCCATCAACATATGTTATTCCATTGATAGTCTGGATTGAAAATCCTTTGGATGAAACAGACTGCGAATCAGCATACTGGCTTCCTGAATAATCAGAGCTGTTATCTGATGATGTGGAAGCATTCTGGGTCTCCTCAGATTTTATGTTTTCGCTGTTGTTTTCTGTTGCTGTTTTATTGTCATCAGTAGTAGTCTCAGTATTAGCCGGGACTGTTTTGTCGTTATTCTTTTTTTTACTGTTACAGCCTTTAAATGCTAGTACGAATATAATTACTAAAATTAAAACCGCAATGCCTGCGGCAAGTGTGATTTTTTGTCGTCTGACTACAGCTGCACGCTGTTTTCTTGTTAATCGGTTGTTTGCCATAGTTAATCTCCATTCTGATTTTGCCGTTGTAGTGTGGCAGTTCATAAA
>OOCM01001890.1_pt1 | contig 15050 bp, 9 predicted proteins | sample 1671111 | NCBI WGS metagenome assembly OOCM01 (sample SAMN06348123, study PRJEB24527) | human gut metagenome | biome: human gut; feature: ankylosing spondylitis patient; material: feces | host: Homo sapiens | place: China | collected 2015-10 | reverse complement strand
AGCTGATGATCGCGGTGGGCTGCACCGGCGGCAAGCACCGCTCCATCACCTTTGCGCGTAAGATCGGTGAATTTTGCAAGAAGCTCGGCTACGCACCCAGCGTACAGCACCGCGACGTGAACCGAAGTCTATAATAAGGGAGAACACCGCCTTGAGCTTTTCTCAAGAAGTGAAAAACGAAATACTGCGCCGCAAAATTTCAAAGCCCTGCTGCAACATGGCCGCCGCGTATGCGGTGGCCTGTTTTGGCAAATACTTTGATGACCGCGGCGTTGTTCTGCAAACCGAAAATGAGGGCGTGGCCCATTTTGCCCAAAAGCTCTACCGCCGCTGCGGCGTGCAGGGGACGGTCATCAGCAAGGAGCGCCCCACCGGCCCCGTGTATGAGTTCAGCGTGAAGGACCCTGACGAGGTCGCCAAAATGCTGGCGCTCTTTGGCCACACCGGCAAGGAGCCGACCCTGCGCATCCGCCCGGAAAACTTCAAATGCCAAAACTGTATGCAGGCGTTCATCGCCACGGCGTTTCTGTGCTGCGGCACGATGACAGACCCCGAAAAGAGCTATAATCTGGAGTTCCTCTCCACGCGGCATTACCTTTCCCAACAGCTGGAGGCCATGCTGGCGGAGCATAACTTCCACCCGCACCGCGCACTGCGCAAGGGCGCGAACACGATCTACATCAAGGCGGCGGATCATATCGAGGACCTGCTGACCTTTATGGGCGCGGGCGGCGCGGCCATGCGTATCATGGACCAGCGCATGTACAATGAAATGCGCAACAAGACGAACCGCCTTTCCAACTGCGAGACGGCCAACATCAGCAAAAGCGTGAATGCCGCCGTGCAGGTGCAGATGGCGATTGAAAAGCTGCAGGCGGCGGGGGCGCTGAACACCCTGCCCGAGACCCTGCGCCACACCGCCAGGCTGCGGATGCAGTACCCAGACCTGCCGCTGGCCAAGCTGGCGCAGAAGTTTGACCCGCCGGTCAGCAAGGCCGGGCTTTCCCACCGCATGAAGAAGATCCAGGAGGCCGCCGCCCGTCTGGATGCTGCCCCGGAGCCTACCGAAAAGGAAGCAACGAATGCCTGAAACGACCCAAAGACAATTTACCCACCTGCATGTGCATACCGAGTACAGCCTGCTGGACGGTGCCTGCCGCATTGACCGGATGTTTGACCGACTGAAGGCGATGGGGCAGACGGCGTGTGCCATCACGGATCACGGCGTCATGTACGGCTGTGTGGCGTTTTTTGACGCCGCCAAGGCCGCAGGCATCAAGCCGATCATTGGCTGTGAGGTCTATGTGGCGACCCGCACCCGGTTTGACAAGGTCAACCGCATCGACGGCAACAACCACCTGATTTTGCTGTGCAAAAATGAGACAGGCTACAAGAACCTTATCAAGATGGTCTCCGCCGGCTTTACCGAGGGCTTTTACTCAAAGCCCCGCATCGACAAGCAGCTGCTGGAAAAATACCACGACGGCCTGATCTGCCTGTCTGCTTGTCTCGCGGGCGAGATTCCCAAGGCACTGCTGGCGGGGGACTACGACCGCGCCAGGCAGACGGCCCTGTGGTACCGTGACCTGTTTGGTGCGGAAAACTACTATATCGAATTGCAGGACCACGGCCTTGAGGAGGACCAGGCCGTGCTGCCGCAGCTCATCCGCTTAGCGCGCGAGACCGGCATCCCGATGGTCGCAACGAACGACGCCCACTACATCACGAAAGAGGACGCCAAGATGCAGAGCATTCTGCTGTGCATCCAGACCGGCAAGACCATCAACGATGTGGACCGCATGGAGTTCCAGACCGACGAGTTCTACCTGAAATCCACCGACGAGATGTACGACCTGTTCTCGATGGTGCCGGAGGCCTGCGAGAACACGAACAAAATTGCCGAGCAGTGCAATTTCGAGTTCACCTTTGGCGAGACAAAGCTGCCGTACTTCAAGGCCCCGGACGGCATGGAGAACCAGAAATACTTTGAAAAGCTCTGCTGGGACGGCCTCGAGCGCCGCTATCCCGGCAGGGTCACGGACGCTTTGAAGGAGCGCCTGACCTATGAGATCAATGTCGTCAAGACGATGGGCTACACGAACTACTACCTTATCGTCTACGACTTTATCAACTACGCCAAAAGCCACGACATCCCCGTCGGACCGGGCCGCGGCTCCGGCGCGGGCAGTCTGGCGGCCTACTGCGTCGGCATCACCGACATAGACCCCATCCGGTACAATCTGATTTTTGAACGCTTCCTGAACCCCGAGCGCGTCTCAATGCCTGACTTTGACGTTGACTTCTGCTACGAGCGCCGTCAGGAGGTCATTGACTACGTCAACGAGAAGTATGGCCGCGACCATGTGGCCCAGATCGTGACGTTCGGTACAATGGCCGCCCGCGCCGCCGTGCGCGATGTGGGCCGCGTTATGGGCATGAGCTATCAGGACGTGGACCGTGTGGCAAAGCTCATCCCTACAGACCTGAAAATGACGCTGAAAAAGGCGCTGGAGGTCAGCCCCGACTTAAAGACGCTGTACGACGCCGACAATCAGGTACATGAGCTGATCGACACCTCGCTGAAGGTCGAGGGCATGCCGCGCCACGCCTCCACCCACGCGGCGGGCGTCGTCATCACCCGTGACCCCGCTACCGAGTATGTGCCGCTGTCCACCAACGACGGCCTGCCCGTGACCCAGTTCAACATGGTGGAGATCGAGCGTCTGGGTCTTTTGAAAATGGATTTTCTGGGTCTGCGCACGCTGACGGTCATCCATGATACCGAGCTGGCCGTGCGCCGCAAGGACCCGGATTTCCGCATTGCGAACCTCGACTATGACGATCCCGACACCTACGCGATGCTGGCAAAGGGCGAGACCGAGGGTATCTTCCAGCTTGAATCCACGGGCATGACGCAGGTGCTTGTCGGCATGCGCCCGAAAAACCTCGAGGACATTATCGCACTGATCTCGCTCTACCGCCCCGGCCCGATGGACTCCATTCCGACCTATCTGCGCAACCGCAAGGACCCGTCCCATGTGACCTATAAGACGCCGCAGATGGCGCACATTGTCGATGTCACGAACGGCGTTGTCATCTATCAGGAGCAGGTCATGCAGATCTGCCGCGAGCTGGCCGGCTTCAGCTTCGGCCAGGCTGATAACGTCCGCCGCGCCATGAGTAAAAAGAAGCTCAAGGTCATGGAGGCAGAGCGTGAGCACTTTGTCCACGGCTGCAAGGAGCCGGGCAAGGAGTGCGCGGGCTGTGTTGCCAACGGCGTGCCGGAAAATATCGCCAACGAAATTTACGACGATATGATCAGCTTTGCGTCGTATGCGTTCAACAAATCCCACGCCGCCTGCTACGCCTACGTGGCGTTCCAGACTGCGTATTTGAAATGCCACTACCCGCATGAGTTCATGGCGGCACTGCTGACGAGCGTGCTCGACAACACATCCAAGGTCATTGAGTACACGACGGAGTGCCAGCGCTTGGGGATAAAGGTCCAGCAGCCTGACATCAACGTGTCGCGCGGCGGCTTCACAGCGGACGGCGAGCGGATCCGCTTTGGACTGAACGCGGTCAAGAGCGTGGGCCGCGACCTGATCGAAGCCGTCATTAAGGAGCGTGCCGAGCGCCCCTATAGCAGCCTCTATGACTTCTGCAAGCGGCTGCACGGCACGGGTCTCAACCGCCGTGCGCTGGAGAACCTCGTCAAAGCCGGTGCATTCGATACTCTGGAGCCGACCCGCCACGGTATGCTCGAGAGTGTCGAGGGTATTCTGAAAAGTGTCGAGACCGACGCCCGCCAGAATCTGGACGGCCAGATGGACCTGTTCGGCCTGATGGGTGGAGGAGAGGACGAGAAACCCGCAAACGACTATAAGGTCCCGAACCTGTCGGAATATTCCGCCTCTGATCTGCTGAAAATGGAGAAGGAGGTCTCCGGCCTCTACCTGTCCGGCCATCCGCTGGACGCCTACCGTGCCCAGATCGCGCAGGTTTCCACCTGCACGATTGCTCAGCTGCTGGGCGAGGACGCAAAGCAGTTTGACAACCAGACGGTGACGCTTGTCTGCACAATCGTCAAAAACAAGATCATGACCACCAAGTCCAACACGCTGATGGCCTTTACCACCGTCGAGGACCTGACCGGCAGCATGGAGCTGCTGGTGTTCCCGCGCATCCTGGCCGAGTGCCGCGCGGCCTTGCAGGAAAACGCCGTTGTGGTCGCCAATGGCCGCGTCTCCGTCAAGGAGGACGAGGCCGCCCGCCTGATCGTCGAGGGCGTGCAGCCCATCGAGACCTACGACCCCGGTAAAAACTTTGGCATGAACCGCGTGGAGCGCGTCAAGCGTGAGACAAGCGGGGGAGGGGCCGCCGGGTATTTCCTGACTGTGCCCTCCCGCGACAGTGCGCAGATGCACAAGGTAGAAAACCTGCTCTGCAACATTTTCGACGGGGGCACGGTGCGGGTGTATTTCCGCTTCCAAGATACCGGCAGGGCCATGCTGGCGCGGCACATGGCGGTAAAGGATGATCCGCTTCTGCGCGCCGAATTGGAGCGTATTTTGGGCAAGGATTGTGTAAAAGTTCAGGATGTTGAACACTCTGCAAAATAAATCCATACGTTTTGCGCGATTTATCCATAATTTCAGGGCGCAAAGTGTGGTATAATGTGTATGGTCGCGAGATTGTTAAAAATTTATTGTAACGTGATGACCACGCCTGAATAAATCGTAATGGTTCAGGCGGGTCCATAGTTCCCGAAATAGGAGGGGCTCGCTTTATGGCTAAGGAAATCAAAACGATCGGTGTGCTCACCAGCGGCGGTGACGCACCTGGCATGAACGCTGCTGTGCGTGCCATTGTTCGTGCAGGCATCAGCAAGGGCTACCGCATGATGGGCATCCAGCGTGGTTACAACGGCCTGATCAACGGCGAAGTTTATGAAATGAACGTCCGCAGCGTATCGGAGATCATCCACCGCGGCGGTACGATTCTGTATACCGCGCGCTGCCTGGAGTTCAAGACGAAGGAAGGCCAGGCCAAGGGTCTTGCCCGCTGCAAGGAGCTGGGCATCGACGCACTGGTCGTCATCGGCGGTGACGGCTCCTTCATGGGCGCCCGTGCGCTGGCCAACCAGGGCATTCCCTGCATCGGCCTGCCCGGCACCATCGATAACGACATCGCCTGCAGCGAATACACCATCGGCTACGATACGGCTATGAATACCGCTGTCGAGGCCATCGATAAGCTGCGCGACACCACCCAGAGTCATGACCGTTGCTCTGTCGTTGAGGTCATGGGCCATCATGCCGGTTATATTGCCCTGAACGTCGGTATCGCTACCGGCGCTGTGGCTGTCCTGCTGCCGGAGATCCCGTTCGATTTTGAGCGCGATATTCTCGAGCGTATGCGCCAGACCCAGGTCACGGGCAAGAAGCACTTCATTATCATCGTGTCCGAGGGCGTTGTCGGTGCGCAGGAGCTGGCCAACCAGATCCAGGCGGCCACCGGCGTTGACTCCCGTGCAACCGTTCTGGGCCACATCCAGCGCGGCGGCTCCCCGACGGTCCGTGACCGCGTGAACGCCTCACTGATGGGCTACCACGCCATTGATTTGCTGGACAAGGGCATCTACAACCGTGTTGTTGCCGTCTCCGGCGACAAGATCGTTGACTACGATGTCAACGTTGCACTGTCCATGCACAAGACGATTGACCGCGATATGATCGAGATCGCCAAAGCAATCTCTATCTAAAAGTACAGCTTGCAGGGCCGCATTCCGCAGGGAATGCGGCCTTTTGGCATTGTGAAACTTTTTATTTTATAAGATTTTTGCAAAAACCTGTTGACATTTGAAAAAAGGTTTGCTATAATAGCAAACGTCGTCAGGAGCGAACGCATCGAGGCGACGCCAGCTATGGGGGATTAGCTCAGCTGGGAGAGCGCTTGCATGGCATGCAAGAGGTCACCGGTTCGATCCCGGTATTCTCCACCAAAAAGACCTGTCAGAGAATTCTGGCAGGTCTTTTTTTGCATATTCGATTATTAGCGCATCCTGCATGCAAAGAACCCATCCGCTTTGTCACACGCCGCGTAAAACACCTCGCCATGCTGGCCGATGCCCTGCGCGTGGAGCCGGGCGTCCAGCCAGCGCTCGTCGCGGCCTGCAGCCTTTAAATTGTCCTGCATGAGATGGCCGTCTATAATCAGGTCATACCATGTGCTGGCGGCGTCCGGGTGCAGCTGCATATCGTCGGGCGTGAGGGGACGGCTGCAGCTTTTGGGCAGAAAGCTGATCTGGCCGTTTGTCTCTAAAATTGCCGTTTCTATTTCGTTCGGGTCAAAGTACCCGGCCACGCGGGCCTGACCCAGGAACTCGTTCACGTCGATGGCAGCGCGCTGCAGGCTGCTTTTCAGGATAACACCGTCGTCCATCAAAATCAGGCTGCGTCCGCTCCAAAGGCTGCGCATAGCGTTGCTCTTGCAGGCAGTGTAGTGCACGAACCACGTCACCAGCCCATAGACCACAAGCGCAGAGAAAGGCCGCCACCACTGCTCAAGATTCGTCGCCAGCTCTGCGCCGATGGAACCCACCGTGACGGCGTTCAGGTAGTCGAACGGGCTCATCTGCGCAATCTGCCGCTTGCCGCCCGCGCGGGTGAAAATAAACATCGCGGCCAGCGACAGCAGGCTCGTCAGCACGACCTGCCCGACCTCCGGAAAAACGTCAGCCATAAAAAACACTCCTCTCTGCGTTAGCTTTTGCGCAGTTATGACCTTTTATGCGGAAAAATCAGTTGACAAGCGGCACAAAACGGCATATAATAAGCCTGTAAAAAGGAAAATAGCGATGAAAGGGCCAATGCCGTCCGTTCCGTCCCTCAGAGAGAAAGCCGTTTGGTGCAAGGCTTTCACGCGGAAGCACGGCAGAGCCACCCCGGAGCTTTCGGTGCAGAGCCGAGCGTACCTGCGGCGTTAACGCAGACACAAAGCGGCAGTGCTGTTGTATTATATTCTTGCGGCGCTGCAAACCGGGTGGTACCACGGAAGCATAACAGCCTTCGTCCCTGTATTGGGGCGTGGGCTGTAATTTTTTGTGGCGGACCCTGCATCGCAATTTTATGGATTGGAGAACAACACCTATGCAATGGACCGGATTGAACGAGCTTCGCGAAAAGTACCTGCATTATTTTGAGACGAAGGGCCACCTGCGTCTGGGCAGCTTCCCGCTGGTTCCGAAGGACGACCCCAGCCTCCTGCTGATCAACAGCGGCATGGCCCCCATGAAGAAATGGTTTCTCGGCCAGGAGGAGCCGCCGCGGCATCGCGTGACCACCTGCCAGAAGTGCATCCGCACCCCGGATATTGAGCGCGTCGGCATCACGGCCCGCCATGGCTGCTTCTTTGAGATGCTGGGCAACTTCAGCTTCCAGGATTACTTCAAGAAGGAAGTCATTCCCTGGGCGTGGGAGTTCCTGACCAAGGAACTCGAGATTCCCGCTGACCGCCTGTACATCTCGGTTTATCAGGAGGATGACGAGGCCTACGACATCTGGACGAAGGAAGTCGGCATCCCCGAGGACCACATGGTCCGCCTGGGCAAGGAGGACAACTTCTGGGAGCACGGCTCCGGCCCCTGCGGCCCCTGCTCTGAGATCTACTATGACCGCGGCCTGAAGTACGGCTGCGGCAAGCCGACCTGCGGCGTCGGCTGCGACTGTGACCGCTTCATGGAGATCTGGAACCTCGTGTTCAGTCAGTATGATGCCGACGGCAAGGGCAACTATGAGCTGCTGGCCAAGCCGAACATTGATACCGGCATGGGCCTGGAGCGTCTGGCCGTCGTCATGCAGGATGTCAACAACCTGTTCGAGGTCGATACCGTTGCCGCCGTTCTGCACCACGTCGAGCGCATCTCGGGCAAGAAGTACGGCGAGAACGAGAAGGATGATATCTCCATCCGCGTGATTACCGACCACATCCGTGCCACCGTCTTTATGGCCTCCGACGGCATCCTGCCGTCCAACGAGGGCCGCGGCTACGTCATGCGCCGTCTGCTGCGCCGCGCCGCCCGCCATGGCCGTATGCTGGGCATCAACCGCCCGTTCCTGACCGAGCTGGTCGAAACGGTCATCGAGTCCAGCGAGGCCGGTTACCCCGAGCTGCGCGAGCATGAGTCTTATATCAAGAAGGTCATCGGCACCGAGGAGCTGCGCTTTGGCCGCACCATCGACGCCGGTCTGAACATCCTGACCGGCATGATGGGCCGGCTGAAGGAGGCCCATGAGAAGGTCCTGTCCGGTGTCGAGGCGTTCAAGCTGAACGATACCTTCGGCTTCCCGCTTGACCTGACACGTGAGATTGCCGCCGAGGCAGGCTTTGCCGTCGATGAGGCCGCATTCCATATCGAGATGACCAAGCAGCGTGAGCGCGCCCGCGCCGAGCGCCTGGCCAAGGATATTTCCGGTTGGAGCGCTGACCTGTTCGGTGAGCTGACCGCCGAGCCCACCCAGTTTGACGGTTACGAGACCCTGTCCGAGAAGGCTAAGGTTCTGGCTCTGTCCGACGGGGAGGAGCTCGTCGATGCCATCGCCACCGACGAGGCGGGCGAGGCCAAGGACGGCGTGCTGGTCGTGCTGGACCGTACCCCGTTCTATGCAGAGATGGGCGGCCAGGTCGCTGACCACGGTTATCTTGTCAGCGGCGACGCCAAGCTGAAGGTCACCCAGGTCAAAAAGACCCCGAAGGGCTATTTCGTCCATACCTGTGAGCTGCTGGACGGCACCATCCACGTTGACGACGAGGTCACCGCTTCCGTCGATGAGAAGCGCCGTGCCGCCATCTGCCGCAACCACACCGCCACCCACCTGCTGCAGAAGGCCCTGCGCGAGGTCCTGGGCGAGCATGTCCATCAGGCCGGCAGCTATCAGGACGACCAGATCACCCACTTCGACTTTACGCATTTCAGCGCCGTCAGCCCCGCCGAGCTGGCCGAGGTCGAGCGCCGCGTCAACGAGAAGATTTATGAGGCTCTGCCCGTCACCGTCAAGAACCTGCCCATCGAGGAAGCCAAGAAGATGGGCGCTATGGCTCTGTTCGGTGAGAAGTACGGCAGTGTCGTCCGCGTTGTCGACGCCGGCGGCTGGAGCACCGAGTTCTGCGGCGGCACCCATGTCACGAACACCGCACAGATCGGCTGCTTCAAGATTTTGAGCGAGTCCAGCGTGGCTGCCGGTATCCGCCGCATTGAGGCTACCACCGCCTTCGGCGTGCTGGATCTGCTGGATGACCGCACCGAGATTTTGGCCAAGACTGCTGTTGCCCTGAAGGCCAACAACCTGAAGGACGCTCCTGCCCGCGCCGAGGCGCTGGCTGCTGAGCTGAAGGAGACCGCCAAGCAGCTTGAAATCCTGAAGGCCCAGATGGCTGCCGCCAAGATCGACGGCCTGTTTGAGAACGCCGCCGACATCGACGGCGTGCGCATCGTCTCCGCCTACCTGACCGGCACCGGTGCCGATACCCTGCGCGACATGGTCGATAAGGTGCGCGACAAGGCCCCCAACGCCGTGACCGTGCTTATCGGCAACGACGGTAATAAGACGATGATGGCTGTCGGCGTTTCCAAGAACGCCCTGGCCCGCGGCCTGAAGGCAGGTGCCCTCGTCAAGAAGATTGCCGCTATCGCAGGCGGCAACGGCGGCGGCAAGCCCGACTTCGCTATGGCCGGTATCCGCGACACGTCCAAGATCGACGACGCGCTGAACGCTGTGCCCGAGATCGTCAAGGCGGAAATGAATCAGTAATTCTTTGCCATAAAATCCACTGCAAAGGAGGGATTCCGGATGGAGGATTGTCTGTTCTGCAAGATCGCCGCAGGCGAGATCCCCTCGAACAAGCTGTTTGAGGACGACAAGCTGCTGGCGTTCTACGACATCGACCCGCAGGCCCCCGTGCATTTTCTCGTCATCCCGAAGCAGCACATTGCGTCTGCCGCAGCCCTGACCGAGGATGACGCCGCGCTGCTGGGCCACATCTACGCGGTCATTGCACAGCTGTGCAAAAAGCTGGGTGTCGACGAGAGCGGCTACCGCGTTGTGACCAATGTCGGCGCGGACGGCGGCCAGAGCGTTAAGCACCTGCACTTTCATGTGCTGGCCAAGCGCAGCCTTGCATGGCCTCCGGGCTGATGCCGGGCGTTGCACAAAACACTTGTGAATCAATAAAGAGAGGTAAATTAGCATGGCAGATACCTATACACTGCACATTGCGGGTCTGACCCGTGAGCTGCCCATCTGCAAGGTCAACGACCACATGGATATTGCCGCTTTCATCATGTTCAGTGATGTGGAGCTGACCGAGGCATGCGCCGCAGCTCTGCTGAAAAAAGCCCCCGAGTTTGACGTGATCCTGACCGCCGAGGCCAAGGGCATCCCTCTGGCCTACGAAATGGCGCGCCAGAGCGGCAAATACTGGATTCCCGCCCGCAAAGGTCCGAAGCTGTATATGCGTGAGCCTGTCATCATCGAGGATCAGTCCATCACGACTGCCGGTAAGCAGACGCTGGTCATCGACAAGAAGGACATCGAGTATATGGACGGCAAGCGCATCCTGATCGTGGATGACGTTATCTCCACCGGCGGCTCCCTGCATGCACTGGAAACGCTGGCCGCCAAGAGCACCGGCACGGTAGTCGGCTGCTGCGCAGCACTCGCTGAGGGCGACGCTGCCAAGCGCACCGACATCTTCTTCCTGGAGCCGCTGCCGCTCTTCCTGCACTAAGCAATGAAACGAAAGCTCGGTTGGTTTGGTCTCGGTTTTGCCGGGGCTGAGCTTGCTGCGGCCATTCTGCCGCCGCTGGTCTGTGTGCCCGCGGCGGCATTTTTGGTATGCCTGGCGCTATTATGGATAAAACGCCGCAGAGACAGCGCCGTCCCGGTACTGGGTGCGCTGTGCGGTCTTGCGTGGTTTCTGGTGTTTACCCTTGTATGGGTGCGACCAGTCAAGGCGCTGGCCGGGCAGACCGTGACCTGCACGGCGGTGGTGGAGACGGACGCCGATGCTTCCTACAGCGAAAGCCGCCTGCGCGGTACGCTGCGGCTGACTGAAATTGACGGCAGGGCGGCCAACGTAAAGGTGCAGTGCGCGTCCTTTCCCGGCGAGAGTGCGGGGGAGCGGTTCACTGCAAAATTTGCGCTGACCGAGTTGCCCGACAACAAATACCGCCTGAGCCGCCAAAGCAAGGGTGTCTATTTGCAGGCGGAGTATCTGGGCAGCTACCACCCACTGGACGCCAGCCGCGCGCCGCGGTTTGCGCTGTATCGGCTTCGGCAGCGATGGTCGGCCACACTGCGCCGCTGGCTGCCGCGGCAGCTGGACGGCATCGAGTCCGCCATGCTGCTGGCGGACAAAAGCCGCCTGGATGACAGCGTGCAGCAGGCCTTCCGCACGGCGGGGGTATCGCATCTGCTGGCGGTGTCTGGACTGCATCTGGCGCTGCTCTGCGGGTTGCTGGGTTTTGGCCGCAAATGGAAATTTTATAAGCCGTTGATTTTGCTGCGCGCTGCGGCGGCGCTGTTTTACCTGCTGCTGACCGGAATGCCGGTTTCTGTATCGCGCGCCGGGATCGTGCTGTTGGTGGCGCTGGTGGGGGACTTCTTCCTGCTGCCGCCCGACCTGCTGACCTCAACGAGCTTTGCGGCCATCCTGCTGGGGCTGCAAAACGCCTATGCGCCGTGCGACCTTGGCTTTCAGCTGTCGTTCTGCGCCGTGCTGGGCGTGCAGGCTGCGGCAGCACTGGCCCGCACCGAGCAGCGCGCAGCACAGGACAAGCCCGCCGCCGTCAAGGCGCTATGCCAAGTGGCAGAGCCTGTGCAAACGGCAGTGCTTGCCAGCCTTGCCACGCTGCCGGTGCTGGTGGCCCACGGCATGGCGGCCAGCCTGGTCGGGGTGCTCTGCAACCTGCTGGTCGTCTGGATGGTTCAGCCCGCCCTGCAGCTGGGCATCCTGCTGCTGGTGTGCAGCGCCGTGCCGTTTTTGGCGGCAATCACGAACCTGACGGCCCTCGTGCTGAGTCTCTGGCTCAAGGGGCTGCTCTGGCTGGTACGGTGCTGCGCCGCACTGCCGTTTGCGTCGATTTGTCTGCCGCAGCGGTACACGCTGTTTGCGCTGGCTGTGCTGGGCGCGCTGGCGGTCTGCTTCTGGCATGCCAGGCGGCTGCGGCTCTATCTGCCCGCGGCGGCGCTCTGCACAGTGCTGGCCGTGGGGCTGGGTGTCTGGATGCAGCGAGATGTTGTGCAGATCAATCTGGTCGGCGCGTCCAACAATCCCTGCGTCGTCTGCGTGCAGAACGGGCAGGCTGTGGTGTTCTTCCGCGGAGGGGAGAGCAACTGGAGCGCCGTGCAGAACTATCTGGCCGGGCGTAGCAGACAGGAGCCCGCGCTGGTCGTTGACCTGCGTGCCAAGCCGACGCAGATGGAATTTTCCGCGGCAGAGATCGTGACGGTGCAGGAGCTTGCCGACTTTACGACCCGTCCGGTGCTTGACGGATTGACGCTGGACCTGTATCATAATAAAAGCGCGAACCTCGCTGTGCTGGGCGTGGGGGAGCGGCACATTGCCGCGGGGGCAGGCAGGCTCGAGCTGGCAGAGCCGGTGCGGGTGGATGTCCTCTGTGCACCGGGCACGCTGTCCGATTCCGTGCGGCCCGACGCAATTTTGTACACCGCTGCCGCACCGCGCTGGCTAGACGACGCTGCAGGCTGCACCCTGCGCTATGGCGAGGACACGCCCGGACTGACCCTGCGCCCGGGCCGCAGCATGATTTGGGAGGAGGCACAGACGATTGCTGTACAGTGAAAAGGAGCTGGAAAAACGCCTGAAGGCAGGCTGCGCGCTCTACTATTTCTACGCATCGGACGAGGCGCTCGTCCACACGGCGGCGCAGAAGACGCTGAAATATCTGAACCGCGACGACCCCGAGACGACGGTGCTGGACGGGCCGACCCCCTCGGTGGAGGAGATTGTGCTAGCTGCCGGTACGATTTCATTCTTCGGCGGCAAACGCCTGGTACTCATGCCGCTGATCCGTCCGTCAACCTATTCCGACAAGGATTTGCAGGAGCTTTGCGACACGCTGGCCGACACCGAGAACGCCATCTTTGTGCTGACGAGCATCATCGAGGAGAGCTACGGCAAACTGCGCCCCGGCAAGCGGGAGCAAAAGCTCATTGCCAGCTGCGAGAAGCTCGGCTACTGTGTACAGCTCAACCGCCCCACGGGCGCGGCTTTACAGGCTATGGCCCGCGATTGGGCGAAGGAGGCCGGTGCGGACTTTGCCCCCGGTGCCGAGGCTGCGCTGCTGGCCCGCTGCGGCGAGGATCAGTTTCTGCTTAAAAATGAGGTCGAAAAGCTGGCCGCGCTGGCCAACTACAGCACAATTACAAAAGAAATGGTCAGCCGGCTCGGCACAGTCACGCTCGACGCGGACACGTTCGATATGGTCAAGCTGCTGACGAGCGGCCAGGCCGATAAGGCCCAGCAAAAGCTGAAAACGTTGCTGGCGCTGCAAAACGAGCCGATCATGATTACCGGCGCACTCATCAGCAACTATCTGGATCTGTACCGCGTGCTGCTGGGCCGCCGCAGCCGCCGGGGCCTCGGCGATGTGGCCAAGGACTTTGGCTACAAGGGCAATTGGAATTACCGCCTCAATTCTACCGAAAAAACCGCGTTGCGCTTCAAGCGTGCCCAGCTGGAGGACTGCCTGCACATCCTGCAAAGACTGGACACCGACCTGAAAAGCAGCAAGCTGGACGCTGACCTTTTAATGCAGAAGGCGCTGTGTGAGCTGGCGCTGACCGGGAGGGCATAAATGCTGAAATTGGAACAAGCCCTGCTGGTGGAGGGCAAATACGACGCCGCACGCCTTAGCAATATCGTGGACGGCACGATCCTGACGACGGACGGCTTCCGGGTGTTCAAGGACGGCGCGCTGCAAAGGCTGCTCAAGCGCATTGCTGCAGCGCAGGGGCTTATCATTTTGACAGACTCCGACGCCGCCGGGTTCAAGATTCGCCACTTTGTCACGGGTCTTGTCGGCGCGGAGCATGTCCTGCAGGCCTACGTCCCGGCGATTGCGGGCAAGGAGTCACGCAAGGCCGAGCCCGGCAAGGAGGGACTGCTCGGCGTCGAGGGCGTATCCGACGATTTGATTGTACAGGGCCTTGAAACCGCCCTGGCAAGTAAAACTGCTTGCCAGCAGAAAACGACCCTGTCGCGCTCCATCACGTACACCGATTTGTACGACTGGGGCATCTCCGGCACGGCCAACAGCGCCGAGAACCGCCGGGCGTTTTTGCGCCGCCTCGGTCTGCCGCCGCGGTTGAGCAAAAAGGAGCTGCTGCAGGTGCTCAACACACTCTACACCTACGACGCTCTGAACGCCGAAATCAAAAAGCTATAAAAAATGCCCGGAACCGTGCAAGTGGTTCCGGGCATTTTTATACGCGAGTAACGCGATCAGACTTCCAGTTTTTCTAATTCTGCCATCCACAGCGTATTGCAGGCGTCGCTGGGCATGCGCCAGTCGCCGCGGGGGGACAGCGTGACCGAGCCGACCTTCGGGCCGTCGGGCAGACAGCTGCGCTTGAACTGCTGGGCAAAGAAGCGGCGGTAGAAATTCTTCAGCCACGCCAGCAGGACCTCCGGCTCATACCGGCCGTCAAAGGCTGTGCGGGCCAGATGGTAGATTTTTGTCGGACTGAACCCAAAGCGCAGCACATAGTAGAGATAGAAGTCGTGCAGCTCATACGGGCCGACGAGTTTTTCGGTCTGCTGGGCAATCGTGCCGTCTGCGGCGGTGGGCAGCAGCTCGGGGCTGACGGGGGTGTCCAGAATATCCACCAGCACGTCCCGCAGCGTGTCATTGCCGCAGGTGTCGGCCACGTACTGCACAATATGGCGCACCAGCGTTTTCGGCACGCCGGTGTTGACGCCGTACATGCTCATGTGGTCGCCGTTGTAGGTGGCCCAGCCCAGCGCCA
>OOCM01001888.1_pt1 | contig 15063 bp, 13 predicted proteins | sample 1671111 | NCBI WGS metagenome assembly OOCM01 (sample SAMN06348123, study PRJEB24527) | human gut metagenome | biome: human gut; feature: ankylosing spondylitis patient; material: feces | host: Homo sapiens | place: China | collected 2015-10 | reverse complement strand
AGCGCGCGGAGAGAAAGCGCGAGCGCTGATGCGTCGTTGCCGCGGGCTCCGGCGCTCGGAGAGCCGCGCGGCTCCGGCGGCTTTGCCGGGCAGGCGCTGTGTTCACCAGGCCGCTTTTTGAAACATCTGACAACAGAAAAGCGCTCCCGTTTTTGCGGGAGCGCTTTTTCATCGGTCTTTCTGCCGGAGCGCGGAGCGTTGTGCGGTTCGGACGGCCCGGGTGCTCCGGACGGCCCGGCGATGCGGCGATCCGTGCGGCCTGTGCGCTTTTCCGGCGGATGGTTCAGAATTTCCAGCCCAGAGAGAGACCGGCGTTCATGCCGGAGCCGCCGGAGCGGAAGCATTCGCCGCCGAGGGTGAGCTGCGCGGAAAAGTCCTTGTCCTTATTGGTGAGGGAAAGGGTGCTCTGCAGAAGCAGCGCGTCGCGCCCGGCGGTATCGGTGGCGGAGGCGAAGCGGAAGTTTCCGGCATCCCGGAAGGAGGCGCGGCTGCGGAACACCGGATCCGCCAGCTCGTGCTGCCATGCGGCCATGACGTCGAAGCCGAGAGAAGCGCCGTTTTCCAGCGCGCCGTCGATCCGGGCATGTGCGCCCAGCGTGAGCGGGAGCGAGTCGTAGTGCTCCTCGTCGATGTGCAGGCGGGAAGCGCCGCCGCCGTGCTCGTCGATGTCCGGGCGATGCACGAAGGCGTATTCCAGAGAGGCGAGCGGTCCGGCCGTCAGGGAAGCGCCGTCCAGCTGCCAGTTGCCGTCGAATCCGGCGCCGATCATGACGCTGCCCGCAGGGGCGGTCCAGTCGCTTCTGTTCTGCTGCACATAGCCGTTCAGGCGCACGTTTCTTTCCATGTCCGCATTTTCCATGCCGAAACCGGCCTGCGCCGCAACATACGCGCCGCCCCAGCCTGCGGGAGCCAGTCTCGCGTGCAGACCCAGCATGGCCGAGCGGTTTTCCTGCGTGGCGGCGTCGCCGAGAAGCGCGGTACGGCCCACGCCTGCGGCAAGATGCACGCCTGCGGTAAGGCCGTTTTCAAAGCTGCGGTCGGCCTGAGCCAGTATGCCGCCGACAGCGCTCTTCCAGCCGGAGATGCCGCCGCGGCCTTCCTGATGGAAGGAGGAGCCGTAGGGCGTGAGGCGGAGTCGCCATTCGCCCGATGCGGGAGCATCCGTTCTCATGTTCTGCAGAAGAAGCGCCGTGTATCCGCTGATGGCGGAAAGAGAGGCGCGTGCGCCGATGTCGTAGGCTTCCGGGCTGAGCGCGTTCAGTCCGCGCGTAACGCCGGAGCCGTCTTTTCCCGACCAGTCCAGCGCGGCAATGAGATTCTGCATGTCGCCCTGCGCTGCGCCGGAGATGCCGTAGAGCGCCTGTCCGAGGGAACGCGTTCCTTCGTTGTCGGCGTAGCGGCTGTAGGCGTCGCCGTCGCGGGAAACGGTGATGGAGGGCGAGGAGGCGCTGTCGCCTGCCAGCGCGAAATTCAGCGTGGGGGAGGCGTTTTCGGCAAGCTCCACCGTATCGAACGCGCCGCTTACCGTGCCCGCCGTTACCGGGGACTCCGGCGTGATGACGGCCCCTGCGGCATAGAAGTCCCACACGGGGCGCAGCGACCATGTGCCGTCAAGAGAGGCGGAGGCGGCCTGTACGCCGTACACATGACCGGAAGAGGAGAATCCGGTTTCCAGCACGGAGTTTGCGGCGCTCGTGAAGGCCTCCGTCACCACGGCGGCATAGCCTTCTTCGTTGGCGCCGTACAGGGCGAGGCTTCCGCCGTTGTGCAGCGAGTTCACGTTCACCGTGCCCGTGATGCCGAGACTGCCGGAGGCAAGGCTCATGTCGATGCTGTTTGCGCCTTCTATGCCTCCGTAGAGCGTCATGTCGAAGGGACTGTCTGCCTCGACTGCGCGGCCGGCGGCCTCGGCGGAAGCGCCGAAGGTGAGGGCGGTGCGCAGATCCTTTCTGTCGCCGTCGTACTGAATGTCCGGATTTTCCGGGTCCCATTCGGAAACGATGTCCCCGATGACCTGCGCGCCGGAAAGTATGTTGATGTCTTTGACGAAGGCGTTTTCGGAAATGAAAATGGAGGCCGCGCTGCCGGCGAGCAGTCCGCTCACGTCGAAGCGCGAGACGAGCGGCCCGTCGAGATTCAGGGGGAGATTGCTGGTGTCGTAGCCGCTGTTGGCGTTCAGCGGTATGTTATGGTCGTAGCACTTCCATATCCACGAGCCGCGGTATTCCATGTCGTTGCCGATGAGGTTGTTGCCGAAGTCGAAGCGGGCCGCAACGCCGCCCGGGCCGAGCGCCGTTACGTCGCCCTTGCTCACCACGGTATGATTCTTGCCGTAGGCCACAAGAATGCCCGTGCCCCACGCGCCGTCCGCCGCAATGCGTACGCCGTCCGCCACGGTGAGAGCGTTGTCGCTGCCGTCCACGCGGATGCCGGTGCCCGCCGTGCCGCAGGCCAGAAGGTCGGCGGCCTGAGTCACGGTGTTCCTTTTGCCGTAAATGTGCAGGCCCGTGCCGAGCGTGGCCGTGTTCGCCGTGCCTTCAAGGTAGGCGTTTCCGGCTTCATTTCTGGCAAAGTAGCCGTTTTCGTTCACGATGGTTTCGTCGTCGCCGTAGATGGAGAAGCCGTAGAAGTTCCTGCGGTCGATACGGTAGCCGATGTCCTGAAGCGCGGCCAGTTCCGCTTCCATGAACGTGGTATAGTTGCGGTAGTTCTGGTGGCTCATGAGACTGCGTTCAAGCTCGATGTGGGAAAGATCGGGATCGTTTTCCTCGTAGCCTTCGATGAGCAGGCCGTTGCCCTCGCCGAGCACTTCGGAAACATGCTCGCCGTGGAAGTACACGCCGCTGTCGATACCGTCTCCCACGACGAACTTCGGGCCGTCCACGCTGTCCTTTTCCGATTCCTTCACCACGCTCATGCCCGGAGCAAGGGTGGTGCCGTACTTGTCCGTAAGGTGCGAGTCCCATACGGTGATCTGACTCAGGGGGCCGTAGGAATGATCCAGAGCCAGACTGGACACGCCCAGGGCATGCCCGATTTCGTGATACAGCACGCTGACGTAGTCCGCGCCTTCCGTGGAAGGCAGGGGCGAGAAATGTTCCGGCATGTCGAAAGCCATAGTCCCCACGACGATGAGGGCGGGCTTTTCCATGGGCGTGCCGTTTATGATGGCTCCCTGAAGGCCGGTGAATACCACAGGCAGATCCGAGCTGTTCTGCTCGCTGAAGGCCGCGGCGTTTACATCGTCGAACGTGCCGATGTTGAAATACGGAAGCGCGCCGCCCGCGCTGCCCGGGCCGAGCACTTCGGCCCAGATGCTGGCCGCCCGGCTCACGCCGTTCATCTGCGTTTCGGAGAGCGTCCAGGTGGATATGTATTCGCCGTATTCATCCGGCTCCGCGAATTTTTCCCCCTTGCCGAAGAAGCGCAGCTCGAACATGGGCGTGCCGTCGGACTTGTACACATAGCTCGATTCAACGGCGGACGCATCGGAAGGGAGAAGGGGAGAGAGAACGCAGGCGAGGGCTGCGGTAAGGCCGAGGCGTGCCGCCCGGCCGAGAAACGCGTGCAGCGGAAAAAGGCGAGAAGGCATAGGAATCCTTGTTGACGGGCGCTGTGCGGTCGAAGGTTCGGCAGGTCGTTGCGGGAAGGGGCGTGCCGCACTTCGGACAAAGCTGCGTCGTCTTTGTGCTCCGCCGCCGAAGCTTCGGACATGGGCGGCGCGGGAATGCGGGATACGGACAGGGCGCGGACTTTTGGGGCGGTCATGACGGGGGCACGGCGGGGCATGACGAGAGTCTGCGGCGGCCATGTTTCGGCATGACGGGGCGTCGCGCGGGAACCGGGCGCGGGGAGCGGCTGGGCATTGCTCGGGAACCGGGCCGCTCAGGCGCCGGGCCTGAGCGGAATGCGCATGCCGCGGAACTTTCCCTTGCTGTCGGTCTGCACCGCCTGTCTGTTCCCCATTCCTTCCGTCGGCCTGCATTGTTCGGCTGCGCAGGGCGGAGCGGAGGTGAGGGCGGATGAAAAAAGGTTTCCGGGGTCCATGGACTCCCGGAAACCGGACAATGCTACTCGGCGTCGTGCGCTTCGTCAGCGTGCGGGGCTTCGCTCTGCGCTTCTTCGGCGGCGTTTTCGCCGTCGCCCCTGTAGGGATTGAAGTAGCCGAAGCTGAGGCCGGGACAGTACTTCTTCAGGCGCTTGCGGAAGTTCACGAGTCCCACGGAGGGGCCGAAGGTCACGCCTTCCATGAGCTTCATGTAAAGTTCGGGGTCTATGTTCAGATTGCGCAGCTGAATGAAGCTCACGCCGCAGCTGTTGATGAGTTCCACAAGGGCCTCTATTTCCTCTTCGCAGTCGGTGATGCCGGGGAAGTAGAGCAGGTTCAGCGACACGAACACCCCGCGGCTCGACGCTTCTTTAATGGAGCGGCGCACGTCGGCAAAGGCGAAGCTGCGCGGACGGTAGTAGCGGGTGTACACGTCTTCGCGGGCGCTGTTCATGCTCACGCGCAGGGAGGTGAGTCCGGCGTCGGCGAGCCTGGCCACTTCGTCGGGCATGGAGGCGTTGGAATTCAGATTGATGGTGCCGTGTCCGCCTTCGGCGCGGAAGCGCGTCACCACTTCCAGAAGCAGGGGGGCTTCGGTGAGGGGTTCGCCCTCGCAGCCCTGTCCGAAGGAGAAGATGGGATGTTCCTCGTTCTTCATGTGATGGAACATCATTTCGAGGATTTCATCGGCCGTGGGACGGAAGGTAAGACGATCCTGCGGGGTGGCGCAGATGGTGGAATCCTCGTTCTTGTGGGAAATGCAGCCCACGCAGCGGGCGTTGCACACGCGCGAGGTGGGAATGGGGGCTTCGTAGCGGCCTATGGCGAGGTTCTTGGCTGCCGGGCATCCGTACTTCAGCACGCAGTTCTGCATGAGATGCTGAATGAAGCGGTTGTTCGGATATTTGGCCATGAGTTCCTTGGCGGCCTTGTTGATCTTCTTCTGCGGGATGCCGGTGAAGATCTGACGCGGATCTTCGTCCACCTTCTTGGCGCAGACGTAGAAGCGGTCGCCGATCATGCCCACGGCGGCGTAGGCGAAGAGCGGCAGGGTGGGGGCGTTCTCGTCGGTGACGTACACGGGGTGGCCGGTGAGGGTATGCGCGGGCGCAATGAAGGCGGCAACGGCAAGTTCCTCGACTTCCACGGTTTCTCCGGTTTCGGGGTCGAGACCGGCGGCATGGCGGCCCGGCAGCAGAAAGAGTTCGCTTTCGGGGGGCAGGGGCATGAGTTCATCGGGACGCGGAAGCGTCCATTCGTTGCCCTTGCGGCAGAGCATGAGCAGGTCGGGATCGTCGAAAATCTGACCGTTTTCGTCGGCCAGGAGCATGCGGGGACGGGGATGGGATGTGGCCATGATGGTTCGTGCGGCGACGTGCGCCTGAAGATGGGGTTGAGAAACGGCGCGCGTCGCAGGGACATGCCCGGGCGACGGGCCGCAATGAAGACTCGCAACGAGGGGCGAAAAGCCTCAGCTCGGATGATCTTCGCCGAGGAATCGGTTCCAGAGGCGTATGGCGGAACCCTGGGATACGGCCCACTGCGTCAGCGCGCAGCCGCAGGGGCATACGACTCTCCACAGTTCGTGACGGCGACCGGCGGGCAGGCAGGATTCCAGCTTCTGCTCGCGGCCACCGCAGGTGGAGCAGGGCAGAATGGGGGGCAGGTAGTTATCCGGCATGAAGACCTCCTTCTTGCTGGAGCGGACGTGACGTTTTTTTTAGCGCGCTGCGCCGGAAAAAGCTGCGGAGGAATGATAGCGCTGTCGCGGTGCTTTAGCAAGCGGGACCGGTTCAGACCGCGCCTGCGAGCTGAAGGGCGTACATGACGAGCGGCAGGCTGACGAGGGAGATGATCGTGGTGACGATGACGGTCATGGAGGCTTCGGTGGGGCAGGCCTGATAGCGTTCGCCGAGGGTGTAGACGAGCGTGCCCGTGGGCATGGCGGCCATGATGACGCCCACGGCGAGCATCATGCCCGAGCAGCCGGCGAGAAGAAGCACGACATAGGTGATGGCGGGCTGGATCAGCACCTTGATGGCGCATACGGCCGCGAGGCTTCTGCGGCTGAAGGAGCCGCGCCCGCTGTGCGAACCGGCGAGCTGAGCGGAGAGCACCATGCCCATGCCGAAGAGGGCGCAGGGGGCGGCGGTGGAACCGAGCATGTGGGCGATGTTCATGACGGCTTCAGGCGGACGGAAGCCGGAAACGCCCACGGCGATGCCGATGGCGGCGGCCACGAGCATGGGGTTGTGGATGAGTTCGCCTGCAATGAGCTGAAGTGTTCCGCGCTTTTTCTCCCCGGAGCTCAGGGAGAGGTCGAGGGTGGCGTCGGCGATGAGGAGCACGCCGGAGTAGAGGAGGGCGCCGAGCATGGCGGCTGCGGCTGCGGTTTCGTTGCCGGGGAAGACCATGAACACGAAGGGCAGGCCGAAGAAGCCCGCGTTGGGGAACACGGAGGCCAGGGTGCGTATGGTGGTTTCGGCGCGACTGGCGTTTTTCCGGCGGGAGAAGTACAGCCAGGCGGCGGCGTAGGCGATCAGGGATGCGCCGAGCGTGGCCCAGATGTAGGCGCCTGCGCTGCCGGAGGGGGGCAGGGAGCACATCTGATCGAAGAGCATGGCGGGCAGGCTCACCCAGTAGACGAACTGATTGAGGCACAGGGCCATGGTGGGAGCGAGAATGCGGCGTCTCTCGACGAAGAGGCCGAGAAACATGATGCCGAATACGGTGACGAGCGCGGAGAATATGCCGTTCATGGGAAAAAACTCGTAGAAAAGCTGGTGGTTCGGGAAGGCCGGGGGAGGTCAGGCTCCGGCCTTTTCTTCGTTTTCGCGATGGAGAATGTTCTGCATGAGACTGTGATGAATGACGTTCAGCTTTCGTGTGTAGAGCAGAACGGCCGAACAGAGCACGAGGGCGCAGAGCAGCATGGTGTGGGGAGCGCCCATGTGGTCGGCAAGAGCGCCGAAGGCGAGACCGCCCACGGGACCGACGCCTGCGGTGCACATGATGTACAGGCTGAGCACGCGGCTTCGGCAGTCGTCGGAGCTGGTCATCTGACAGAGGGTGTTGGCGCTGATGTTGGTGGTGGTGACGCCGAGGCCGATGCAGAAGGCGGCGGCGAGGGAAAGCAGGAGGTTTTCGGAGAAGCTGAACACGATGAGGGCGGCGGCGGTGAGGGCGGTGGTGCGGGCGATGACCACGGGAATGCGTCTGAGCACGACGAACACGGAAACCACCACGCCGCCGAGGAAGGCGCCTGCGCCCACGGCGCCGAAGAGCCAGCCCAGGGTCTGCGAGCCGCCGCCGAGCACCACGGTGGAGAACATGGGGAAGAGCACGCTGTAGCTCAGGCCGAAGAAGCAGTAGGCGAGCAGCAGCTGGAAGATGTGCCGGAGGAAGACTTCGCCGCGGATGTGGCGGATGCCTTCCTTGATGTCGGCGATCATGTTCTGCCTGCCGGCATGATGCACGCGTTCGCGCAGGCGGACCTGGAAGAGGAGCATGTAGATGATGGGAAGGTAGGATATGGAGGAAATGAGGAAGCAGATGCCCTCGCCCCAGGCGTAGATGGCCACGCCTGCGATGGAGGGGCCGACGAGCTTGCTTATGTTGAAGGCCATGGAGTTGAGAGCCACGGCGCTTTTCACGGCGGCCTGATCCGAGACCATGAGGGACACCGAGGACTGTCGTGCGGTCATGTCGAAGGCGCTTATGATGCCGAGCAGAAGGCTGAGGGCCACGAGCATGGGGTAGGTGACGGTGTTTGTGAAGGTGAAGAAGGTGAGGAGAATGGATTCGATCATGCAGAGGATCTGCGTGGTCACGAGGGCTTTTCGCAGGTCGTGGTGCTCCAGCCAGGCGCCGGCCATGAGCCCCAGCACGAGAATGGGGGCAAGACTTACGAACTCCACGATGCTGAGCAGAAAGGCGGATTCGGTCAGGCGGAACACGAGCCAGCTCATGGCCAGTCGCTGCATCCAGTGGCCGAGCATGGAAACGGTTTGTCCTATGATGAAGCAGAGGAAGGCTCTGTGGGTGAGAGCCGGAAACAGCTGAAGTATGCGATGCATGATGAACCTCGGCGCGGCATTTTGAAAGCAGATATTTTGAGTGACATGAGAAACAGTCTAACGAATTTTGTTTCAAAGGGGAAGACGACGGAAAAACTGGCTTTTTGCAGGGGGATGCGACGAGGTGGGAGAGAATATCGGGTCGACGGTCGACAATAAAGCCTTGAAACGGCGACGAAAACGCCGTGTTTCGGGACGGAAGAAGGGGCGCGGAGCGCGGGGAAAAGGCCGGAGAGGAAGAGGACGGATTGCCGGAAAAATGTGGAGCGTAGGGAGGGGGAGGCGGAGGGAGAGATGAGACGAAGCCGGAGCGAGGGGGAGCGACGAGGCAGCCGGACGCGCGGAACGCCTGCGGATGGGAGACGTGGGAGTCCCGGCGCGGGTCGGGAGCGAAGGAGCGGGGAACCGTTCTGTTGCGCCTGCCCGGCAGCGGGAAAAGCGGAATCTCCGTCGGGGTCGGGAATCTCCTGCCGGACGGGGCGCACATGGGGAGCGACGGGAGCAGCTTGCGTGCGCCGCAAAGGAGAATCCGGCCGCCGGGCATAAAAAAACGGGGAAGCGTGCGCTTCCCCGTTCGGAGGATCCTTTAGTCAGGTCGTCAGGCTAGCCCCAGAGCACTCTGCCCACCAGCGTTCCGATATAGGCCACCGCATAGGCGACGGCGGTATTGAACACCATGCTGAAGAACAGCCATCTCCAGCCGCCGGCTTCGTTCTTGAGCACCACGAGGGTGACGAAGCAGGGCGAGTAGATGAGAACGAAGAGCATGAGGGCCAGCGCCGTGGTCTTGGACCAGCCGGAATCGGAAGCCAGCTTGGCGGAAAGGGAATCGGGTTCTTCGGGATCGGTTTCGCCTATGGAGTAGGCCGTGCCCATGGTGGAGAGAATGGCTTCCTTGGCCACCACGCCGGAGATGAGGGCCACGTCGGTGCGCCAGTCGAAGCCGAGCGGGCGGAACACGGGTTCCACGAACTGGCCTATGCGACCGCCGAAGGTGTTGCGCACGCTTTCGGAGGCAAGGGCGTTTTCCACTTCGGCCTTCCGTTCCTCAAGGGCGTCGCGACGGGCGGAAACGTCGTCGAGGGCCTGCTGCATGGCGGCTTTTTCTTCGCCGGAGGCGCCGGCAAGCTGGGCCTTGAGGGTTTCGATTTCTTCGCTGAGCGGGGTCAGACGAGCGTCGAGCGCGGCGATTTCGTTTTCAAAGGGCGCGGACTGCTCTTCGGTGAGGGCCGGGAAGGCCAGGGCAGCCCAGAGAATCACGGAGATGGCCAGAATCACGGTGCCCGCCTTCTTGATGTACATCCAGCCGCGTTCCCAGGTATGGGTGAGAATGCTGCGCAGCGTGGGCATGCGGTAGGGGGGCAGCTCCATGACGAAGGGGGTGGATTCGCCGCGGAACACGGTTTTTCTCAGCAGCAGGGAGACGAGCAGCGCCACGGCCCAGCCGCAGAGCGTGATGGCGAACATGATGCCCGCCTGATTTTCCGCAAAGAAGGCCGCGGTGAGCATGAGAAACACCGGAATCTTTGCTCCGCAGGTCATGAGGGGCAGGGTCATCATGGTGGCCATGCGTTCCTTTTCGCTGCGCATGGTGCGCGTGGCCATCACGCCGGGAATGGCGCAGCCGCCCGCAATGCCGCCCGCAATGATGAAGGGCATCACGGAAGCGCCGTGCAGACCGAAGGCCCGCATGACGCGGTCGAGCATGTAGGCCATGCGCGCCATGTAGCCGCTGTCTTCCAGGAAAGACACGATGAGGAACATGATGAGAATGAGCGGAACAAAGCTGAGCACGCCGCCCACGCCGCCGATGATGCCGTCCACCACCAGCGACTGCACGAGACCTTCAGGAAGCACGCTGGTCACCATTTCGCCGAGCAGCGCGAAGAATTCTTCCACCCAGCCCTGCGGATACGCGCCCACGATGAACGTGGTCCAGAACATGAAGTACACCACGGCCAGCATGATGAGCGGGCCGAAAATGGTGTTGGTGAGTACCTTGTCCAGCTTGTCGGTGAGGGCGAGGCGGTCCTTGGTGTCGTCCTTGCGCACCACGCCGTCCTTGAGCACGCTGTTGATGAAACCGTAACGGTAGTCGGAAATCACGGCGTCGGGCGTGGTTTCCAGCGTGGAGGAGAGATGCGCGGCCAGCGTGTCGCGCTTGGCGGAAAGGGCGGTGGCGGTTGCAGCGTCGGCGGCGCGAACCTGCTCAAGCACCACGTCGTCGCCTTCCAGAAGCTTGAGCGCCGTCCAGCGGGCGGGGTAGCGGTTCGTAAGAATCTGCTTTTCCTCGAGGATCCGCGTCATGTCTCGCAGCACCGGTTCAATGTCCGGGCCGTAGCTGATGGAGAAGGGCGCGGGATCGGCTTCGGCTTCCCTGAGCGCGAGCGCCATGGCCCTGTCCAGACCTTCGCCGCTTCGCGCCACCGTGGATACGGCTTTTGCGCCGAAGCGGGCGGAGAGCTTGTCGAGATCGATGATCATGCCCGCCTTGCGGGCTTCGTCCATCATGTTGCAGGCCAGCACCACGGGCTGACCGAGCTCACGGATCTGCACGGCGAGGAACAGACCGCGTTCCAGCGTAGCGGAGTCGATCACGTCGATGACAGCACGGGGGCGTTCGGCGGCGTTTTCCGGGGCGAGCACGTCGCGCACCACGCGCTCTTCCATGGAGTAGGGCGTCAGCGAATAGGTGCCGGGCAGGTCCACAAGAAGAACTCTGCTGTCGCCGGACTTCGTCCAGCCTTCCTTCTTTTCCACGGTCACGCCGGGGTAGTTGCCCACATGCTGATGCGCGCCGGTATAGGCGTTGAACGCGGTGGTCTTGCCGCAGTTGGGATTGCCGACCAGCGCAATGCGGATGCCGTTTCTGCGCTCTTCTTCGGTGATGGGCGCACTCTTTTTTTCACACATGGGGCAGCTCATCTGACCTCCACATCAACGTAGTCGGCCTCGCTGTTGCGAAGCGCAATGGTGGAACCCTCGATGCGCAGCGCCACGGGATCGCGCAGCGGTGCTCTGCCCACAACCTGGACGGACATGCCGGGAACAAGACCCATGTCGCGGATGCGGCGACCGAGTTCTCCATACGCGGTGATTTTGACGATGCTCGCCTTCTGTCCGGGGGCAAGCTGGCGAAGATTCATCTGTGACATGGGTTCCTCCTGATAAAAATGAAATTCTTTTTCAATTTCTTTTTCCAAAAAAGACCGCGCCGCGGTCAAGAGTCCGGGGCCTGTGCAGGGCATGGCGGTCGGACAGAAAAGAAATAGTGAAATTGAAAACCAATGTCAACTTAAAAACATAAAAAAAGATGACAAGGGGCGACGGAAAAAGGAGGGGCGGGGAAGAGGAGGGTGGGCGGGAGAAAAACGGAAGCGAAAGGATACCGCCGGCGCAAAAGTCGCGTCGGTGGAAGAATCTCGGCGGCGCGCCTTCGCGGATTTCCGAAAGGCCCGAAGCCGGGGGCGTTCCACCTGCCTCCGGAAAAGGTCGCTTTTCGGAACACCGTTTTTTGACCGCCGCCCCCGGAAGGAGGCGACGGTCTTCCCCGGCGGGGCGTACCCCGCACAGGGAATACGGTTCAGACGTTCATGGCCTGCAGAGCGTCCATGAGCCTGTCCACGTCGGCGGCGGAAGGCTCCATGGGCAGCGAGGTCAGCATGCCGAGGCCTTCCATGGCGTCGTGGAACTCTTCGGCGCTCATGTCGGTGACGGCGGCGGTGTGGATCATGGCGTCCACGGAGAGCACGCGGAACACCGCCTGACGGACGGTGGCGCGGTCCGTGCCCAGATCGAGCACCACGAGGGCGGCACGCCGTTCGTTCAGCGCCTTGAGCCCGTCGTCCAGAGTGCCCGCCGTGCGGAGATCGGCGCCGCGGGCTTCAAACTGCGGCGCAAGCTGCTGCCAGAGGCCCTCGCGGGGGGAGATGACGAGTATGTCCATACGGACTCCGCATCAATGGGCGTGGCCGCCGCCGCAGGTGAATTCCATGCTGAAGGGCTGAAGCTGACCGTTCAGGAAGGCCTGCACGGCGCTGCCCACGGTGAGCTGGTTGCCCGCAAAGAAAACCTTGATGCCCACCTGCTGGAAGCCCATGAGAGGACGCATGCCCATGCCGCCGGCCAGCAGCACGTTGACGTTGTGCGAGGCCAGATGCTGCACGGGAGCCATGCAGCCGCCCTGCTGATGGGGCACGTTTTCCAGCGTGGAAACGGACTTGACGGCGTCGTTTTCCACTTCCACGAGGGTGTAGATGTCGCAATGGCCGAAATGCATGCCCATCTGGGCGTCGAGGCCGCCGGGCATGGCGGAGGGAATGGCAATGATGGTGCTCATGACTGACTCCTGAAAACGGTCGTAGAGGCGTCGTTTCAGCGACGCACGTTCAGCTTCTGAAGGGCCGACCACATGTCCTTCAGTCTGTTTCCCACGGGATTGTCGAACTCGGTCAGGGCCTTGCGCCGGGCAAGCGCCTTCGTGACCACGGGATCGAAGGGGAGGCGTCCGAGAAGCACGTCGCCCCGGGTTTCGCATTCGCCGGCAATGGCGTCCGCTTCGCGTTCGTTGAGATCCGCCTTGTTGATGATGACGGCCAGCGGCACGCGGAAATGTCGGCACAGATCCGCCACGCGCAGAAAGTCGTGACGTCCGGAAGGCGTGGGTTCCACCACGCCCACGGCAAGACTTGCGCCGGAAAGAGAGGAGATTACCGGGCAGCCCACGCCGGGCGAACCGTCGCACAGCACGGTGTCGAGGCCGCGCTCGCGCGCAAGCGACCTTGCTTCGGCCTTGAGCAGGCTCACGAGCTTGCCGGAATTTTCCTGTCCCGGAAAGAGCAGCGCGTGCACCATGGGCCCGAAGCGCGTTTCGCTGAAATAGCGGTCGCCGCAGTGCTGCTCCTCAAGATCAATGGCCTTTGCCGGGCAGAGATGCGCGCACACGCCGCACCCTTCGCAGCGCAGCGGATCGGCAAAGGGTCTGCCGTCCCGGCGATGCACGGCGTCGAAGGCGCACGTTTTCACGCAAAGGCCGCAGTTCGTGCAGTCGTTTTCGCGTATGACCGCCTTCTGACCGGACACGAAGGGATACGTTTCCTTCACGTCGGGATCGAGCAGAATGTGCAGATCGGGCGCATCCACGTCCAGATCGCAGATCACCTTGTTTTCAGCCAGATGGGCAAAGGCTGCGCTCACCGTGGTTTTGCCGGTGCCGCCCTTGCCGCTGATGACGACGATTTCACGCATGGGCGTTTTCCTCCGCAGCCTGAGCCGCGCCGAAGTTCTGCAGCGCGTCCCTGAGATCCTCGAAACGTTTGCGCCACTCGGGCGAAAGATCCGCCAGCAGGCGGCCCGAAGCGTACTGTTCGGCCGCTTCTCTTTCAAAGGGAAGCTCCGCCAGCAGCGGCAGGCCATGCTCGCGGCAGTAGCGCCGCACGTTTTCATCGCCTTCGGCGTTTCCGTCGGCGCCGGCCCTGTTCAGCACGGCCGCCATGGGAAGGTTCATGGGCGCAAAGGCCTGATGCGCCAGCCGGAAATCATGGAAGCCGAACGGCGTGGGATCCACCACCAGCACGATGACGTCGGCCTCGCGGGCCACGGTCACCGCCGGGCAGCTCACGCCGGGAGGCGAGTCCAGAAGCGCGTCGGCTTCCTGCTCGTTCAGCAGGCCGGAAAGACGCGCGATTTCCTGACGCAGAAGCGGCGGGGTCATGGATTCGCCGATTCTCGTGCGGCCCATGACAAAGCGCACGCTCCCCTCGAGCACGGTTCCCTCTTCCAGCGTGCCGAGCTCGCGGCGGCCGTGTTCCAGCGCGCCGGAAGGGCATACGGCAAAGCAGCCGCCGCAGCCGTGGCACATGTCCGGAAAAAGCGTGATCCGTCCGGCAAAGGACGCAATCGCCTTGTAGGTGCAGATGTTGCGGCACTTCTCACAGTGCACGCACGCTTCCGGATTCATGGTAGGCACGTCGAGATACGCCGTCGTGGTCTGCGTGATCGCAGGCGGAAGAAAAAGATGAAGATTCGGCGCTTCCGCGTCCGTATCCGCGATCACGAGCGGTCTGTTCCATACGCGGGCAAGCGAGGCCGTCACGCAGGTTTTTCCCGCGCCGCCCTTGCCGCTGGCAATGACTACCCGCATGGCTCCTCCGCTACTTGTTGGATGCTTCGGCAAAGGTCAGTTCGCCGCGTTCAAAGCGTTCCACGGCTTCGCGCACGCTTACGCCTTCCACGTCCTGGCAGACGCGGATGCCCGCCGCCTTGAGCGCCTCGAAGGCCTTGGGCCCGACGTAGCCGCTGATCACCACTTCCACGCCCGCGCGGGCCATGCGTTCGGCGGTTTCAATGCCCGCGCCCATGCTCATGGTCTGGGAGGCGCCGTTGTCGATGTATTCCACGGTCTTTTCCGGAAGCGTCACCACAACGAAGCCGCCGGCGCGTCCGAAACGGGGATCGACAAGATCGTCGAGGGCGGGGCCTTCACTGGAAACTGCTATTTTCTGCATGATGTGCTCCTTGTTGTCGTCGGGAAGATCGCGCACCACCGCGTAGGTTCCGCCCTCGATGCGCAGAGCCATGCCCTGCGTGAGCGCAACGGCCACGGTATGCCGCGCCGATGCCAGCGTGCGGCCGAAGGTGTGCCGCGACACGCGCATGTACTGCGCGGCCTCCTGAGCGGTAAGGCCTTCCACGTCGGCCAGACGGAGCGCTTCGAGCTCCTCCACTTCGAGACGGATTTCCTGAAGCTCGCGCATGGGAATGCCACGGGGCTTGAAATACGTGACGGCGGGGGCGGCGCTGACATAGCGGCAATGACGTGGACGAGGCATGATCCTTCCCTTGCATGAGGTTGCGCAAAACGATGTTTTGCACAAATGAGCATAATACGAAATGCGGCCGCGTCAAGGGGCGGAGGTTTTTTTTCTGCCGTTTTTTCTG
>OOCM01001875.1_pt1 | contig 15197 bp, 9 predicted proteins | sample 1671111 | NCBI WGS metagenome assembly OOCM01 (sample SAMN06348123, study PRJEB24527) | human gut metagenome | biome: human gut; feature: ankylosing spondylitis patient; material: feces | host: Homo sapiens | place: China | collected 2015-10 | reverse complement strand
GGGGTACTTTTTCAAAGGCAGCGCTCTTTGATGAAGACGGAAAGCAGATTTCTGTGGCCAGTGTACCGACTGTGACGATCACTCCGAAGCCAGGTTATACAGAGAGGGATATGGATGAACTCTGGGAGGTAAATGCACAGGCTGTACGCAATGCGATCGAGAAGAGCAATATCGATCCAAAGGACATTGCAGGGGTTTCTTTCTCAGGACATGGAAAAGGTCTGTACATGGTAGGCTATGATGGAAAGCCTTCCTATAACGGAATCATTTCTACGGATACAAGAGCCTGGGCACAGGTCAAAAGATGGCATGAGGATGGCACCGACAAAAAAGTTTATGAAAAAACCCTGCAGGATATTCTGGCAGTACAGCCGGTAAGCATCCTGGCGTGGTTCAAAGAAAATATGCCGGAAGTCATTGAGAGAACACAGTATATCTTTGCAGTAAAAGATTATATCCGTTACATGCTGACAGGAGAGGCATACAGTGAATACACAGACTGTTCCGGATCAAATCTTGTCAATATGATCACACACGAACATGACCGTGAACTGATGAAGCTTTTTGGTCTGGAAGAATGCTACGACAAGCTTCCACCGCTTCGCAACGCTGCCGATATCTGTGGACATGTGACAAAGGAAGCGGGTGAGAAGACCGGTCTTCCGGAGGGAATCCCGGTAGCTGCAGGTATGTTTGATATCAACGCATGCGGAATCGCATCCGGACTTTCTGATGAAGAACAGATGTGTATGGTGGCCGGAACCTGGAGTATCAACGAGTACATTTCGAAAGAACCTGTGACAAACGGCACAGTTGCACTGAATTCTCTGTTCTGTATGCCGGGATATTATCTGATCGAGGAGAGCAGCCCGACATCTGCCGGAAATATGGAGTGGTTCATCCGCAATCTTATGAGTTATGAAAAAGCAGAAGCGAAAGAAAACGGAGGCTCCGTATACGATATCACCAATGAGTGGGTAGCTTCTATCGAGCCGCAGGACAACAATATCATCTTCCTTCCATTCCTGAACGGCTCCAACGAAGATCCACTGGCAAAGGGAACCTTTGTAGGCCTGACTGCTTACCATAATAAGAAACATATGCTTCGTGCAGTTTATGAGGGAATTGTTTTCTCCCATGTGACCCATGTCAACAAACTGCTGAGAAACCGTGAACGTCCGAAGAGTGTACGACTTTCCGGAGGCGCTGCAAATTCAGATGTATGGGTACAGATTTTTGCAGACGCGCTTCAGCTTCCGATCGATGTGATCGAGGATAAGGAACTCGGTGCACAGGGTGCAGCGATGGCAGCCGGCATTGCAGCGGGAATTTACAAAGATTATCAGGATGCAATGAGACGTACAGTGAAGATCACCAAGACAATACAGCCAAGACCGGAATATGCAGATATCTACAAAGAAAAATATGCGGCATACCGTGCGGTGATCGACGGACTGAATGGTGCGTGGAAGTATTTCAGAAACTAGGAAAAGGAGAAACCACAGAATGAGTAAGGCATATGAGCTTGGACTGTATGAAAAGGCAATGCCGGGTACGCTGACATGGAAAGAACGACTGGAGGCGGCAAAGGCAGCAGGCTATGATTATGTTGAAATCAGTATTGATGCAACAGAAGAAAAAATCGCCCGGCTGGATATGGACAGAGAATCACGCCTGGAACTTGTAAAAACCATGTATGAGACCGGAATTCCGATCCGGACAATGTGTGTCAGTGCACTTACCAAATATGCGATCGGAAGCAGTGACGAAGCATGCTGTGCAAGAGGAATGGCGATCCTGGAAAAATCACTTCAGCTGGCAGATGATCTTGGAATCCGTGTTGTGATGATCCCGGGATATGATGTCTATTATGAGGAATCAACACTGGAGACAAAACACAGATTTCTTGAAAATCTGAGAAAGGCTGCAAGACTGGCAGAAAAGACCGGCGTGCTCATCGGACTTGAGACGATGGAAAATGAATTTATGAATACGGTTGAGAAAGCCATGAAATATGTAACACTGTGTGGCTCCAATTATCTTAAAGTCTATCCGGATATTGGAAATCTCACCAATGCAGCGGTTCTTTACAAGTCAGATGTACTGGAGGATATGGAACTGGGCAGAGGAAATCTGACTTCTCTTCATCTTAAGGAAACTGTCCCTGGAAAATTCAGAGAAATTCCGTATGGAACCGGACATGTGGATTTTGAGGCGGCAATAAAGAAGGCCTGGGATCTGGGAGTACGCAGATTTGTGACGGAATTCTGGTACACAGGAAATCCGGAATGGAAAAAAGATCTTAATGATGCAGTAAAAATGATGGAAAAGAATTAGGTATCCGTTCCTGTCTTTGCTATGAGGTTTCTGAAAGAGATGGCGAGGAGAAAACTTTACAGAGTATCAAAGAGAACGCTGATTTTGCAAAATGGGCAAAAGAAGCAGATGATGATATGGTAAAAGCTATGTTTGGTGGACATGCCTTATTTACAATTTCTGATAAGACCTTCGAAAAAATGGTAGAAGCAAATGATGGAATGACAGGTTTCCATATTCACGTTGCAGAGGGAATGAATGATGTATACGATAGTATTCGCAACTACGGATGCCGTCCAGTAAACAGACTGTTATATAACGGATTACTTGGAGAAAAGACCATGTTAGGACATTGTATCCATGTAAGTCCTGCCGAGATGGATATCATCAAAGAGACAGGAACTATGGTTGTAAACAATCCAGAATCTAATATGGGTAATGCTGTAGGATGTGCACCAGTTCTTAAGATGATGGAAAAGGGTATCACTGTTGGTATGGGAACGGATGCGTATACGCATGATATGTTAGAGAGCATGAAGGTATTTTTAATTATCCAGAGACATCAGCAGGCAATGCCTAATGTTGCATGGTGTGAAGATGTGAAGATGCAGTTCGAGAACAACCGTATCATCGCAGAGAAATACTTCAATCAGCCTCTGGGTATTTTAAAAGAGGGTGCAGCAGCAGACGTTATTGTTATGGATTACAAACCATTTACTCCATTTTCAGACGAAAACATTGATGGGCATATGATTTTCGGAATGATGGGTAAAAACTGTAGAACAACTGTAATTAACGGAAAAGTACTTTATAAAGACCGTGAATTTGTAAACATTGATGAAGATGCAATCAATGCGTGGACAATGGAACAGAGTAAGAAGCTCTGGGGGGAATTAAATCACAGAACTTACTAAAATAAAATGATAATAAAGAGGAGAGTACTATGAGCGATATTATGAGACCGATGTCTATTGGACATCTTATGAACTGGGCATTAAGCGAATACAAAAAGAAAGGAAGTATTTTTGGTATTGATAAGCTTGTACATTATACAAGCGGACAGGCACTTCCTATTTATGAGGAAAAGATTGAATCTCCATTCGGACCAGCAGCAGGTCCAAATACACAGTTAGCACAAAACATCATTGCTTCTTATGTAGCTGGTTCCAGATTCTTTGAATTAAAGACTGTACAGGTAATGGATGGTGCAGAACTTTCTGCCTGCGTTGCAAAACCATGTATTACAGCAGGAGATGAGTGCTATAACTGTGAATGGTCTACGGAGTTATATGTTTCACAGGCATACGCTGAGTATGTAAAAGCATGGGTTGTATGTAAGATTCTTGCCAAAGAATTAGGACTTGGCGATTCAGACGGATTCGTATTTAACATGTCTGTTGGATATGACTTAGAAGGAATTAAGTCCGAAAAGGTAAATACATTCATTGATGATATGATCGAGGCAAAAGATACAGAAGTATTTAAAGAGTGTATCAACTGGGCATTAGAGAATGTAGATTCTTTTGAAAATGTAGATGCAGACTATATTAAGTCTATCAGCTCTAACATTTCCAGTTCCATCACAGAATCTACTCTTCATGGCTGCCCTCCGGATGAAATCGAAAGAATTGCTACTTATCTTATTACAGAGAAACATCTTCATACATTTATCAAATGTAACCCGACTCTTCTGGGATATGAATTTGCCAGAAAGACCATGGATGACATGGGATATGATTATATGGTATTCGGTGATTTCCATTTCAAAGATGACTTACAGTACGAAGATGCGATTCCGATGTTTAAGAGACTGCAGGCACTTGCAGATGAGCTGAACCTTGCGTTTGGTGTGAAGATCACCAATACATTCCCTGTAGATGTTACAAGAAATGAACTTCCAAGCGAAGAAATGTATATGTCCGGAAAATCTCTTTTCCCGTTATCTATTTCTCTTGCTGCCAGACTTTCCCGGGAATTTGACGGAAAACTCCGCATCGCTTATTCAGGCGGTGCTGATTACTATAATATCGACCGTATCGTCGGATGTGGTGTATGGCCTGTAACAGTGGCAACTACACTTCTGAAACCGGGCGGATATCAGAGATTTACCCAGATGGCAGAGAAAGTAATGGCTGGCGGTGTGAAAGAATGGAAAGGCATTGATGTAGCTGCACTTGAGCAGTTGGCCGAGGATTCGAAAAAAGACGCTCACCATGTAAAGAGCATCAAACCACTTCCTAAGAGAAAAACAGATTCAGAGGTTCCGCTTCTTGACTGTTTCTTTGCTCCATGTGAAGAGGGATGTCCGATCCACCAGGATATCACAACCTATGTGAAGCTGGCAGGAGAAGGCGATTATGCACAGGCATTAAGAGTTATCCTTGAGAAGAATGCACTTCCATTTATCACAGGTACTCTCTGTGCGCACAACTGTATGTACAAATGTACACGTAACTTCTATGAAGAACCTGTAAATATCCGCAACACTAAGCTCATCGCAGCACAGAACGGATATGATACAGTGATTGGTGAGATCAAAGCAGGCACAGCAGACGGTAAGAAAGTAGCTGTTGTAGGTGCAGGTCCTGCAGGTATTGCTTCTGCATACTTCCTTGCAAGAGCAGGCGCTTCTGTAACAGTATTTGAGAAAGAAGAGAAAGCCGGCGGCGTGATCCGTTACGTGATACCTGGATTCCGTATTGGAGACGCTGCTATTGACAAAGATATTTCTTTCATCCAGAAGATGGGTGTGGAGATCAAAACAGGTACAGAAGTGAAATCCGTACAGGAATTAAAAGCACAGGGTTATGACGCAGTGATCGTTGCAACAGGTGCAAATAAACCGGGTACTCTGAAGCTTGAAAAGGGTGAAACCATCAACGCTCTGAAGTTCTTAAGAGATTTCAAAGCAACTGACGGTAAGGTTGCGCTGGGTAAAAACGTAGTTGTGATCGGTGGCGGTAACACTGCCATGGATACTGCAAGAGCTGCGAAACGTACAGAAGGTGTAGAACATGTTTACCTGGTATACAGAAGAACCAAACGCTATATGCCTGCAGCAGAAGATGAGTTACTGGAAGTACTGGAAGAGGGCGTAGAGTTCAAAGAACTTCTTTCTCCTGTATCTCTGGAAAACGGCAAACTGCTCTGCAAGAAGATGGAACTTGGCAGCATGGATGCTTCCGGACGTGCAGGTGTAACAGAAACAGGCGAAACAGAAGAAGTTCCGGCTGATACAGTGATCGTTGCAGTTGGCGAGAAAGTTCCGACTGAGTTCTATGAAGCAAATGGTATTGCGGTCAATGAGCGTGGAAAAGCCCGCATTAATGATAAGACAATGGAGACAAGTGCAGAAGGCGTTTACGTTGTCGGTGACGGTGCAAGGGGAGCTGCTACGATCGTAGAAGCGATCCGCGACGCACAGGTTGCTGCAAAAGCAATCCTTGGACATGATATTGTAAAAGGACAGCCTGTACCGGGAACAGAAAAAGACTGTTACTCCAAAAAAGCAATACTCAAAGAAAGCAAGGATGCTGCGAACGAAAGTGAGCGCTGCCTGACCTGTAATAAAGTCTGTGAGAATTGTGTAGATGTATGTCCAAACAGAGCAAACATCTCCATCAAAGTTCCGGGAATGGCAATGAATCAGGTGATCCATGTGGATTACATGTGTAATGAATGCGGCAACTGCAAGAGCTTCTGTCCATATGCAAGTGCACCGTACAAGGATAAATTCACATTATTCGCTTCTGAGGCAGATATGGCAGACAGCACAAATGATGGATTTGCAGTGATCAATCCGGAGACAAAAGAGTGCAAGGTTCGTCTCCTTGGTCAGATTTCCGACTGCAAGGCAGATGATGCAAATGATAAGTTGTACGAAGGTCTTCGCAGACTGATCTGTGCAGTAATCGATGATTACAGCTATCTGATCATGAAATGATGATCCTAGAGCTGTAAAATAATTTTAAATTTGTAATATCAGATAACTTATAAAGAAATATTTAACGCTGTCCACAGCAGAAAAAGGCTGTGGACAGTGTTGCATATCAGGCTGAATCGCGGCCGCATGTTACTTTTGTAATAAATTCATGCGGTATCACAGGCAGATAAAAAACAGAAAGAGGTAAACTCTGGCTGACTGCCCTAATTGGCAGACGTGCGAAAAAGAAAGGAGAGTCCGATATGGCAGTATTTACAGTCAATGGACAAAAGGTCGAACCGACCGGAAATCAGAAACTGCTGCGCTTTTTGAGGGATGAACTTCATTTGACTTCAGTGAAGGACGGCTGCAGTGAAGGAGCCTGCGGAGCCTGTACAGTTATAATTGACGGAAAAACATGCAAGGCATGTGTGCCGGACACAGATTTACTGGATGGCAGGACAGTGATCACAGTAGAAGGACTGACTGAATGGGAGAGGGAAGTCTATACCTACGCTTATGGAAAAGCAGGTGCTGTTCAGTGCGGATTTTGCATTCCGGGTATGGTAATGTGTACAAAGGCTCTTCTGGACGTGAACAAAGAGCCCACAGATGATGAGATTAAATATGCACTGCGCAATAACTATTGCCGCTGCACGGGCTATGTAAAAATTATGGATGCTGTAAGGTTGGCTGCGAAGGTTTTAAAGACGGGTGTGATCCCGGATGATCTGGATCCGGACTGGAACATAGGACACAGAGTATCCAGAGTGGATGTGGAGGAGAAAGTACTGGGAACCGGCAAATATCCGGATGATTTTTACTTTGACGGAATGCTGTATGGGGTGGCACTCAGAAGTAAATATCCACGTGCACGTGTACTTGAGATCGATACAGCAGCAGCAAAGGCACTTTCCGGGGTAGAAGCGGTATTAACAGCAGAGGACATTCCGGGAGAGAATAAGATCGGACATCTGAAACATGATCAGTATTCACTGATACCTGTAGGGGGTCTGACACATTATCTTGGAGATGCCATTGCCGTTATTGCTGCAAAAGACAGAGAAACAGCTGAGAAAGCTAAGAAACTGATCAAAGTAAAATATGAAGTGCTGCCTCATATTCGTACAATTGAGGAAGCAGCGGCAGAGGATGCACCGAAGGTATTTGATGAAGAAGAAAATAATATCTGTGCACATAAACATATCAGCAGAGGAAATGCAGATGAAGCAATCCGTAATTCCAAATATGTGATCAGTCATCATTTTGAAACCCCATGGACAGAACATGCATTTCTTGAGCCTGAGTGCGCAGTGGCTTTGTATGATGAGGACGGAGATATTTTCGTATATTCCACAGATCAGTCTGCACACCAGACATTACATGAGTGTTCCCTGTTACTTGGAACGGACAGAGTAAAGGTACAGAATGCACTTGTAGGCGGCGGATTCGGCGGAAAGGAAGATATGACAGTACAGCATCTGGCTGCGCTGCTCACTTATGCTACCAAGAAACCGGTGAAGATGAAACTGGCCAGAGCAGAATCCCTGCTGGTTCATCCGAAGCGTCATCCGTTTTATATGGATATGACCATGGGCTGCGATGAGAACGGCAATATCATGGGGGTAAAAGCGAAAGTAGTATCAGATACAGGTGCATTTGCCTCACTTGGCGGTCCTGTGCTGGAACGTGCATGTACTCATGCGGCAGGTCCCTATCATTATGAGAATTTCGAGATTGAAGGAACTGCTTATTATACCAACAATCCGCCTGCCGGAGCGTTTCGCGGGTTTGGTGTAACCCAGACCTGTTTTGCAACAGAAACCCTGCTGAATATGATGGCAGACAAAGTAGGTATCACTCCATGGGAAATCCGTTACCGCAATGCGATCCGTCCCGGTGAGACGCTTCCGAATGGTCAGATCGTAGATAATTCCACAGGTCTTGTGGAGACACTGGAAGCTGTAAAGAAGAAGTATGATGCTGCTCTGGAAGAAGGAAAACCGGTGGGAATCGGCTGCGCCATGAAGAATGCCGGTGTCGGTGTCGGTATCCCGGATACAGGCCGCGTAAAACTCGTATTTGAGAAAGATAAAAAGCTGCACATCTATTCCGGTGCTTCCTGTATCGGCCAGGGACTTGGTACAGTCCTGACACAGATGGTAGTCACCAATACAGATCTGAAGCATGAAGATATTGTATATGAGAGAAGTAATACCTGGTTTTCACCTGACTCGGGCACAACCTCTGGTTCCAGACAGACTCTGGTAACAGGAGAAGCCTGCCGCAGAGCCTGCGGTAAGGTTATGGAGGACCGCAATGCAGGTAAGACCATTGATGATGTGATCGGCAAAATTTATTATGGGGAATATCTTGCAAAGACAGATCCTCTTGGCGCAAATGTGCCGAATCCTGTTTCACATGTAGCTTACGGCTATGCGACGCAGGTATGTATCCTGGATAAGAAAACAGGTAAGATTGAGGAAATGGTTGCTGCACATGATGTGGGCAAAGCAGTCAATCCTCTGTCCTGTGAAGGCCAGATCGAGGGCGGCGTAGTGATGTCCATAGGATTTGCACTGAGAGAGCATTATCCGATCGATGAGAACTGTAAACCAATTGACAAGTATGGATCGCTTGGTCTGTTCCGCTCTCATGAGGTTCCGAAAATCGATGCCATCGTTGTTGACAAACCGGGACTGAATGTAGCCTGTGGTGCCATTGGAATCGGTGAGATCACCTCTATCCCAACTGCACCTGCAATTGCAGATGCATATTTCAGATGGAATGGTGAAAGACAGTATAGTCTTCCTCTGACCGGAACACCATATGAAAGGAAGTGCTGAATATGGCAGTAAAGAAGAAATTTCCATATCGCGCGGCTGTAGTTGCATGTAATGGGGGATGCAGATCAGCCGAAGGTGAGGCCGGCTGTGCAGATGGATGTATCGGATGTAAAGCCTGTATAGATAAATGTAAATTCGGAGCCATTTCCATCAATGAGTATGGTGTGGCGGAAGTGGATGAGGAGAAATGCATTGGCTGTGGTGCCTGCGCAAAAGTCTGCCCACAGAAAGTGATCCATGTCCATGAGTGTGCAAACTACATTGTGGTAAAATGTTCCAATAAGAAAAAAGGTGCAGAAGCAAAGAAGCAATGTAACGTCAGCTGTATCGGCTGCGGAATCTGCGAGAAGACCTGCACAGCCGGTGCGATAAAAGTAAAAGACAACTGTGCAGTGATCGAGGAATCCATATGTCTGAGCTGTGGTATGTGCGCAGTGAAATGCCCAAGACACGTTATCCATGACCTGCATGGAATATTGACAGAAATACGTTAAGTAAATCAGGTTACTGTTCACTTTGTTCTTAGTAATACATTACAAAGGATATTCTCAGTGAACAGTAACCCAATCAGACAACTTCGTTAATAGGAAAATAATACGTAAAAATTGAATAAAAGATTGCAATTTCATATCCAAATATGCTATACTTAAATCAGAAAACAGATAACAATTATGCAAATAAAAAGTAAATTCGCCTGATGTCAGAAAAAAGGTGAAGGAAAGTAGCATGGTTCGGAGCCGGACATAAGTCCTGAGGGGAACAGACAGATACCTTGGGGTGTGTCCGGCTCCTTCTATATAATAACCAAAAATAAATACAGAGAAGGTGAAAACATGATTGGAAAGAGTGTTCCAAGAGTAGATGCCTATGACAAAGTTACAGGACGTGCAAAATTTACTGATGACCTGGTTCCTGCCAACTGTCTGGTGGCAAAAATCTATCACGCAAAGATCGGAAACGGTATCGTAAAATCAATCGATACCAGTAAAGCAGAGGCTCTGGACGGCGTAGTAAAAGTGGTTACTTTTAAAGACGTACCGAATCATTGTTATCCTACGCCGGGACATCCCTGGTCTGTGGAACTGGCACATCAGGATGTTGCAGACCGCAATATCCTTACCGGAAGAGTCCGTTATTACGGAGATGATATTGCTGCTGTAGTGGCAGAAGATGAAATCACAGCCCAGAGGGCATTGCGCCTGATCGAAGTTGAATATGAAGAATATCCGGTAGAAATCCATCCGCGTAAATCCATGTATGGAAGCAAACCGCCAATCCATCTCGACAAAAAGGATAATGTACTTGTCCGTTCCAATTACTTTATCGGAAATGTGGAAGAAGGGCTGAAGGAATCCGAAACAGTTATAAAACGCAGTTATAAAACCCCGATCGTGCAGCACTGCCACATTGAGAATCCGATTTCCTGTGCATACATGGAAAATGGCAGGATCATAGTTGTGACTTCCACTCAGATTCCGCATATTGTCCGGCGTGTGATCGGGCAGGCTCTTGGAATCCCATGGGGAAAGATCAGAGTCATTAAGCCATACATAGGTGGAGGATTCGGAAATAAGCAGGATGTGCTGTATGAACCGTTAAATGCGTTTCTTACCACGCAGGTTGGCGGCAGACCGGTCAAACTCGATATAACCAGAGAGGAAACTTTCTGCAACACCAGAACCCGTCATTCTATTGAGTATGATCTGACGGCAGGTGTTGACAGTGAGGGGCATCTTCTGGCAAAGGATATGCTGGCTATTTCCAATCAGGGAGCATATGCCTCCCATGGACACGCCATAGCAGCCAATGGCCTGACTGCCTGGAGGCTGCAGTATGCATGTCCGAATATCAAAGGAGAGGCATATACTGTCTATACGAATACACCGGTAGGCGGAGCGATGCGTGGATACGGGATCCCGCAGGTATGTTTTGCAATTGAGTGCTTTATGGATGATATTGCAAAAGAGATCGGGATGGATCCTCTGGAGTTCAGAAAGAAAAATCTTATCAAAGGATATTATGAGGATGCTTACCTGAAGCCGATCGCAGCAAACACCAACGGGATTTTTGAATGTCTGGAAAAAGGTGCAGATTATATCCACTGGGAAGAAAAACGAAAAGAATATACAAACCAGACAGGTAATATCCGCAGAGGCGTCGGAATGTCACTTTTCTCCTATAAGACAGGTGTATGGCCGATTTCACTGGAAATTGCAGGTGCAAGAATGACTCTGAATCAGGACGGAAGTGTTGGACTGATGCTGGGAGCTACTGAAATCGGTCAGGGCGCTGATACGGTATTTTCCCAGATGACGGCTGAGGTTTTAAATATGGATATCAGTGATATTCATATCCAGACGGTCCAGGATACTGATGTAACACCATTTGATACCGGTGCCTATGCATCCAGACAGTCGTTTGTAACAGGAACAGTTGTTAAAGACTGCGCAAATCTTCTGAAGGAAAAAATTCTGGCTTATGCAAAAGAGCTGCTGCCTGAAGAGACAAGGAAACTGAGGCTTGATCATGGGTGGATCATGGCAGGAAAAGATCCTGCAATATCTCTTGGAAATCTTGCATTGGAAAGTTATTACAGTCTTGGCAATTCTTCTGTTATTACAGCAGAGGTTTCCGAGCAGGTAAAGAAAAATACGATTGCCACAGGATGCTGCTTTGCTGAAGTGGAAGTCGATATAAAGCTTGGCAAGATCAAAATCCTTCATATCATTAATGTGCATGACAGCGGTAAGCTTATTAATCCGAAACTGGCTGAAATGCAGGTACAGGGCGGTATGTCTATGGGAATTGGATACGGTCTGTCGGAGCAGCTCATTCTGGATGAGAAAACAGGAAGACCACTGAACGGAACCCTGCTGGACTATAAACTGATGACAATGATGGATACTCCTGATATCAAGGCGGATTTTGTGGAACTTGATGATCCGATTGGACCTTTCGGAAACAAAGCACTGGGTGAACCGCCGGCAATTCCGGGTGCACCGGCAATCCGTAATGCAGTACTTCATGCAACAGGTGTAGCCTTTAATGAAAATCCTCTGACACCACAGAGACTGATCGATGGCTTTATAAGGGCCGGACTTATTTAGAGGGGAGGGGATTTTATGTACGATATTGAGAACTATTATCAGGCTGAAAGTGTAAAAGATGCTGTGAGATTACTGAATGAACATCCGGATGCCAGGATCATTTCCGGAGGAAGTGATGTGCTGATCAAAATCCGGGAGGGAAAATTTGCCGGAACTTCTCTGGTGAGTATCCATGGGATCAAAGAAATCCAGGGTGTAAAAATGGCGGATAACGGAGATATTTATATTGGTGCCGGAACTGTCTTCTCACATATAACAAATGATGCAATTATCAGGAAATATATTCCGGTTCTTGGCGAGGCTGTAGATCAGGTAGGAGGACCACAGGTACGAAATATTGGTACTATCGGTGGAAACATCTGCAACGGAGCAGTCAGTGCGGACAGTGCGCCGACCGTATTTTCCCTGAACGCACTGCTGAGGCTGGAAGATGGAAAGGAAGGCCGTCTTGTACCTGTAAAAGATTTCTATCTTGGACCCGGCAGGGTGGATCTGCGGCAGGGAGAGATCCTGACCTATGTGATCATTCCTGCAAAAGAATATGAAGGGTATCATGGTCATTATATTAAGTATTCCATGCGAAATGCCATGGATATCGCAACGATCAGCTGTAGTGTGGTGAGCAAGGTAGATCAACAGGCAGGAGTGATAGAAAATGTGCGCATTACCTTTGGAGTTGCAGCTCCGGTTCCGTACCGCTGCACAAAGGCAGAAGAGGCTTTGAAGGGCATGAAGATAGAAGAAAGCCTGTATGAAAAGACAGCACAGCTGATTCGGGAGGAAATCAATCCGAGAGATTCCTGGAGAGCATCCAGAGCATTTCGTCTTCAGATCGGCGGAGAAATTGCGGCACGGGCATTGAGACGTACCGTAGAACTTGCAGGAGGTGACCGCATATGAAAAAGCAGATGCAGCTTGTACGATGTACAGTAAACGGAAGAGAAGTTGAAGAATATGTAGATGTAAGGGAGTCACTGCTTGATATGCTTCGCAACCGCCTTGGACTGACTTCTGTAAAAAAGGGCTGTGAAGTAGGAGAATGTGGTGCCTGTACAGTAATCATAGACGGAGAGACTATTGACTCCTGTATTTATCTGGCAGTCTGGGCGGAGGGTAAAAATATCCGTACACTGGAAGGTCTGGAGAAAAACGGAGAACTTACCAGAATTCAGGAGGCATTTATCGAAGAAGGTGCCATACAGTGCGGTTTCTGCACTCCCGGATTTATCATGTCTGCCACTGTTTTACTGGAACATGGAGAGAAATTATCAAGAGATGCGATTCGGAAACATATGGCAGGAAATCTCTGCCGCTGCACAGGTTATGAGAACATTGTAAATGCGGTGGAAAAAGTAATGGATGAAAATGAGACAAGAAGAGGAAAGACAGTAAGATGACAAACAGATACACAAATGTCCCAAAATCTGACAATAAACCGGAAAATGTTGTAATAATAAGAGGTGGCGGTGATCTGGCCAGCGGTACGATCCACAGATTATACCGATGCGGCTACCGTCTTCTGGTACTGGAATGTGAGAAACCCACTGCGATCAGGCGAATGGTTTCTTTTTGCGAGGCTGTTTACGACGGGCAGTCTTCTGTGGAAGGAGTTCTCTGCAGAAAAGTTGACAGTGTAGAGGAATGCGAGGCAGTCTGGAAAGCTGGGGAGATTCCTCTTATGGCAGACACAGAAGGAACTGTCCTTAAGAAATACAGACCTGCAGCACTGATAGATGCAATTCTTGCAAAAAAGAATCTTGGAACCACCAGAGAGATGGCAGATCTAACCGTTGGTCTTGGACCGGGATTTGTGGCAGGTGAGGATGTGGATTATGTAGTGGAGACTATGAGAGGCCACAATCTTGCCAGAATCATCACAAAAGGCGCTGCTATGCCAAACACAGGAGTTCCGGGTATCATTGGAGGATTTGGAAAAGAGCGCGTGCTCCATGCTCCTGCTGCAGGGGAAATCCATTGTATCTCAAAGATTGCAGATATCGTGGAGAAGGATCAGGTCCTTGCCTGGATCGGAGATACACCTGTCAGGGCTTCTCTTACAGGAGTTTTGCGTGGCATGATCAGAGATGGATTTACAGTGCCGAAGGGGATGAAAATTGCAGATATTGATCCGCGCAAAGAACAAAAGAAAAACTGTTTCACGATTTCCGACAAAGCCCGCTGTATTGCCGGCAGTGTATTGGAAATCCTGCTTTTAGAAGGAGTGATGCCATATGAAGCACCAGGTCGATTTTCTGGAACTGCTGCAGATTGATTATGAAAAATACCCTGTGATCGCTGTAGTTGGCGGCGGCGGCAAAACCAGCCTGATCTACCGTCTTACAGATGAACTGATCGATAAGGGAAAGAGAGTGATCATTACCACGACCACCCATATGGCAGGAGAATCTGAACTTCCGTTTGCCAGGGGCGGAGATGCAGTCAGGGTAAAAGAACTTCTGGACAAAGAAAGATATGTGATTGCTGCGGAATATGAGGAGGACACCGGTAAATATGCGTCTCTGACAGATGAAAAACTGGAAGAACTGAGAGAATTGTGCGATGTAATGCTTGTGGAAGCGGACGGAGCAAAGCATCATCCGGTAAAGGTTCCGGAGAAATGGGAGCCTGTAATCCCCAGATGTGCGGACATTGTGATCAGTGTGATCGGGCTGGACTGTCTGGGGCAGCCAATCAGTCAGAGTGCTTACCGTATGGAACGTACCTCGGAATTTCTCAGGAAAAGTCTGGAAGCTCCGATCACTGAAGAAGATATTGTAAAGATTGCGACTTCTATCTGCGGACTTTTTAAGGATGTGGAAGAAAGAGTATACAGAGTGTATCTGAACAAGTCAGATATACTCAGAGAGAAAGAACCTGCAGAGCACATTGTTGAGGAACTGGAAAGGAAGAATACAGTAGCGGCTTACGGAAGCCTTTTGGAGGAATAAATTATTTTGAAAATTGCAATGATCATGCTGGCGGCTGGAAACAGCCGCCGTTTTGGCA
>OOCM01001870.1_pt1 | contig 15212 bp, 10 predicted proteins | sample 1671111 | NCBI WGS metagenome assembly OOCM01 (sample SAMN06348123, study PRJEB24527) | human gut metagenome | biome: human gut; feature: ankylosing spondylitis patient; material: feces | host: Homo sapiens | place: China | collected 2015-10 | reverse complement strand
ATTATCAACGATCTCATACACCAGGTGATGCAGCCCTTTGGGACCCGTGGACCCAATATACATACCGGGACGTTTGCGCACAGCCTCCAGCCCTTCCAGCACCTGGATGCTCGACGCGGAATACTCCTTTTCCGGTCTGTTCACTTCTTCACTCATTCCTATATTGTTAAATTAACGTACAAATATACGATTTTTTTGCGATACCTGCAAGCCTCCGGACAAGATCGGCGGGCTTTTCGCAGGGTCAAATCCGCCCCAGAAGCGCCTGCATGTCGACCTCCTTGACGCGCCCTTTTTCGAAGACGAGCGTGCGGGCCGGATACTCCTCAATGAGATTCGTGTTGTGCGTCGACATCACCACCGCACAACCGCTCCGCGCGATCGTGAGGAACAACCGCATGATCCCGTCGGCCGTCACGGGATCGAGGTTTCCCGTCGGTTCGTCGGCCAGCAGCAGGCGGGGCTTGTTGAGCAGGGCGCGGGCGATCACCAGGCGTTGCTGCTCTCCGCCCGAAAGCTGCGCGCGGACCGCAAGCGAACCGCCGGTGATCTTCATGTAGGTCAGACGGTTTCCCTGCGCGTCGCGCGCGACCTTGAACACACGAGCACCGAAGTCCGCCTGCGGCTCAGGCTGCACGGTGCGGCGATCGAGTGCGTCGAGCAGCGCGTTCTGGCCGCCGAGCAGTTCAAGCGTAGCGGTGGAGCAGCCTTCACCAATGGCTTGAATCACATCACCCACCACGGCCACGATCAGGTCGCTTTGGCGAGCGTTTTCCACGGCTTCATCGAGCAGTGCGCGGTCGAGCTTGGCGGAAACGCCGATCTTCGGGCGAGGCTGGCCATCCGGGTAGAACTCGCCTTCCGGATCAGGCACCAAATCCACGATATTGGCACCGCGGGAGTACACGACCTCGCAGCCTTCCGGAGAGAGCTGCTTGAAGCCATCAAGCACGGTGGTGATCATCTCGCGCGGGTGGCCGTCAGGCATCCAGTTGATCTGACCGGAGCTGCCCGCCCAGTCGCCCAGCTGAGTTTGCGCATCGTCGGCAAGCGGACCAACGACCGCGATACGCTTCGCGCCAGCCGCATTGAACGGCAGCGAACCATTGTTCTTCAGCAATGCCACGGCTTCGCGAGCCACTTCGAGATTGAGCTGCTGGTGTTCTTCGGAGCCGATCACCGCATTGATGCGTTCCTGATCAGGCAGACGCGGATCTTCGAACAGTCCAAGACGGAACTTTAGTGCGAGAATACGAGCCACGGCGGCATCAATCAACGATTCGTCAAGCAGACCGGTCTTCACGGCTTCGATCGCACCCTCGTAGAACTTCGGGGTGGTCATCACCAAGTCGTTGCCGGACTTGACCGCGTCAGCGGCGGCCTGCACATAGTCCGGCTTAACCTTCTGCTCCCATACGGAACGTCCGACGTTGTCCCAATCGGTGATAAGCGTGCCCTGATAGTTCCAAGCGCCACGCAGCCTGTCGGAAAGCAGCCACTTGTTGAAGGTGACCGGCACGCCTTCGATGGATTCGTAGCCAAGCATGAAGGTGCCACAGCCTTCCTTGGCCACGCGTTCGAACGGCGGCAGGAACCAGGATTCCAGCTTGCGGTGGCTCAGATCGGCTTCGGAAGCGTCACGGCCTCCCTGGGTTTCGGAATAGCCCGCGAAATGCTTGGCGCATGCGAGAATCGCGTCTTTGGCAAGCGGCTCGCCCGCCTTGGCACCACCCTGATAGCCTTTGACGATGGACGATGCCATTTCGCCGATCAGGTACGGGTCCTCGCCAAAGGTTTCGCCCACGCGACCCCAACGGGTGTCTCGCGCGATGCACAGCACCGGAGAGAACGTCCAATGCACGCCGGTAGTCGACACTTCCTCGGCGGTGGCACGGCCCGCGGCCTGCACTTTTTCGGAATCCCACGTGGTCGCCATGCCCAATTGTTCCGGGAAAATGGTGGCTCCCGGCCAGAAGGAATAGCCGTGAATGCAGTCGTCACCGATCACCAGCGGAATGCCGAGACGGGTTTTGGTGTTCACCGTTTCCACGGCTTTCGGCAGGTCGGAGGGTGAGGTGTGCAGAATGGAACCAACATGCTTGTTGACGATTAGATCGTCCAAGTCGCCGCTTCGCGCGTCAAGTTGCATCATCTGTCCGACTTTTTCCTCAAGGGTCATACGGCCAAGCAGATCGGCGATGCGTTCCTCGGTCGGAAGTTCCGGATTCTTATAGGGCAGATTCGCAGTGTTTTCAATGGTTTCGGTCATGGGATTGCTCACTTTCCTCATTGAAGCGATTTCCTTTAATTACCAATTGGTAGTTTAACACGATGCAGGCACGCACGCAACTCAACATGACCATACCAACACAGAAGGCGAGAAGCCCGTCAGCCCCCTCGCCTTCTCACACGAATACATGCAATGCAATCTTAAATAATCAGCGATATGCATCCCATAATGGAGCGGGAAACAGCATGTTTTCCATCTGAGCCCACTCTTTGCACAAATCAACTTCAGGTTCACGCAACCACCATAATTGCACGCCATCCATGATTTCCATGGCCTTACGCACCACCGGACGCATACTCGACTTCCACGAACCCAATTGCGGAGGAATCAGCCAAGGATATCGCGAATAATGCTCCCAAATATCGTCCATACGGGCAGTGAATTCATCATGCAACGGATGATCAGGATTCAACGACTCCGCAGAAAGCACGGTAAACAACTGCACCATCATGCGACGACGCGAATTATGCCGCACCAAATAACGCAAATACGCAGGAAACAGCGGCGCAGTAGGATCACTGCCAGGCATACCGGATGCGAAGAAATCCTCAGGAGTGCCCGTCTCACCGTAATATTCGTTGAATACCATCGCCAGCATATTGTCTTTATTGCCCACATACCGAAGCACACCCTGCTTGGAGATGCCAACACGATCAGCCACATCCTGAATGGAAATACCGTTATACCCACGCTCGCTGATCAGCTGCACCGCGGCATCCAGCACTTCCTCACGCCGCTCCTGCGGTGATTTTCGGATACGTTTCGGAGTCTCTTCCTCTGCCATGATTCCGAGTCTAATGCACCTTATGTCGATTGCCGTTGATTGACTGACTATGGCATGTCATCGTGAGAGGTATCCGCCCGAATCCATCCATGACGCCATACGCGAGTCAGATCCCACGCCTCAAGATTGCCGCCGTTGCGAGGATCCCGCGGCGGTTTCCCTTCGCCACTACCCGGTTTCGCGGAGCGCGCAAGCTGGTAGCTCCAATAGATCTGTCCCGCCGACACGTCCCATGCCGCGCGTTGCAATCGTGACACTTGGCGGTATGCAGCCGATCGGTTTTGGCTGTGTAGGGCCCACTGATTCTCCACGCACCACTCGCCCACCAGCACGGGAATACGACGAGCCGCCGAACGAATGGCGATACCGCTCGCGCCCACCAGCATCCGGTACAGCCATGGCAGTCGCCGCGATCGCAGGTACAGCCGGCGTGCCGGTCCCGAAAACAACGGATCCTCCATCGCGATGAGATACTGATGGGTGTCGAGCATGACGTTGCGCATGCCAGCACGACGAAACCAACCGCCCCAGCGGAGTAGTCGGAAACCGTCATGGAATACGATCACGGTTTCCGGACGCAGCACGGCGCGCAACCGGGCGTAAGCGTCGCGGTAGAAACGCTTCAGAAACCGCAGTGAGACATACGTGCTACCGGAAGCCTCATGAGAGTCTTTCGCCGTGTTCGACGTGCTATGGAACACCGACCAGCTCACTGGTTCGTTGAGTACTTCGATGCTGTGCAGGGCCGGTTCGTCGCGGTATCGGCGAGCCAATCGCTCCAGCACGTTCAGCGTGTACTCCACCAAGTCCGTATTCTGCGCCCATTTGCACACACCCGTCAGACCGCCGTTGTCGAAACCATTCTGCGATTCGGGAACGGTATGCAGGTCAATCATAATCTTCAATCCCGTCTCCCGCGCCCAACGGAACGCGCGGTCGAGGTACGTGATGCAGCCCGGATGCCCGGGCCAGTCGCCGAAGATGAAATACGGTATGGGAATGCGCACGAGGTTGATTCCGTGACCGACGATAATACGGAAATCCTCCAGGGTGATGTAGGTTTCGCGGTGCCGGCGCAGTTCCTCGGCGAGATTCCGTTCGGACCAGAGGGATACGTGCGTGCGGTGCATCCAGATTTCATCGTCTTCGGCGCTGCGGGTGAACGGTTTCGGATCCATCCATTTCTCCAGCACCAGCCAGTTGCCGAGGTTCACGCCGTCGATTCGCTCATCGATGCCTAGCACCATGCGTCTCACCGCCCTTACGCTCGGGGGTTGCCCGACTTTTCGTTTCCGTCCATCACAACCCATGGCAAAACCCATTCGGCCCAATGGGCCAAGGAACCGCGCGTCATTCGCAACGTTCCTTGGTCCATTGTATGCGCCCCGCGAGCGGCCACACGGCCGCTCGGAATCGGATCACAGCCGGATCAGGGTCGTTGAATGATCGTGGTGGCCGGCCGGGCGGGATCAGTCGACGGGCTTCGTCTCGTCCGCCTCGTAGTCGAAGAAGTCGAAGTCGGCGGTCTTCTCGTGCAGAGCGGCGTCGGTGACGGCGATGCCGACCATAGTGCCGGTGAATTCGCCGTACTTGCAGTATTCGTCAGAGAAGGTGGTAGTGTCGAAATCCGGGCCAATCTTGGTCCAGTTCTCGCCATCATAACCCCACTCGAACCAAGTACGACGACCTTCGATATTCAAACGGAAATAGATCGGCTTGTCTTCCACAGCAACGCGAGTGTCAAGCATTTCCGTCTTTTCACCGTTTTCGAGACGCACAATCGAAATCGCGCTGCCGCCAAGCGTCTGTGAATAATACTTGCGCAGGAAAATATTATTCATGTTGTCGTAGTAGATGGTCAAGCCAGCGCTGTGCTGGTAGACTTCCGGCTCGAACTCCATCTTGGTGGTCACCGTGGCATACACGCTCGTCAGCTTGCGAGTAAGCAAGCTCGTACGATTCAGCGAGGCAAGCGATTCCTCACCACGAATACGTAACCAGCCCGGGCGTTCCGTAACATTCGCAAACGTACTCGGCATCTGACGCGGCGAGTAATACCAGTTACCCAGTTCCCCACTATCGAAATCGTCAAAGCCTGGAATTTCCGGCATCGACACATCTGGCAGATTCGGCTCCTCGACTTCGATCTTTGCCAGATTAGAACCATCGGCCATACGCAACCAACCATCAGACGTCCACTGCATCTTCTGAATGGCGGTTTCACGGCCAAGCGTACAACGTAATTCCGGCACAAACGGACGGCTGGTCAGGTGCACAAGATATGTCTCGCCGTTCGGCAGATCCACGTAGGAGCCGTGCCCGGACTTCTGCAGCACGGAATCCGGGTTGAAATAGCGCGGCTTCAAATGATCGTCATCAGCACGCTCGTTTGACTCCTTCGGCTGCGAAGTGACGAGCGGACCATTCGGATCCGGCTCATACGGACCCCACACATTGCGGGAACGGCCCATGGTCACGGCATGGTTGTAGCCAGTGCCACCCTCGGCGCACATAATGTAATACCAGCCGTCACGCTTGGTCAGATGCGGAGCCTCAATGCAGCCACGATCAGTAGCGCCACGCCATATACGCTTCGGATAGCCAACCACATGCTTGGTTTCCGGATCATATTCCACACAGCAGATCACGCCCGGCTTCTCATAGCCTTCACGGGTCTCCCACTCCAAGCTGACGATGTACTTCTTGCCATTGTCATCATGTAAAATGGACGCGTCGAAACCAGAAGATGTCAGATATACCGGCTCGCTCCACGGACCTTCAATGCTCTTTGACTTAATCAGATAATTATTCACGTCGAAATAGCGTGCATTCATGGAGTTCATAACGCCGTAAATCACGTAAAACATGTCCTCTTCCTCACAATACGTGAGACATGGAGCCCAAATGCCCTTAGCGCTCGGCAGCTTGGTGAGGTTCGGCTTCGTATCATCAGTAAGCACGTGGGTGAGCAGCCCCCAATGCTTCATATCCTTCGAATGGTAAATCGGAATACCCGGGAACCATTCGAATGTAGAGACAGCAACATAGTAGTCGTCGCCTTTACGGCAGATGGCCGGATCAGGATTGAAGCCTTTGAAGATCGGATTATGCAGCATTGTCGTTCCTTAATGTTCTTGATATCACGCGTTGCTTTGTACGATTCTTGCGTCCGACGGAATCACTTTTGGACGGGGAACCAGTTTTGGGCGATGCAGCGTCCAAGGTCCCATGCGTCCCAGCCGATCCAGCCGGGAGTGTTGACAGTGTCAGTGAGCAGCTTGTAGTTCCAGTAGTAGAAGCCGCTGCCCTTGCTCCATGCGGCGAGCTGGGATTCGGCTAGGCCCCGGTACAGCGAGCGCTTCTGTTCGGCGGTCAGGGTTTCGACCTGAGCCCCTTCCTCGCCGTTGAGCACGCTTTGGCCGCCGTGGGTGTCCACACCGCAGCCGACGGAGTTGAACAGGCACCACTCCCCCACAATCACCGGGAAGTATTCGCTCATCTCGGCGATCATCGGCGCATAGGTATTCCTCACGAAGTCGTCGTAGCCCTCCGCTGTCTGCGGGCAACCCATCGTTTCGGCGGTCATGAGGTATTGGTGGGTATCGAGGACCACGTTCTTAAACTCGGGCGCGAGCTTGCCGTCGGGGCCGCGCATGAAGTCCTTCCACTGTTCGATGTCGAAACCGTCGTGGAACACCACGACTTTGTCGGTCGGCAACGCGCCCTTGTCAGCGTCGCGCAGACGGTGGTAGGCGGTGATGTAGAAGTTCTTGAGCCAGTCGAATGCGATCGGGCCGGTGCCTTCGGCGAGTTCCGGATCGACCGCCTTGTAGCGTTCGGTCACGTTCGCCATCGGCCAGCAGGTGGTGGTGTTCGGCTCGTTGATGATTTCGATGCCCATCAGCGCCCGACGATGGCCGTACCGCTTGGAGAGGCGTTCGAGCACGGACAGCACGAATTCGACTTCGTCGGGCAGCTGCGCCCACTTGCACACGCCGGAGATGCCGCCGTTGTCGAAGCCGTTTTGGCTCATCGGTGCGGTGTGCAGATCGATAAGGATGGTCAGGCCGTATTTCTCGGCCCAGTTGAAGGCCTTGTCGAGTTCGTCGATGCAGCCGATGAACGGCGCGCGGTCGCCGAAGATGAAGTACGGCACGGGGATGCGCACGGAGTTCAGTCCCCACGATTTGATGGTGGCGAAGTCGCGCTCGTTGATGTATTCGGCGCGGTGGGTCCTGATACGGGCCTCGTAGACGGCCGGATCAAGTTGCGTCGGCAGATAGTATTCGTCATCGGCAGTGGTTCCATCGAATAATGCCGGGTTCATCCACTTTTCCAGAACCAGCCAGTTACCCAGGTTCACGCCCTTGATGTAATTAAGGTCCATATGCACTCCTTCGTACGCTTTCAATCATATTTTTTATTACTTAGTAATTACTAAGTTAGATGATAGTACATTTTTCTCCTCCCCGCAACTCGTCTCGGACATCTCTCCGAACCGCTGTCGCACTATTTCGCATAAAGCACCCTTTGCGAAAATCGTGGGACCGACAATCAAAATCGTGCAGCAATTTCACAGAATCATGCGATTAATCATAAGAAAAAAGCCTCTTTCTTGCGGGAAGAAAGAGGCAACCTGCAGCCGGAGAGACGATTACTGCTTATCGCTGGCGAATCGTTACGTGCAAGGCACTCACCGAGGCAGCGGGCAACGTTACCGTCAGCTCGGCACCGCCGGCAGATTCGTGCACGCTCACGGCACTATCCACGTCCACGGCATGAGTGCGCACCAGATCCGAATGCTCCACTGTGTTGCAATCATGCGGATCTTCGGAAGCAAGCGTTTCCATCGAATCAACCTGAGCGCCGCACGGCAAATGCAGCCGCACTTCGGCACCATCGTTCATATGCGCATTGGTGAGATTAATCAGCAGCTGCGTGCCATCCTCATTACGTGACGCAAACGTATACACGGCAGAATCCTCGGAATCGTTACGCGCCACATCAAGTGCGGTCATGCCACGATGCGCCTTATACATCATGAACACATCGTAGTTAGGCGTAAGGATGGTCCGATCGCCTTCAGTCAAGATCAGTGAGTTAAGCACATTGATGGTCTGCGCGTTACACGCCATGGTCACCTTGTCGCAATTACGCTGCAGCAGATCCAACGTAAGCGCGGTGGTGATGGCGTCACGCATGGTCACCTGCTGCTTGAGCGCAGGGCGTGCGAAGAATGCGGTCTTGTGCCAATTGCCCCATTCGCCGATGATTAGATCGACATGCGCGAGCTTGGAATCCATAGCCACCTCCGGCTCATGAATAAGCGCCAGGCCGTCATTCATCAAACGCCACTGATCACGCAGAATATCTTCAAGTTCGAGGCATCCCTCAATCACCGCATTCCAGCCGTCTTCATCGAACCGGGTGGGAGTGTCGGCATCGTTGTCCACATTCCAATTGTAGAAGTGCAGATCATAGCCGTCGATATTCGGCTGACGATATTCGGCAAGACCACGGAAGAAATCCTGGGTCCACTGCACGCGTTCGCGCGGCTTGTTGCCGTCAGGACCACTCGCAATAGCATACATTGGGGTCGGCGCGAACACATCGGTGGTGAAGCTCGGCATGGCGGATGCGAACCTGCGGTATTCATTGAGGTAGGTCCGCGGAGTCATGGTACCGCCGCCAGCCCACACTTCGTTGCCGATCCCCCAATATTTCACCCCGTAAGGTGCCTTATGGCCGTTAGCCTCACGTTCCTTGGCAAGATCAGTGGGCTGCGCACGATTGCAGTACTCCATCCAATCCTTCATTTCGGCGACTGTGCCGGAAAGCATGTTGATATTGATCCACGGTTCAGCGCCGAGCATTTCACACAAACGCAGGAATTCGTCGGTGCCGAAGCTGTGATCGTCCAGCTCATAGGTGGCGAAATTCTCGTTGAAAGTGGTTTTACGTTCGCTTTGCGGGCCCACACCGTCACGCCAATGGTAGGTATCCGCATAGCATCCGCCCGGCCAGCGAATAACCGGCGGCTGCAATGCACGCAAAGCATCCAATGTGGCCTTGCGGTAGCCACGCTCGTTTTCGATCGGGGAATCCTCTCCCACCCATAGACCTTCATCAATGCATTCGCCAAGGAATTCAATGAATTGGCCATGCAGTTTCGGATCGATACGACCAATCGTACTGTTCGGGTCAATGCAGACAACCATGGTTTGCTCCTTTTGCCGTAGTGCTCACATCTGCAACGTTCGTAATTCGTATGGTTCTTGTAGTTATTGTGCCGCACAATATATGCGAAATGGCCGAAGATTCCAGGAGAGATAATGAAAGAATCTCCGGCCAAGTTATTTCGAAAAGCGCCGACGCTACTTCACCTTTTTAATCATCAGAATGAAGATGCAGGCGAGCGCCACCATAATGATTGCCGTCGGGAACACCAGTCCGTACGAGCCGGTAGCTACCACAATGGCGGAGGTGACAATCGGGCCGACCATCTGACCGAGAGTAGTGGCAATGTTCAAAATGCCCAGATCCTTCCCGGCCTCTTCTTCATTCGGCAGAACGTCAACATTGAGCGCCTGATCGACGGAACCGTACATGCCGTAGCCGAAGCCACCGATGGCGGAGAAGAGAATCATGCCCAACGCGTTGTGCATGAGCCATGGCAGAGCATAACCGATGGCGAGCAGCACGCTTGCGGCCACAACCGGAATCTTACGGCGACCGATTTTGTCGGAAATCGGACCTGCGGAAAGCGCGGAAATCAGGGAGACAACCATCAGCACCAAGCTCATGGTAGAAATGGTGGCCGCGGAATCTTCAACACTTTGACCAATGTAGTCCTGCAGAATATACAGCTGGTAGTTGAGAATCATGTAGTAGCTGAACAGCAGCAGGGAACGGCCGATAAATGCCAGCCAGAAGTCGCGAGCGCCTTTGGTCGGCGGACGGAAGCTCATGATAATACCCTTGAAATCAACCTTTTCCTTAGGCATATCCTTGCTGGACTTTTCCTTCGGCCAGAAGACCACGGCAAGCACACCGGAAAGACCCATAGCCACACCGGACACGATGAAGCCCGGGAGCTGCAGGGTGATGAACTGCGCACCAACAATCTGACCAAGAGCAGAACCGAACAACGTACCTGCAGAGATAAATGCGGACATGGTGCCGCGCATATCTTCAGGAATACGGTCAGACAGAGATGCGATGACCGGTGCGATCATCATGTTCAGACCAACCATGGAAATGCAGTAGCTGATGCCAATGCTCACACCGTCCGGCAGAATGCCGATGAGGAACAGCGAAATGCCCGCAACAATGCCGCCCGATGCGATCCATGGCGTACGACGTCCGAAGATCGAGCGCGTACGGTCAGACATGTTGCCAACCACGAGGTTGGAAATCAGCGAAGCCAATGCCGTGGCCGAATTCAGCACGCCGAAAATGGCGTCTTTGCTGTCGGGCGCGATATCAGCCAAACGCTGCGGCAGCAGCACTGCAGCAACGATCTGTAACGCCAGCATCCATGCGAACGAGAACACGAAGAACGCTACGCAGAAACGCGTTTTGTCGATTTTGGAAAGCTCGTTGGCATGCTCCGCAGGCCGTACGTCAGTCATGCTTGTCTCCTTATCTTTCTTTTTCAAAGTCAGCCCTCTACGTTTTTTTGCCGAATCTTCAATGATCATGCAAACAACAGGCAAGAGAGGCGTTGTGTTGAAGTCAACTCTCATCGGCTTCGTCAGTTATCTTATATCTTAAAGATATAAGATAACAAATCGGCGTGTCGAACAACGACCTACTTTCAAGCACAGCAATCAACCGCATAACCGCAATATCGAAACCACATGAAAACGCATGTGGACAGCGGCAATAGTATTCTTCAAATCAGTATGGAATCACAGGAAAACACATCAGCAAACAGCATCAAGAGCCGTCCAATCAACCAAAGAAAACGACTCTCCCCAGCGCAGCGACGAAAACAAATCACACAAGAAGCGGTAACCCTAATCACGCAATACGGGTCATACGGCTTCCCAATGCAAGCATTAGCCGATGCAGTTGGCATGACCCTGCCCGGACTCAACCATTACGTCAAAAACCGAGAAGAATTACTCTCATTGGTCATCGAAACGTTCTACGACTCCGAAGAAGGCAATGCCCACACGACATTGGGCGCAGCCATCAGCCACTGCGACCAAACAGATTCAGCAACCAAAGAACGCCGACATCTGCCCGGCACATTGCACGAAACCGTGCGCTTCAACGCCAAACGTCCCGAACTTGTCGCACTGTTCATGCGCCTCGCCATCGAAGCGTCCGATCCAGAACACCCAGCCCACGAGTTCTACCAGAACAGACACAATTCGATTTTGATCGACATGACCAGCGTGGACTGGGAACTACCGGAAGAATACCGCGATCCAGAACGCCTGCATGACCTCATCGTCACCGCGTTCTTTGCCATGGACGGCGTGCAAATCCAGTCGTTAACCAATCCCAACGAATCCATGATGCAACTATGGGAACGCGCAGAACGCATCCTGTTCCCCTCCCCCACATGGGACGGCTACCGCTGAACAGAGCGCAAACAAGCAAAGACACCGCAAACGCAAAAAGGCGTTTGCCTGCGGCGACCGGTAACCGATCACCATAGGCAAACGCCCCGCAACACAACACCGGCTTGCGAAGATGGCAGGAAGAGAAGGGAAACCTGCCATCCGGCATTCAACAAACCGCTGCCACAACCAAGCCGACGCGTTACGCACACATTCGCATCAGCCAGGCAGCTCCCGTCAGTCCAGCACAAACGTGTTGAACGAACGCGGAGCAAGCGTCACCTTGATACCGCGATCGGCATTGCAAGGATCGGCAAATTCAAACGGACGCTCCTCTTCGAGAGCGTTCTGGGCCACCACCACAATGGTGCCATCCGGATTACGGAACGCAATAGCCATCGAATTGAAATGACCCGTAGTGCCAAGCACATGCGCACCCGGCTTAACGAAATGCGAGAAATGACGCATCACATAATATTCCGGATTACGGCGAACCTCATGCGTATCCGCAGTAATGGTGAACAGTGAATTCTGCCACCACCCCCACGTAGAATCCTGATCGTCAAGAATCATATTCCAATAAGTGTAAGCAGTCGCGCCATTACGCAAATAATGGTTGATCAAATGGAAAATATACTCCGCATATTCCCACGTATTATCGCCCATACCGCATTCGGATTCAGACTGAATCAGCTCGATTTCAGGCCAGGATTCATGCGTACGCGCAATACAGTTCTGGCCGGCCCACTGGTAAGCGATGCCCTTGATGTACTTGCGAGCGCCATCGTCGAACAGAATATTGTCGACAAAACGGTTGTAATTATTCAGCTTCATGCCGTAGCCGCCGGTCCACGCCATATCTTCCGGACCATTCAGCGTACCCAGCCAAATATCGGTGTCAAGACCAGCTTCGTCAAAAGCAGGTCCAAGATAATCGCGGATGAACACCTTGAGCGCTTCGGAATCCCACAATGCACTCGGGAACTTCTGATCGGCAAACACCTCATTCTGCACATGCAGCTGATTCACGGTAATGCCATGCTCGGCATAAGCTTGAATGTACTTGACGAAATACTTCGCATATGCCTTAAGATTCTCAGGCGTCTGCACCAAACGACCATAGTTATAAGCCTTCGGACGCTTCATCCATGTCGGCGGGCTCCACGGGCTGGAGAACAGTTGCATGTTCGGCTGCCATTCCTGCGCGCGATGAATATACGGAATCAGCGTCTGCTCATCATGCTCGACGGAGAAATGCTCCATCTCATAATCGCCGTCGGTCTCGTTATAGCTATACCAATGATCGGCGAAATCATTGGCACCGACCGGCGCACGATTGAAGGTGAAGTTCATCTCATCCGGGCTGAACAGTTCCTTGATGATCTGATCACGTTCCTCTTCAGTAACCGTCTGCAGAGGAAGCCAGCCAAGCTCGTTGAAGCAGCCGCCGAAGCCACGCAATGCCTGATATTCATTGCCATCAAGCTGCAGATCGGAAGCGGAAGTGGCATGCGTGGATTCAATTTCGGATGATTTGTCGGCAAGCTTGTTGTCTTGCGTTGTCGCGATCCAAGTAGTCATGGAAAGTCCTTAGTATTGTCGCTGATTCTTTGGATTTATATTTATTCGTTTTTTTGAGTTGTTTTTATTTGATTATTGGGATTTAGTTATCGATATTTAGTTTTTGAGATTGAATTATTGAGATTGAATTATCGGCAACGCAATTTCATTTCAGTAAGCGCAAAAACCGCAGGACGCCGCGATAATCTATTCACGACACGCTCCAGGCCGCTCTAGCCAAGTCTTTACGGTCTTAAACAGATTATCGCGGCATCCTGCTCGTAACGCTATGACGTTACGTTTGCACTGTTATTTAGTTTTGCATTGTTGTTCAGTTTTGGAAAACTTCCTATTACCTCTCTTCCTCTCCTCTTTCGAAATTGAAGGGAGGGGGAAGGGATGGGGTTACTTGACCTTCTTGATGGCCATGATGAAGAAGCAGCCGATGATGGCCAAGGCGATGGCGGTCGGGAAGGCGAAGTTGTAGCCGAGGGACACCACGATGGTGGACATGATGACCGGGCCGCACATCTGACCAAGGGTGGTGCCCATGTTCAGAATGCCCAGATCCTTGCCAGCCTCTTCCTTGTTCGGCAGCACATCAACGAGCAGAGCCTGATCGACCGCGGAGTAGACAGCGTAGCCGAGGCCAGCGATGCCAGCGAACAGGTACATGCCCAGGGTGGACGGGATCAGCCACGGCATGGCGATACCGATAGCGAAGAGCACGGAAGCCACGACAACCGGAGCCTTACGACGGCCGATGAGATCGGAAACCGGGCCGGAGATGAAGGAGCCGACCAGAGACATGACCATCATGAGCATGGCAACGACGGACACGGTGACAGCGGATTCCTTGACGGACTGACCAATGTAGTTCTGGATGATGTAGAGCTGGTAGACGTTGATCATCTGGTAGCTCATGAGCATGCAGAAACGGCCGGCGAAAGCCTTGTAGAAGTCGTGGGCGCCAGCGAACTTCGGCGGACGGAAGGATACGAGGACGTCCTTGAAGGAGCCCTCTTCCTTCGGCAGGAAGTCAGCGGACTGTTCCTTCGGCAGGATGATCACGGCGACGATACCGCCGAGGAACATGAGCACGCCTGCGACAGCGAAGCCGGCAGTCAGGTTTTCGATGAAGAATGCGCCGATCATGGTGCCGATCGGAGTACCGATGGTGGAGCCTGCGCCATAGAAGGCGGACATGGTGCCGCGGATGCCAGACGGCACGCGGTCAGACAGCACGGCGACCAGCGGGGCAATCATGCAGTTGAGGCCGAACATGCAGGCGCAGTAGAAGATGGTGAGCAGCACCGCGTTGTGCGTGGTGCCGGTCAGGAACAGGGTGACGCCACCGAGCACCGCACCGAAAACAATCCACGGAGTACGACGACCGAACCTGGAGCGGGAACGATCGGAGAAGTTGCCGAACATCAGGTTGGCAACTAGGGATGCCACTGCGGTGAACGCATTGACGATGCCAACGAGAGCATCCGGATCGGCGCCTTCGATGGTCTTGTAATGCATCGGCAGAAGCACGGCGGAGACGATGCCGAGACCCGACATCCACAACACGCCGAACAGCAGGAAGCCCGCACCGAAACGGATGGTGTTGACCTTGCTCAGTGGCTTGCCGGTTTCAGGAGACAGCTGCGGATCCTTGTCTGCAGCGGCGATGTTGGCGTTATAACGCACCAAACGCTCCTCTTTGCTTGCGATTGCTTCACTCATGAAACTCTCTCCTTCGATTCATGTTTCAGTAGTGTTTTCTGTGATATTCCTGTTTTCTGATAGGGCTTCTCTGCCCAATCAACTAACTACCACTTGGTAACTAGCTGGTTTTCATCATAGATGCCCTTTCGAAAGAACGCAAGTCAGACGCGAATTTTTCCGACGGCAGCGTTTTTCAAATAGCAATCCACAACGATTCGCCCCATACGGCAACTTCAGTTTTTATTACTTAGTAACTGCTTAGTTAAAGCATATTACAATCTCTTGTATCTATCAT
>OOCM01001867.1_pt1 | contig 15266 bp, 13 predicted proteins | sample 1671111 | NCBI WGS metagenome assembly OOCM01 (sample SAMN06348123, study PRJEB24527) | human gut metagenome | biome: human gut; feature: ankylosing spondylitis patient; material: feces | host: Homo sapiens | place: China | collected 2015-10 | reverse complement strand
CATCAATGGGCGCATCAATGACGAAGATGATGAAGATATTCTGGAAACCGATTCATCACTAAAAATCAGTAAGGAAGATCGCAGAAAAGCATATATTCTTGTCAACCATAACCAGCAAATGCACGTCTACAACCAAATTGCAAGCAAATTAGGTTTGCAGAAACATTTTGGCGAGGTGTCTCTTAAACCGAGTCAATTCATCAATCGATTTAGTGAGAAAACAGCAAGTAATCGAGCTATTGCGGACAAGCCCCGAGGCAAAGCCGATGTAGTGCTTGTTGATGAAGCTCATCTGCTGTTGACGCAGGGTGACCAAGGATACTCAGGCAAGAACATGCTGCACGATTTATTGCGTCGTGCGAAAGTGGTTATTGCGGTATTCGACCCGAATCAGATTTTGCAAACTTCGCAGCGTTGGAGCGAAGAGGATCAGGACATGCTCTTTCCGCAGCAAGCAGAAAGCGACGTGCAAAAAACTGCTGCTGGCTATAGCGGGCAGTTGGAGCGATTTGTGCCATTGAATATGTGGGGTGATCACTATTTGCTAAGTCGCATATGCTTGCATAGGCAATTTCGCATTGCTGCGGATGATGCGACGATTCGATGGATTGATGATTTCGCTGATGGTAAGAGAATAGGTCGTATTCCTCAAGACATTGGGGAGAAGAATAGAGAAACAGGCGAATATGTCCGCGAGCCATTTGAAATCAGAGTATTCGATTCGCCGGTTGAACTGTTTAAAGCCATAAAGGAGAAGGCATATCTAAAGGCTTCAGGCGTTGACGGATGCGGGCTTTCTCGTGTGGTTGCTACGTATGATTGGGAGTATAAGGGCGGCAAAATTAACGATTCAAGTCCCGATGGTCTCTGGAATGTTGAGTTGCATCGCGATGCACAGGGAGTATGGCGCATGGGAGCGGCTCAGGGAATGCCGAGAGGATACGATGCGTTTAATCCTGATGGAAGAGCTGATTATTTCTGTCATCCATGGAATTACGAAATCAAGGTAGGGGATAAGGGTCTTTCCCTAGATGCTGTCTGGGCGGAAAGTCCGCATACGCTTAATGAAGTGGGATCAACGTTCTCTATTCAGGGGTTTGATCTTAATTATGTAGGTGTCATCATTGGACCGTCGGTTACCTATCGCGAAGGGAAAATCGTTTTTAACGAAAAGGCAAGTTGTAATAAACGTGCAGTGAGTAAGAGGAACGGCTCAATCAGTTACGCGCAATCCAATCTGCGTAATGAGCTGAATGTTCTGCTCAAACGCGGTGTGCATGGATTGTATTTATTCGCCGTTGATCCTGAACTGCAGGCCGCTCTCAAAGAAGCTGCCAGTAAGTAATTGCTTGACTGTACTTGATGTTCATCTATGTTCATCTTTGAGTTTATCCAGCCGATGCGTATGCAATGTTGAGCGATACATAACCGTCCGAAAAGAGGCTGTCATGAAGTATGGAATGAGGAAACCCAGTTGGAAGAAGAGCCTGTCCGCGCGTACGAAGGGCCGCGCCACTCGTGCGGTCAAGCGTGCGCTGATCCCCGGCTATGGTAAGAAGGGCATGGGCTGGCTGCACCCCAAGCGCAAACTGTACAACACCGTCTACAAGAAGACCACGTTCAGTCTGTTCGACCTGTTCAAGTAACCAGGGCTAAAGGGGGAAATCATATGTGTTCCAATCCAGGCACGTACGAGTTCCGACTTTTATTAGACCTTCCTCAACAGAGCGCCGTTCCTACTGATACGTTTTCTGCCTTGCGGGAAGTCCATGAATATTCAGCGGAGAACGGCCCGTGTTTCCATACGGCTGCTGAGATGTTTGATTCTCTGGGAATATGACAGGTCCCGTCATGAGAACATTAACGTATGGCGGGATCTGGTCTTGTCGCTGTTGAGCTGTCGGACACTCAGACGAGCATGGCCTCGATGTTGTTGCCTTCCGGATCGTGCACGAAAGCGGCGTAATAGGTCGGTCCGTAGTTCGGCAACCAATGCGTGGTGAACTGACGAAACGATTGTAGCCGGCGCCGCCTAGCATGCAATATGGGAAACGACGCCGGCCGCAACGACCGGTCAAGACGGACGGAACACACGAAAAGGCGAATCAAACACAGCATGGGCAAGAACGGCACGCAACCAACAACGAAAAACGTCACACCGGCGGTCACCCCATGGGGTAAGAACCGTGTGAAGAACACCGAAACTGGCAATCACGTGCTCATCATGCCGGGCATTGGATACACCGTAGACCGACCGCTGCTGTACTGGGCAGCACAGGCGCTTGCGGCCAACGGATGGTTCGTGGACCGGCTCGACCTGAAACTGACGGAAAGCGTCGAGTTTCCGGAAATGATCGCCTGCATGGAACGCGTGGTCGACGAATGGCGCAAGGCGGCGCTCGAACATGCTGCCGAATCGGGTGAGGAGCCGCATTTGCTGGTCGTCACCAAATCGCTCTCCACACTCTCATATCCGCATTCCGCAAAACTAGGATTGCGTGTGGTGCTGCTCACCCCGGTGCTCAACCCGCCGCCATTCGACAAGCACAAGTCGGTCATTCCCGCGCCGCTACCGGGAACTGCCGGCAGCCCGATGCCGCTAATCTGCGCAGGTGACGCCGACCCATACTACGATGACGCCAAAGCGCATCTGCTCACCGACCATGTGCGCACGTACGCTGGTGCCAACCATTCCATCGAAGTGCCGGACGATTGGCAGACGTCGCTCGACTACCTGAAACAGGTCACGCAAGCCATCGTCGACTACGCCGGCTGAAAAGACCGGGACGGAATATGCGCATCGTATTGCAGAAGGTCGGCGAAGGATCCGTCGACGTGGTCGACGAGACAAGCGGAGAAGTCGACACCACATTCGAACCACAGCATATAGGCATCGGCTATGTGCTGCTCGTCGGAGTGGAAGACACGGACGGAGCGGAGCAAATCGACTGGCTCGCCCGCAAAATCGCCAATCTACGCGTCTTCGAAGACGAGAACGGCAAAATGAACCGTTCCATCCACGACGTGAACGGCAGTGTGCTGTCCATCTCCCAATTCACGCTATACGCGGACGTGCGCAAAGGCAACCGCCCAAGCTTCGTGAAAGCCGGAGCGCCCGCGCACGCCGAACAGACATGGCACGGATTCAACGACGCCCTGCGCGCGCAAGGACTCGAAGTAAAAGAAGGACGATTCGGCTCCCACATGCGCGTGCGGCTCGCCAACGACGGTCCTGTCACCATCATCCTTGACACCGACGAACTCGGCGTCTGACCCAGAACCCAACGTGAAACCCTATATCCGACGATTGTCATAGGGTAAAACGCATGGGAATATGGAACGACCGCAAATTGATCGTCAACTGCCTGCCGTTGACCGAATCCGAACGTGCGCAATTCATACGTGCCGCGAAAGACATACCACAGGAATTCGTCGGCGATTCGGCCCAACGGGGAAGCATGAGCTGGGCCGCCGCAGTACCGGAGGAGCTCAAAGCCAAAGCCACCGCGGTCATCGGCAACATCGCGCCCGAGGAATGCGCGCAATGCCCCAAACTCGAATGGTTGCAAACTTGGAGTGCCGGCGTCGACAAATACCAGCGACCCGGCATCCTGCAGCCCGGATCCATGCTCACCAATGCCACGGGCGCATATGGGCAAAGCGTCTCCGAACACATGTTCGCCATGATGTGGGCCATCATGAAGAACCTGCACATCTATGCGGCAAGCAACCCGAATGCCATGTGGCAGGACGCAGGACCATCAGCCCCAACGGAAAAACGGCGCTCGTCATCGGAACCGGCGACATCGGATCACACTTCGCACGACTCTGCAAAAACGTCGGAATGACAACCATCGGCATTCGCCGTAATCTCGCCGTCGAAGCGCCGGGCGTCGATCATATAGTCGGTTTCGATTCCCTCGACGACGTGCTGCAATACGCCGATGTGATCGCCATGAGCGTGCCATCCACTCCGGCAACGCGCCATCTGCTCAATGCGGAACGCATCGCATCTCTCAAACCTGACTCCATCATCATCAACGCGGGCCGCGGCAACGCCATTGAAAGTCAGGCGCTTGCCGACGCGCTCGCGGAAGGACGAATCCGTGGTGCCGCGCTCGATGTGACCGAACCGGAACCGCTGCCGGCCAACTCGCCGCTGTGGTGCGAGCCGAAATGCCTCATCACCCCACATGTGGCGGGAGGCAACCATCTTGAGATCACCGAACGCAGTATCATCTCCATTGCATTAGGCAACGTCCGCTGCTACGCCAACGGTCAGTCGCTCGACAATCGCATGCCCATCAAAAGCTGACGGTCGCGCGTGCGGGGAGACCCGTATGATGGCAGTCGGGAAGAAAGGAAAGGGTATGACATTGAACAAATGGCGTCGTGCGACGGAATGGTTCATGACGGCATTGGCGTTGGTGTTCCTGTTCGCGTATTCGTGGGAAGTTCTGGCGAGGACGCATATCCTGTTGTGTGAAATGGTGATCAACATCATCTGGATGGTGTTCATCGCCGACTGCGTCGTTTCGATCCTGCTGGCAGAAGATAAGAAAACTTGGTTCAAAGACAATCTGCTGATGCTGGTGTCCATCGCATTGCCCGTCTTCAGGCCGTTGAGACTGCTGCGTCTGGTGGCAGTGCTCAATCGTACCGGTGGCATGGCGGTGCGTGGGCGCATCACACTGTACACATGCTGCAGCGTGACACTGCTGATGTATATCGGCGCCCTTGCCGAATTGGATGTGGAACGTGGGGTTCCAGGCGCTTCCATCACCGATTTCGGTGAAGCGATATGGTGGTCGTTCGTGACCGTCACCACAGTCGGCTATGGCGATTTGTCTCCGGTGACATGGCAGGGAAGAAGCATCGCCATCGGGCTGATGATAACCGGCGTGGCCCTGATCGGCATCGTCACCGCGACACTGGCCTCATGGATAGTCGATTGTGTCCGTGACGAAACCGACAAGCGCGCGGACGAGGCGGAATCGGAAACGGAACAGTTGCGCCACAATGTGCGGGAACTGACGGACACCGTCAACCAGCTGCGCGATGATATCGCGCAGCTGCACAGGTTATAGCGGTTCTCATGCCTGCACCGGTATTATCGGTCGGTTCCACGGTCAACGCGACGGTATCTGTGGGCGTGCTCGAAGCCGCCACCGATTACAAGGGTCAGCGCTCGCTGCCGCGCGACTTCTCCATAGAACTGAAGCAGGGCTCCATCACCAACCAGCGTAGATCGGGCCGCTGCTGGAATCCGAACCGGTGGAACTCGATCCATGGCAGCCGCTCACCAAGCGTTGCCGCTGATATAACCTGTATGGAGCGAAGCCGTGGCTGGGATTGCAGCCACGGCTTTCCTGTTCCGCTGTGCTGATACTCTTTCATAAGAACAAATGTGCGAACGATTGGGGTTCAGTTGGCGGATACTTTGTCATGGCTTTCCGACGAACTACGCAGCGAATGCAGTCAGCCTGTATTGCAGCGTGCCCGTGGAATCGCCAACCAGTGGCGTGCGAAAATGTCGGATCTGCATTGCCTGAACGACTCCGATTCCGACCGCATCACCCTGCATGCCAATATACGGGGCACCACCTCACCGTCCAGCCGATACGAAGTGCAAGCCACGCTTGATTTGCATGATGAGCTTTTCTTGGCCAGGTATTGCTCGTGCCCCGCGTTCAACGGTTCGCAGCACGGTTATGGCACGTATTCGTCGGCATATTCGCCCAGCTACCGCAACAATCCAAAATATCGCAGTTTCGACGATGATGACGATGAATACGATTATGTCGATGATTATGATGATTTCGGTTCAGGATCGACGTTCGGCCATGTGCAGGACGATGACGAGTTCGATTCGGAGCCGGCTGGGGGGCACCGCTATACCGGCATGTGCAAGCATGTCGCCGCAATGCTGCTGCTGTTTCTTGACCAGCCCGAACGGTTCCGCGGATTCAAGCGAAGTGACGTGACCTCGCCTATCCTCTCCGACTACATGCGTGCGCTGGATGCGAAGAATGACAATACCGGTCAAAGCGCGCAGCTTGACGTGCTCAAGCGCATCGTCGACGCGAAAAGCCGTCTCGCCGACGAGCAACGAGGCGTCATTACGCAAGGGGCCACGAAAACAAAACGCAAGAGCGGTTCCATCATAGTGAAACCGGGAAGCGTGCGTCTGGAGCCCACGCTGATCATGAACCGTGAGCTGTGGAGCCTGACGTTGAAAATCGGCTGCGGCGACGCAAGTTATATCATCAAAAGCATTTCCAAATTCGTAGCCGACATGCGCAGCGGCGCATACGTGTCGTATGGGCAGAAACTTTCGTTCACCCATACTCCGGATATGCTCGAACCGTTCTCTCTGCAGCTGTTCCGATTCCTGGAAGGCGTTGTTGGTTCACGTGCCGCAGCGCAACTGCAGAACAACTACTATTACGCGCCAGACGTGCGTATCGAACGTGAAATCATGCTCACCGATGGGGAATTATGCGATCTACTGAACCTGTTCAGAGCGGAACCGCAACAGGACTACATCGAAGACGTGCTGATAGCACGTGGGCCGCTGGAAGCTCCTAAGCATGAGGGGCGTGAGAGGGCGCGGCAGCTCACTTCGGATGATTTCGCCCATACGGATGACACCGCTCCGAACTATGTCGAAGTGGCCACGCCAGGGGAGTCCAGATCGCATACTATCGCCATATTCGATGGCAATCCGCAATTTCGGTTCATCGCCGAATATGTGAAGGAAGGTGCTTCGTCGGGCGTGCGTATCACGTCGAACCGTACCATCACGGATCGGATTGTCGGGCAGCGGGGCGTGTACCTCATGAGTGCCGAGCATAACGGCACTCCGATGGATTCCCATATGATGCCAGTGAGCGGACTCTTCCGTTGTACCGACAGCATCCTTCCCGCAGTGGACGCGTTGATGACATTGTGCGCGTCGAACGTTAGCGATGGTGTGTTCATTGCGGAAAACGACTGGCCCATGTTCGCACGAACAATACTGCCAAAACTTACCGAAGCGGGCATTGGTTTCGATATTCCGCAGGAAGTCGCCGAACGGATGGGAGTCGACTGCCAGATCGAATTCTACTTGGACCGTGATCTGCAGGGCATCACCTGTGAGGCTGTGGCACGATACGGCGATTTTGTGTTCCAGTTGGTGCCGACCGCCAAAGCGCTACGAGGCGTGATTAATCCGGACTCGCGGTCGAAAGCGGCGCTCATCAAACGAGATACGGCTCGCGAATCATTCGCGGTGCAGGTGGTTCGCCAGCTTTTCCCGACATGGAGTTCCATTGACGTGGCGCGGATTCGTGAGGAAGACGAACAGACTATTCTGCTCTTGCTCACCGAAGGCGTGGATATCTTGCGCTCGGTCGGGCAGGTGTTCTCCACGGCCGCGTTCGACGGCATGATGATGCCAGGCAGCCCTACGGTGAAGGTCGGACTGTCCATCGACTCGAATCTGGTTGAGATTTCGCCGATAGCCGACGAAGTGCCGATGAACGAGGTCGGCGCGTTGCTGAATTCCTACCGCAGGAACCGCCGCTACCATCGATTCAAGGACGGTACGTTCGTTGATCTGAAGAATGCCGATCTGCATGAACTTGATCAGATTGTCACAGATCTTGACCTTGATGAGCAACAGATTGATTCCGGGAGAATCACCATTCCCGGATATCGGGCGTTCCTCTTGGATGCTCAAGTTGATGACGACGGCAAAAGCGAATCGTTCGTCGACTATGTCAACGATGTGAAAATCATCGACCCAAAACGATACGAAGTGCCCCGCAACCTCAAAAACGTACTGCGCCCATACCAGGTGGAAGGCTTCCAATGGCTTTCCACCTTGTGGGACAAAGGTTTCGGCGGCATTCTCGCCGACGAAATGGGTTTGGGCAAATCCGTGCAATTGCTGTCACTGGTGGAAGCTCGCAAGGGCAGTGGTCCCGCGTTGATCGTCTGCCCGGCGTCCTTGGTATACAACTGGGCCGCCGAATGCGAGAAATTCACGCAGGATCTCACCATCGAAGTTGTGGCCGGCACGAAAGCGCAACGGCGCAAGCTCATCGCAGCCGTGGCACAGCAATGGAAGAACCCCTCGGAATCCAACGATATGCAGCGTACCGATGTGGTGATCACCTCATACGATTTATTGCGCCGCGACGTGGATGATTACGCCGCCTGCCGGTTCGCATTGATGGCGCTCGATGAGGCGCAATACATCAAAAACCATGCCACGAAGTTGGCGAAAGCCGTCAAACAGATCACCGCCGAACACCGGTTCGCATTGACGGGAACCCCCATCGAAAACCGGTTGAGCGAACTGTGGAGCATCTTCGACTTCCTCATGCCCGGATTGCTGGGAACCTACACGAAGTTCCAAGAAAAATACGAACAGCCGATCATGGCACCCGGTTCTGAACATTCCGTCATGGCTGACAAACTGCAGGCTTTGGTCGGACTGTTCATTAAGCGACGTCTGAAAAAAGACGTGCTGACCGATCTGCCTGACAAGTTCGAAAACGTGCTCACCGTCAAACTGGAAGGCGAACAGCGCAAACTCTATGCGGCGCACGAGCAACGGTTGCGCGCCACCCTTACCAAAACCAAGGACGCCGACTTCAATACGAAGAAGATTCGAATCCTTGCGGAATTCACACTGTTGCGCGAAATCTGTTGCGATCCGAGACTCGTCTATGCGGATGCGAAAAACGCTTCCGCCAAACTTGACGCCATCTGCGAACTCGTATCCACGTGCATGGACGAAAGCAAGAAAGTGCTCGTATTCTCGCAGTTCACTTCATTCCTTGACCTGATTGGTACACGTTTGGCTGAACAGGGCGTGGACTTCTACACCATCACCGGCGAGACACCGAAGAAACGCCGTGTGGAACTGGTGGACGAATTCAATGGCAACGATGTTCCCGTGTTCCTCATCTCGCTCAAAGCGGGCAATACGGGGCTGAACCTTGTGGGTGCGTCCGTAGTGGTGCACGCCGACCCGTGGTGGAACGCGGCCGCGCAGAACCAGGCCACCGATCGTGCGCACCGCATCGGACAGACGCAGGATGTGAACGTGTACCAGATCGTAGCCAAAGACACCATTGAGGAACGCATCCTCAAACTGCAGGAGAAGAAAAGCGAGCTTGCCCAACAGTTCACCGACGGCACCGCATCTGGAGGCGTCGGCACACTCAGCAAAGACGACTTGCTCGACCTGCTGGCATAACAATCAACGTACCTGCCGCTTGCTTGAACGCACACGATACGAAAGCAACAGGTAAAGCGCACACTGCGGCAACACACCATGAGGCGACGTTCATGCCATAGGCAAAAGGCATATGAGGCTAAGATCATGGTTTCCGGATTAAAGATTGATGCCTGCTGATAATAGACGCCAGTGAGACGCGGTTTGCATATTTCCGACGATAGGCGTATATATAATCGTGCAAGTTTCAGGGAAGGTGAAAATCCTTACTGGCGGTAACGGTACGACTGACGTTCATAACGGTCCCATGCCGAAGCCCGCGACCCGCGAAAGCGGCTGATCCGGTGAGAATCCGGAGCCAACGGTCAAAGTCCGGATGGAAGAAACGGGGCTCAACATGAGTGTATCCTCACCAAACAATACCCAAAACAACGACGCCGAAATCACCAGCGAAAGCATGACGCGCCCCGACAACGCGCATTCCACAGGCGTGGCCGACTCTGGACGCTGGTCCACCAAACGCATCGCCATGTATGCGCTGTTCGTGGCGCTGTCGATGGCCGTCAGCTTTGTGGAATTTCCCATTGTGCCGGGCGTGGAATGGCTGAAATATGATCCATCCGGCATTGTCAGCCTGGTGGCAGGTTTCGCCTACGGGCCAGCGGCGGCGGTAATCGTCAGCGTGCTTGGTTTCCTGCCGCACCTGTTCACCAACCCATGGGGCACGCTTATGGCCGTGCTCGTGGCTTTGGCATTATCCGTGCCGGCAGCACTGATCTATCGCAGGAACAAGACCCGCAAAGGCGCGGTCATCGGCATCATCGTCGGTGCGATCGCGGCCTTGGCGGTGGCGATTGTGGGCAATGTGATCGTCACACCGTTCTACGCGCATATGACCACCGCACAGGTCGTGGCATTGATCGTGCCGGCGCTTCTGCCGTTCAACGCGTTGAAATTCACCATCCATGGCGTGGTCACCTTCCTGATCTACAAGCCGATCTCCAACCTATTGAACCGCTGAGCCTCGTTCACCATATCGATTCCGCATATTGATGAATAGGAAGGAACCTTTCGACGTATGGAAGGTTCCTTTCGTTTATGAAAGACTTTTTCCATGAATCCTGACAGCGCCACGAACACCATCGCGGTCGAACTGCACGATATTCGTTTCACCTACGACTCCGGCGCGACCTGGGCGCTCGACGGCGTGAACCTGACCGTTCGCCAAGGCGAACGTGTATGCTTGGCAGGACCAAACGGATCGGGCAAATCCACACTTTCACGCATCATCGCAGGACTTGCCGCACCCGATGCCGGACATGTCACGTTGTTGGGAAACAACGTATTCGATGACGCCGGCGCGCACGCTGATGCTTACCGCAGCGCCCGGCATGGTATCGGGGCGGTTTTCCAACATCCGGAAGATCAGATCGTCACCACCGTCACCGAGGATGATGTTGCCTTCGGTCCGGAAAACCTCGCCATTGCGCATGATGATATCGATATGCGCATCGCCATGTCACTTGACGCAGTCGACATGAGCGGACAACGAGAAGCCGATCCCACGCGAATGAGCGGAGGCCAACAGCAGCGCGTCGCCATCGCCGGCATGCTTGCCATGAATCCCGAAATCCTCGTGCTCGACGAGCCTACCGCCATGCTCGATCCGCAAGGCCGTGCCGACATCATGCATATTCTTGACGAATTGCAGCAGCACGGCACAACCATCATTCTCGTCACCCACCATCGTGACGAATTCGTCAATGCCGACCGCATCATTCGCCTGGATAACGGGCGTATCGTGCAAAGCGCTCGCGGTAATACTGCAAGTATTCCGGAAATGGACGAATCAGGCACAGCGCAAGAAGACAACCCAATTGCCAAATCCAATATTGCAAATGGCGCATCGAAGCCAACATCAGCTGTACCAATCATTGAAATCCATAATCTGATATATCAATATCCAAACAGTAGCAATCCTGTGCTCGATAAGCTTTCCATAACCATCAATGAGGGTGAAACCGTGGCCATCACAGGGCATAACGGTGCAGGCAAAACCACTCTCGCGCGTCTTCTCTGCGCGCTGGAACAGCCGCAATCTGGCAGCATTACCGTCAACACCATTCCCGTCGCACGCCAACGCGCCAACGGCAATATGCAGTCGCTCAAGCGTGCGGACCGCGAGAAACTGCGCGCCACCATCGGCTACGTCATGCAGCATCCCGAACGTCAGCTTTTCGCCGAAACCGTAGCCGAGGACGTCGCCTACGGTCCGCGCAACCAACGGCTTGATGAAGCGCAAGTGGATGAACATGTCAGCCAAGCCATGGCATTGCTGCATATTGAACATCTTGCCGACCGTTCGCCATTCGACCTTTCCGGCGGGCAGCAACGACTCGTTGCCATAGCGGGCGTCATCGCATGCCAACCGCGGATTCTCATTATGGACGAGCCGACCGCGGGACTTGATGAAGCGGCCACAACCCGCGTGCACGATCTCATCCAAACCCTTCATTCCCAAGGCGTCACCGTACTTATCATTTCCCATTCGCAAGCGGAAATCGACGTACTTGCCGACCGGACGATCGCGCTTGACGCTGACCGGAACGTTGGTGGAAAAGTTCGTGATGCCGAGCCTGGTTCTGCTGTCGAATCGGCAGGTTCGAAGAATCTGCACACGCTTGGCTCCGGACATGCAAAGGGAGACGTCCGTGAAAACCGCAGTTTTATGGAACGGCTTGACCCGCGCGTGAAGATGGTGAGCGCGTTGGCGGTCATGTTCTCCGCATTCGCCATCCGCTCCTTCTGGCAGTTACTGGTGGCCGCACTGTTGACCGGCATGATCGTTGCGACATCAGGCATCGGCGTGAAACAACTGTTCAAATCGATTCACATGTTCCTTGCATTGTTCGTGTTCTGCGGACTGCTCAATGTGTTCTTCGTACGATCCGGCAATGTTCTTGCGAACATCGGACCGATTCCAATCACCGACGACGGTGTGCGTATCGCTATACTGTACGCCTGCAGATTCGTTGCGGTCATTATCGTCGGAGCGGTATTCCTTGCCACGACCACTCCCACGGCCATTACCGACGCGTTCGAAGCCTTGCTCAAACCCTTCGCAAAAATAGGCGTGCACGCGCAGGAGATCGCACTGGTGATGAGCCTCGCACTGCGGTTCCTGCCCACTCTGGGAAGCGAGGCGAAAGCCATTGCGGACGCACAGGCGGCTCGAGGTGGCAGCATCGAAACGGGAACGTTCGTGCAGCGTATCAAGGCGATGGTTTCCATCATCATTCCGGTGTTCGCAGGGGCGATACGCCATGCCGACAATCTCAGTCTCGCACTCGACGCGCGATGCTATGAAGAGGGTATCGCACGCACACATTGGCGCGTGATGAGCATCGCCAAACGAGACATTGCCGCGGGCGGTGTGGTTGTGGCATATGTGGCTGCGTTGGTTCTGATCGCTGGACTAAACTGAAGGCAGTCGGCGGATTTTACCGTCCTCACGCTACTCTTGAGCAAGCATCATAGATAGGAATGGAACAAGTTATGGCATTAACCAAGAAGCAGGTCAAGCAGCTGCGAGGCCTGGCCACCAAGCTCAATCCGCTCATCCAGGTCGGCAAGAACGATCTGAGCGAAAACGCCATCAAGCAGGCGGACGAAACCATCGAAAAGCGTGAGCTCATCAAGTGCTCCGTGCTCGACGGATCCGGTCTGACCGCCAAGGAAGCAGGCGAGGGATTGGCTGAAGAACTGAACGCGGAACTCGTGCAGGTCATCGGCAACCGTTTCGTGCTCTACCGCCGCTCCCATCGCGACGACGTGGAACATATCCGCCTCGTACGCGAATAAAGCGGGAAACTGACGCGACCAAACATAACAGGGCGGGTGCTTTCTGAAAACCAATCAGAAGACACCCGCCTTGCTGCAATGAAAATAAACAATCGGAAGTCAGGAAACCCCATGAAGGAGTGCTATCAGCGCGCCTGATTCCATTCGGGCTTCCATGTGTACTGCATGTCGTACGCGCTGGCCCAGAACATGTATTCGTTCTCCACGCCGGTCACGAAAATGTCGATCAGCTCGCGCTTGCGCTCCTCGCTCGCGTCGGCCACCAGTTTCTCGATATGATCGAGCAGCCACACGGAATCCTGCCAGAACTCGTCGGTCTTATACATGTCGACCCAGCTCTTGTACGGATTGTCGTCGAGCGTGTCCGCGAACTCGGAGGCAAGACGATAACCATAATCCGCATACACCCAGGCGCACGGCAGCACGGCCACGAGAATGTCGAGAATGTCCTTGCCATAGGCGATGGAGAGAATGTTCGACGTGTAGGCACGCGCGAAGGCCGACTGGCGCACATTGTTCATCTGCTCTTCGGTGATGCCATAGCTGGCCAAGTAGGAGCGGTGTACTTCGGTCTCGACCTGCAGGGCGCCGTTCTGCACCTTGAGCATGAACGCCATGATTTCAGGGTCGGTGGCCTTGGCTAATCCCAAAGCGTGCACTCTGGCGTAATCGTTCACATAACGAAAATCCTGCAGCAGATAGAAGGCGAAACGCTCGCGTTGCAGTGTGCCTTCGCCAAGCTCGCGGATGAACGGCTGCTGGTAGCCTTCCTCCCAAACCAGGTCGGCGGCCTTGCGCATGCGCTGCGCGAACGGCGGAAGATTGTCGCGTTGGATGCCTTTGGCGGCGTCGAACTCATAATCGAAATCGGTTGTTGATGTCACAGCAGTCACTAGACATGCCTCCCTACGCTGGTGTTAACCATCAGGTTCAAAGGGTTCAGGCCTCACTTGGCCCATCTCAACCCGACGAACACGGGTTCCCCTGCATTACGCCGTACATTATGGCAAAGCCGCACGAAATGTGCAAGAGCCCGTCCGTCGAATGGAATCGTGCCGCATGATGCGAACACAGGCGATGTTCGGTTGAGGGCGAGTGCAAGAATGGAACGTATGACTGAAAAGCAAGTTGCGAAGAACACCATCGAAAAGCTGGCTATCGTCGTGGTGACGTACAGGCGTCAGCAGCTGCTCGCCACCCTGTTCGAATCCATCGAAAAACTCACTGTGGCGCCATGGCGTATCATCGTCGTGGACAACGAGCACAGCGAGGCGACCCAAGGCATGGTCGACGATTTCCGTGAAGCGGTCACCGCGCAGTGGGGCAATACCATCGCCGACCAGTCGGGCAACGAAAGCCGTGTGGTGTACGCGCCGCAATCCGACAACCTCGGCGGCGCAGGCGGCTTCTCCGCAGGTGTGAAGAAGGCATACGAGCTGGGTGCGGAGTGGTTCTGGGTGATGGACGACGACGTGGCCGTGATGCCTGAGGCCATCGAAAGGCTCGCCAAGTGGACCGGCAGCCATGATGTGATTCAGGGAAGCCGATACGACTACGACGGAGGCCCGTTCTACTGGCAGTACGATTTCATCGTGCCTCTTGGCATTCCCAATCCGATCGCTCCGGCCGCGTTCGGGCGTCCCGGCTATCGTGTGATGGACACCTTATGCTTTGAAGGCGGCCTGTTCCGCCGCAATATCGTGGAACAGATCGGTTTGCCGGATCCCCGCTTCTTCATCTACTGGGACGATACGATGTACGGATATCGCGCCAGCAAGGTCACCAATCCGATCGTGGTGCCCGACGTGATCCTGCGACGTACGCGCGAGATCGGTAACTGGGATATCGCCGGCGTGCGTCAGCTCAACTCCACTTCCGACATGAACCGCTACCACATCATGCGCAACCGTGGCTACATGGCACGCTATTTCATGTCGTTCGGCGATTACCGTCCGCTGATGTTCGGCTTTGGCACGTTGCTGACCGCCGCCAAGGAGGTCATTCGCTTGGTGATGGTGGACCGTGAGCATGCCAAGACCGGCTTGGTGCAGATTGTCAAGGGTTGGTGGGATTCGCGCAAGCTGCTGCATGATCCGGAATGGCAGCCGATGCCGCCGCTGAAGTAATACCGTGGCCCACGCGTTTCCCAACGCGCGGCGATCACGCGATTGACGAT
>OOCM01001860.1_pt1 | contig 15307 bp, 14 predicted proteins | sample 1671111 | NCBI WGS metagenome assembly OOCM01 (sample SAMN06348123, study PRJEB24527) | human gut metagenome | biome: human gut; feature: ankylosing spondylitis patient; material: feces | host: Homo sapiens | place: China | collected 2015-10 | reverse complement strand
CTATAAGTTTTCGGGAACCCACAGCCTAGCTGGGGGTTTTCTTTTAACCAAAAAAGCGGATCCGTTCCCATGAGAACGAACCCGCTGAAATAATGGTTTCTCTTGCCCGAAAACGGCAGGGCATCACTGCTTCCCGTTTTCCTCTGCAGCAGCAGATGCGCCGTACCGTTCATCATATTCCTGAAGCGCACGAGCCAGCGTCGCCATAAGACGTCTGGCGCTCTGAGGCGTCATGGCCAGACGGTCCTCCATTTCCACCACCAGCGTCCCCGCCAGAGCCTCGTCGGCGGAAGGCTCCATGTGACTCACGCCGCACGTAAGAAGGATTTCCCCTTCCGCAGAGCGCGCCTGAAAGGCATTGACATAGGAAGTACGAATTCTGGCCGCTTCAACATGCAGACCGATCTTCTTTTCTTCAGACATGATATTCTCCTGTACTCTTCAGCTGTTCCGGAAAGATGCCATAATCATCGGGAAACGCCGGGGCGTCACGCTCCGGTCTGATCCTCGAAAAATGCCGGGAACCCGTTTGCAACGAGCCTGCGCTCCGACGCCGGAACACAGGCTCACTCTCCATAACAATGAGGAAGCTCTACTTCTTCTTGGTATCCTTAATGGTTACCTTGGGCAGATCGGCAAACTTCACCTTGCGCTTGTTCACCGCAGACAGAATGGTGTTGGTATAGTCGGCCTTGTTGAAATCGCCGGCAATGACCATGCTGCGGGGGATCACAAGCTGCACGCCGTTCTTCTTGCGCCACTTTTCAATCTCATCCACCACCACGGCGTTGACTGCACGCATGGCACTCTGGCGTTCTATTTCCATCTGCCGGTTGAGCACGGAAAGACCTTCGGCATAAATCTTGTTGCGCTCTTCCTCAGAATCCTTTTCATGCGCCTTGCGCAGATCGTCGAATCCCTTCTGGAGCACCTGCCGCACCTTTTCCAGATGCTGCGCAGCCTGTTTGCCCGGCTCCGATTCCGCCACAATTCTCTGCATGTCCACCGACACCACGGCGGGCGCAGCCATGCATGCCGAGGCCGAAAAGACATACAGGACAACAGCTATGAAAAGAAACGAAAACTTACGCATACTCACCTCGAAAACCATATGTTTTAAAACAATATCCGTCATGCGCCGCTCGGCCTTCTGCCGTTCGGTCGAAGCAGGCACATATGTTTACCATCATAAACCAGTCCTGCTCCATCTGCAAGAAGCGCTTTCACGCCGAACGCCCTTGCTGGTACAATATATCTCCGGCATACGGCAAGGCCTTTTCCTTATGTACAGCGTCACGGCATCAGCGGCATACAGGAAATTTTTTCTGACACCAGAAGCAGGAACGTCGACCGTGGTCACAGCATGCCGTCATTAAAAAACACAACAAATCAGAGAAGTAGTACCGCGCTCCCATAAAACACCATTTCCGTGACAGGATACGCACGACGCCCGCCTCAAGATTGTGTCCCCTCCCGCCAACGAGCAGAACTTTCTGTTTTTCAGCGCCAGTCATGTTGAATGGCGCATACGCTCTCTGCTACTCCCTGCCATGATGCATCATCATGCAGAACAGGCTTCTTATCCTGCCTCTGAATCACTGCATCGCCATGTGCAAAAACGCGTCACATCAAAGTAACGCTCGAAATACGCCTGCCGCCCTCCGAAAGGCTCTCTTCCGAGTACCGCAGGAAGAGAAGTTTTCCCGAAGCGTATCAATCCCTTTCCTTTTCATCTCGGGAGGCTGTGCTTCCTGAATCAGAAAGCTCCGTAAGAAAAAAAAGCTCCTGAAGGGACAGGCTTGACGCATCGCCCTTTTTCTCCGCCTTCTGCACTGCCCTGAGGCAGGCAAGGCCGCATGGGTTCCCCTCCATACCGCCGTCCAGAATTCTGAACACGAAGGCAGCCTCAGTTTCCCCCCCTCTGTATCTCTCAGCTTCCTTCTCCGCCCTGCTGAGGGAAACGCGCCGTCCCCTTTTCCAACGCAGAAAGGGGATGCCCTTTCGGGACATCCCCTTTCTGTTATTTCTGTATCAGCATGGCGACCGGATGCGCCGTTTCAACCCTTGTCATGCCGGCGGGCTATCCGCCCGGCATACAGGCGTGAACGGCATCCTTCGCATTTCCCGAAGGAAACGCTCCGGCACGATACCGGTATCAGCGCCTGGCTACACGGATACGGGCAATGGCTCTGGTGAGCGCAAGCTCGGCTCTGTGCACGTCCGTATCAGGCTTGGGATCGGTCAGACGCTGCTCAGCGCGCGCCTTGGCCTGCTCTGCTCTGTCCACGTCGATGTCGGAGGCCAGTTCGGCGGCTTCCGCCAGAATGGTCACCTTGTTCTCCGCGATCTGAGCAAAGCCGCCGGATACGAAGACCCAGTGCGTCGTGCCGCCCTGACGATAATACAGGTCGCCAATCTTCAGTGCGGAAAGCATGGCCGCATGGTCGGGCATGAGACCGAACTGGCCGTCCACGCCGCTTGCGCCCACGTATTCCACTTCTTCCTGAAGCACAACCTTATCGGGAGTGACGATATCGAGACGAAGACCTTCCATAGCGGTCTCCTCTTATGCCTGCTGACGCTTGTTGTACTTTTCAATGGCCATGTCGATGCTGCCGACGTTGAACACGTCCGTCTCGGAGAGATAGTCGTATTCACCTTCAAGCAGACCCTTGAAGCCCTTGATGGTGTCTTCCAGTTTCACATACACGCCGGGGATGCCGGAGAACACTTCTGCCACGTGGAAAGGCTGAGACAGGAAGCGCTGGATGCGGCGGGCACGGGCCACGGTCATCTTATCCTCGTCGGACAGTTCGTCCATGCCGAGAATGGCGATGATGTCCTGCAGATCCTTGTACTTCTGCAGCACCTGCTGAACACGGCGGGCAACGGAATAGTGTTCCGTGCCGACCACGTTCGGATCGAGGATGCGGGAGGTGGAGTCAAGCGGGTCCACGGCCGGGTAGATACCCAGTTCGGCGATGGAACGGTTGAGCACCAGCGTACCGTCGAGGTGAGCGAAGGTGGTGGCAGGAGCCGGGTCGGTAAGGTCGTCGGCGGGAACGTACACGGCCTGCACGGAGGTGATGGAACCAGCGGAGGTGGAGGTGATGCGTTCCTGCAGACCGCCGAGGTCGGTGCCGAGGGTGGGCTGATAGCCCACGGCCGAAGGCATGCGGCCCAGGAGGGCGGACACTTCGGAGCCGGCCTGGGTGAAGCGGAAGATGTTGTCGATGAAGAGCAGCACGTCCTGATGCTCTTCGTCACGGAAGTACTCGGCGCAGGCCAGAGCGGTGAGGGCCACGCGGGCACGGGCTCCCGGCGGCTCGTTCATCTGACCGTAGACAAGCACGGCGCGTTCCAGAACGCCGGCTTCCTTCAGTTCGCCGTAGAGGTCGTTACCTTCACGGGTACGTTCACCAACACCGGCGAACACGGAGTTGCCACCGTGCTGCTTGGCGATGTTGTTGATCATTTCCATGAGAATAACCGTCTTGCCCACGCCGGCGCCGCCGAACAGACCGATCTTGCCGCCCTTGGGGAAGGGAATGAGCAGGTCCACGACCTTGATGCCGGTTTCCAGGAGTTCCACCTTGGTGTTCAGATCGGTGAACTCGGGGGCGGGACGATGGATGGGGAAGTACTTGTCCGTCTCGATCGGGCCGAGACCGTCCACGGGCTTGCCCACCACGTTCAGGATGCGGCCGATGGCAGCCTTGCCCACAGGGGTCATGATGGGCTTGCCGGTATCGACCACTTCCATGCCGCGGACCAGACCGTCGGTGCTGTCCATGGCGATGGTGCGCACCACGTTGTTGCCCAGATGCTGGGCCACTTCGCAGACGAGATCCGTGGCGTTGGGGTTGTTGATATTATTGATCTCAAGCGCGTTGAGGATGTTCGGCAGCTTTCCTTCGGGGAAAGCCACGTCCACAACAGCGCCGATGACCTGCACAATATGGCCTTTGTTTGCTGTCATGCCCTAATGCTCCTACTGGCTTTGCTGCGCATTTGCGCCGCCAACGATGTCGATAAGTTCGTTGGTGATGGCAGCCTGACGGGTCTTGTTGTAAAGAAGCGTCAGAGAATTGGTCAGTTCGTCGCAGTTGCGCGTGGCGTTGTCCATGGAAGCCATGCGCGCTGCGTTCTCGCTGGCGGAGTTGTCGAGAAGTCCGCGGTAGATCTGAACGTTCACATAGCGGGGCAGAAGTTCCGCCAGCAGAACCCCGACTTCGGGTTCATACAGGCATTCGGCTGCCGCCTTGCTTTCGTTCTCGTCACCGGCGGCGGAAGTCACCGGCAGAAGCGCCATCTTCGTGGGAATCTGACGCGTCATGCCCGCGAATTCGCTGTACACGAGGTACACCTCATCGGCCTCACCGCTTTCATACAGCTGCGACACCTTTCCGCCCAGACGGGTCGCCAGACGGAAATCGAAGGAACCCATGACGTCTCCATACGATTCGATGATCTCGTAGGAAGTCTTGCGCACCGCGTCGCGGCCTTTCCGGCCCACACAGATGAACCGGACGGTACGGCCCTCTTCGGTCTTGGCACGGGCCAGATCGAGAGCGGTCGATATCAGATTGACGTTGAAGCCCCCGCACAGACCGCGATCGGAGGAAAGAAGGACGATGACCACCGATTCGATCTGCTTGTGAACCTGAAGCAGCGGATGGGCCGCCTCTTCCGTTCTGGCAGCAAGATCACCCAGCATCTCACCGAACTTTTCCGCGTAGGGGCGGAAGCGCTCGATGCGGTTCTGGGCGCCGCGCAGCTTCGCCGAGGCGACCATTCCCATGGCCCTCGTGATCTGCTTGGTCTTGCCGACGCCAGCTATCTGGAGTTTTACATCTTTCAACGAAGGCATGAGTTACCCCCGCGCCTTGAAGGATACCTTGAACTCTTTGATGGCCGCGGAAAGACGGGCTTCCAGATCGTCGTCCAGCTTCTTGCGATCGCGGATATCGGCGAGGATATCGGGCTTTTCGGTACGAAGCATTTCCAGCATGCCGCTTTCGAACGGCAGCACATCTTTCACCTCGATGTCATCCAGGAAGCCGCGGGAAGCAGCAAAGATGGAGGCCACCTGCTCTTCCGTGGGCATGGGATGATACTGAGGCTGCTTGAGCAGCTCCGTCATGCGGGCACCGCGATCGAGAATGGCCTTGGTGTCCTTGTCCAGATCGGAACCGAACTGGGCGAAGGCAGCCATTTCACGGTAGTGGGCGAGGTCCAGACGCAGAGAGCCTGCGACCTGCTTCATGGCCTTGATCTGAGCGGCGCCGCCCACGCGGGACACGGAGATGCCCACGTTGATGGCGGGACGGATGCCGGCGTTGAACAGGTTGGTTTCCAGGAACACCTGACCGTCGGTGATGGAGATCACGTTGGTGGGGATGTAGGCGGAAACGTCACCGGCCTGGGTTTCGATGACGGGCAGAGCCGTCAGAGAACCGGCGCCCAGTTCGTCGCTGAGCTTGGCCGCGCGTTCAAGCAGGCGGGAGTGCAGGTAGAACACGTCGCCGGGGAAGGCTTCACGTCCCGGAGGACGACGGAGCAGCAGGGACATCTGGCGATAGGCCACGGCCTGCTTGGAAAGGTCGTCGTACACGATGAGGGCGTGTTCACCGTTGTCGCGATAGTATTCGGCCATCGTGCAGCCGGAGTAAGCGGCGATGTACTGCAGCGGCGCGGATTCCGAGGCCGAGGCGGACACGATGGTGGTGTATTCCATCGCGCCGTGCTGACGCAGGGTTTCGGCCACGAGAGCCACGGTGGACTTCTTCTGGCCGATGGCCACATAGAAGCAGTGCACGCCGGTGCCCTTCTGGGCAAGAATGGCGTCCACGCAGATGGCGGTCTTGCCCACCTGGCGGTCGCCGATGATGAGTTCACGCTGGCCGCGGCCGATGGGCGTGATGGCGTCGATGGCCTTGATGCCCGTCACCATGGGTTCATGCACGCTCTTGCGCTGCATGATGCCCGGAGCCTTGAGCTCCACGGGACGGATTTCCGTGCTTTCCACGGGTCCGAGGCCGTCCAGCGGCTGGCCCAGAGGATTCAGCACGCGGCCGGCCACGGCGGGACCGACCGGCACCGAGAAGATGCGGCCGGTGCGCTTGACCGGATCGCCTTCCTTGATGTCGGTGTCGTCACCGAGCAGGGCGACGCCGACGTTGTCTTCTTCGAGGTTGAGCACCATGCCCATGAGTCCGCCGGGAAACTCCAGCAGTTCCATGGACATGGCATTCCGCACGCCGTACACGCGGGCGATACCGTCGCCCACGTACATGACGGTGCCAGTCTCGCTCATTTCCACGTGCTGGTCGTAGTTGCGGATCTGCTCCTCGATGATCTTTCCGATCTCTTCAGCCTTGATGTGCATGGCCTACTCACCCCTCTTGATGGATTCCCTGAGGTTGTCGAGCTGCGCGCGCAGGCTTGCGTCGTACACCATATCTCCCACCTGGAAGACAACGCCTCCGATGATGGAAGGATCGATGACATATTCAAGCTCAAGCTTGCGCTCTGTCTGCGATTCCAACTTCGTTCTAATGCTGTCCTTATGCGCGTCGTCCAGCTCCACGGCCGTGGTCACGACGCCGCGTGAAATGCCGCGGGCCTCGTCGAGCAGGGCCGAAAAGTCCGCCGCAATGGCGGGAAGCAGGGGCAGCCGGTCCTTATCGGCCAGCAGCGCACAAAAACGTTGTTCCACGGCGCCGCCGCCGGCCACATCCAGCAGGGACAGCGCCACTTTCTTCTTCTCCTCCGTGGAAAGGACGGGATTGCGAAAAGCCTCCGCCAGCCTGGGAGTCTTTTCCACAGCCTCGCCCAGAGCACTGAGAGACGCTCCATAGCGTTCCAATTCCGCCATGCCCGCCTCTTTTCCAATGGAAAAGAGCGCCGCGGCATAGCGCCGGGACACGACATTGCCGATCACTGCAGCACCACCTTGGTCAACGATTTGTCGATCAGTTTCTGATGCGTCGTGGCATCCAGTCTGTCGAGGAGGCTCTTTTCCACCTCCGCGACAATGGTTTCGGCCATACGCTCGCGGATGGCTTCAAGCTCCGCCTTGCCTTCCAGTTCCGCGCCCTTCCTGGCCTGCTCAATGATGTGAGCGGCCTGATTTTCGGCGTCGGCCAGGATGGAGGCCTTGATGCGCTCGGCCTGAGCGCGGCCTTCTTCAAGAAGCTTCGCGCATTCCGCATCCACGTCGGCTATCTGACGCTCGACCTCGGCAAGCCGGGCCTCGGCCTCCTGCCTGCGTTTGGCCAGATCGTCCATTTCGCGGACGATCTCTTCACGGCGCCCCGTGAAAAACTTTTTGATGAGCTTGCCCGCCGCGTACCAGATGATGCCGACGAAGATGGCGGCGTTGATCACGCGAAGCAGAAAGTCACCCCACGGCAGGGAGTGTCCGTCGCTTGCGGACGCGATCTGGCAGGATACCAGGACCAGAGCGCAGGCCGTCACAATTCCATAGATTCTTTGCACGCCGTTCTCCTTGCTGCGATGATGCTATCCAAGCATGGACTTGAGGGCAACCTGAACGAAATCGCCCACCCGACCGTCAAGCTCGCGCCTGGCTTCCGCGCTTTCCGCGCGGACACGCTCGGCGGCGGCTCGATGGATGGCGCGGGCCTCGTCGCCTGCAGCGTTCACCCTGGCCTGGGCGGCCTCTTCCGCGGCGGTCTTCATGCTCTTGCGCACAGCGGCGACTTCCGCGCGGGCCTTTTCGATGCGGGCGTTGTAACCTTCCATCTTGAGACCGGCCTCTCCCTCAAGGGAATCGGCAGCGCCTCTCAGTTCATCATTCTGCGCACGGCGGCGGGCAATGACGCCACGCACCGGGCGAATGATCAGGTAATTTATGATCGCGAGCGCAATCAAAAAATTCACCAACTGAATCAGGAGGGTTATGTCGATGTTGATCATTCCGAGAACCTCCAACCGAAGCTGTAAAAAGGGGCCACTCTACCGTTGCATTCTAAGCCCCCAAAGTTCTGCGCTCCTGAATTATTGGGAGTAGAATCATTTTTTAGCTACCCCGTTTTTGACTCTTTGTCAAAGCCGGAAGACTTTTTTTCAAGAAATGAAGTAGTTCTGAAATACTGATTGCTCTAAATGTGACAAGTATGAACAGCGTGTCATATCCCGCCGGAAAGGCTCTTTCTTTTGCGGAAACAGGGCATCCCGGGGCAAAAAATCTTTCCGGCGAAGCGCCGATTCCTCGCAAATTGCCCTTTTCCGGAGCAGAAAAAAAATAAATAAAATTATGATCGAGTTTTTTTTCACGACGAAAAAAGCGCATGAAAAGGCTTCGGAGCATGATTTCTCCGAAAAAAAGTGTTCAGAAACGTAAAGAGTGCGGCGCTTGCCTGCGCTTTATTCCTGCCGTCTGCCGGAAAATCTCTCCGTCGCACTCTTCCGGACGGGAGGCACAGGCGCCCTGAGGCAGAAGCGCATTCAGCTTTTGAACACGAAACGACGCATGGAAATGCTGAGAACAATGCCCACAAGCGCGCAGTTGACCACCAGCGCGGTGCCGCCGTAGCTGATGAAGGGCAGCGGCATGCCCACCACGGGCATGAGCCCCACCACCATGCCGATGTTCACGATGATCTGCCAGAAGAAGTAGAAGAAGATGCCTGCGGCAAGCGTTGAGCCGAAGCGGTCCTTGGCGTCGCGCACCGTGCTGTACATGGTCATGAGAAACAGGCAGAACAGCGTCACGAGGGCCATGCATCCGGCAAAGCCCCACTCCTCGCCCAGCACGGCGATGGCGAAGTCGGTATGCTTTTCCGGCAGAAAGCGCAGCTGACTCTGCGTGCCGGCAAGAAAGCCCTTGCCGAACATTTCGCCGGAGCCTATGGCGATCTGCGACTGAATGATGTGATAGCCTGCGCCGCGCGGGTCGCGCGTGGGATCAAGAAAGGTAAGGATGCGTTCCTGCTGATAGTCGTGCAGCACGAACCAGCCGAGCGGCATGATGAGCGGAATGACCAGCAGACACACGCGCAGCACGCGCCATTTCACGCCGTGAAAGAGCACCATGCCGCCGAGCAGCACCAGCACGGTGAGGCCGGAACCGAGGTCCGGCTGCTTGGCGATGAACAGAAAAGGCACCACGCCTATGGAAAGCACCTGAGCAAGTCTTTTCCAGCCCAGGGATTCCCCGTCGCGGCACAGGGCCTTTGCGCCCATCATGAGCACGGCGAACTTGGCCAGCTCGCTCGGCTGAAGATTCATGACGCCGAGATCGATCCAGCGCTTGGCGCCGTACACGGTCTTGCCCACGATGGGCACGAGCAGAAGCAGAAAAAGCACGACGATGTAGCACGGCACGGCCAGACGCTCGATGCGCCGATAGTCGAGGAGCATGGCCGTCACCATGACGCCGAGCCCGATCATCCCCCACACCATCTGCCGCTGATAGAACGGCGACAATACGAATCCGCCCTCGATGCGGGAACCGCTGGCGGAATACAGATTCACCATGCCCACGGCGAAAAGCAGCACCGTGGTGAGCACAAGCCCCCAGTTGATCTGAAAGAACATCCGTCTGTCGGGCATCTGCATGGGGAACCTCGGCAACGAACGCCGGAAAGGCGTGAGGAAAAAGGATGCGCCGGGCTGATGACGCGCGCCCGGGGCGGAAGAAGACCGCGTTCCCCGACTGCCGGAGCGCCTCCGGGGAACGCGGCATGACGTTCGGACGGCTAGGAGCCGGAAGCCATTTCCCTGTCGCGACGCAGGGCTTCCAGCACCGCGTCGGTCACATGACCGGGCACGGCGCAGCGCTCCATGTGATTGACGCCGCGGATGGTCGTTCCGGAAGGCGAGCAGACCTTCACCCTGAGATCGGCAAAGCTGTCGCCGCTCTCCAGAGCAAGACGCGCCGTGCCTTCCATCATAGCGGCGATGAGCTCGGCGGCCACGGGAGCCTTCAGGCCCATCGTGATGCCCGCATTGAGCAGCCCTTCCATGAACAGCAGGGCAAAGGCGGGCCCGCAGCCCACCAGCGAGGAAAAGGCGGGGAACTGCGCTTCGGGAAGCACGACGGCCATGCCCATGAGACGGAACATCTCAAGCAGACGGCGACCGCGTTCCTCATCCAGCGCGGGATCCTCAAGGCAGAGGGCGAACACGCCCTTCCCCACGATGACGGGCAGATTGGGCATGCAGCGCGCCACGGGACAGCGGCCGTCCACGCCGCGGATCAGCTTTTCCTGGGAAAAGGCGGCCGCGAGGGACACCACCACCTTGGACGCGTTCAGCGCAGGCCGGATCTCTTCCAGCATGGCGTCCATCTGATAGGGCTTGACCGCAAGAATGATGACATCCGCCTTTTCAGCGACTTCCAGCGGCGTTTCCGCAAAGAGCACGCGGCCTTCCGGGCCTGCGCCTTCCACCTTGGCGCGGGTATGATCATGGCCGATCAGCGTGAATTCCTCATGGGGAACCAGTCCCTTCAGAACGCCGCCGCCCATGTTTCCGCAGCCTATGCAGCCGACCACGCTCATGGCTTAACCTACGATTTCGGTCCGGCTGAAGAAGAAGGCGACTTCCCGGGCGGCGGTTTCGGGAGCGTCGGAGCCGTGCACGGCGTTGGCCTGCACGCTTTCGGCATAGAGCTTGCGGATGGTGCCTTCGGCGGCATTGGCGGGATTGGTGGCGCCCATGAGCGCGCGGTAGGAAGCGATGGCGTCCTCACCTTCCAGCACGGAGCAGACCACGGGACCGGAGATCATGTATTCCACAAGCTCGCCGTAGAAGGGGCGTTCCTTGTGCACTTCATAAAAGGCTTCCGCCTGAGCGCGGGTGAGCTGAATCATCTTCATGGCCACGATGCGCAGGCCGCTCTTCTGGATCATGGCCAGAATTTCGCCCTGCAGATTGCGGGACACGGCGTCAGGCTTGATGATGGAAAGGGTTTGCTGAAGCATGGAATCCTCCGTCCTGGCGTTGCGGGGCACAGGTTCCGTGCCCCCTGGTATGAGAAAGGCTTTCCCGACTCCGGCAGGGATGTTCCCTGGCCGGAAAGGAAAGGGGCGGACGCGCCCGCAGCGGCCGTGAAGGCGTTTGCAGGCACGTCCTGAAACTTGAGCCGACGCCCTGAGGCGGCAGGCCTCGGAAAATTGCCCGAAGAGGCGCAGGGGAGCGTGACCGTACGGTTTCCGCCTCATTGGCGGAGCATCCGTACCACTCCTCCGCCGTCAGTTCTTGAGCGTCTTGAGCACGGGCAGCGTCTTGACGAACTGCAGCGCGAGCCTGAGCTGATTGTCCCTGCCGAGCATGGTCTTCACTTCTTCGGCGTCGCTCAGCTTTTCCTCTTCTCCGGCCTTTTCTTCCTTCGCGTCCTTCTGCTCAAGATGACCGCGCAGATCCTTTTCCCGCAGAAGCAGGGTCGGTTCGGCCTCGGTTTCCCGGGGCGCTTCCCAGGCGACCTCGAAGTCGGGAGAGATGCCTTCGGCCTGAATGGACTTGCCCGAAGGCGTGTAGTAGCGGGCCACGGTGATCTTGAGTCCGGCGCCGTCGGCCAGAGGAATGAGGTTCTGCACCGAGCCCTTGCCGAAGGTGCGTTCGCCTATGATGAGGGCGCGCTTCTGATCGCGCAGCGCGCCGGCCACGATTTCGGAGGCCGAGGCGGAACCGGAGTTCACCAGCACCACCAGCGGGCAGTCCACGTCGTCCGGCTGAACATGGGCGCTGAAGCTGCGTTCGGAAGAGGCGTCGCGGCCGCGCATGGACACGATCACGCCTTCCTTGAGGAACTGATCCGCCACCTCGATGCTCTGATCAAGCAGTCCGCCGGGGTTGTTGCGCAGATCGAGCACCACGCCCTTGAGTTCGCCCTTGGCGCGGGCCTTGCTCAGCGCTTCGGCCAGTTCCTGCGACGTGTGACCGCTGAAGCGGGTCAGGCGGATCCACCAGTAGCCGGGTTCCAGCTCGCGGGACTTCACGCTGATGAGCGGAATGGCGTCGCGCCGGATCTTCATGGTCACGGGACGGGTGCCGTTCTTGTGCAGCACCTGCAGTTCCACGGTGGTGCCGCGCTTGCCGCGCATCTTGGCCACCACTTCGTTCAGGCTCATTTCCATCGTGTACTGGCCGTCCACGGCAATGATGGCGTCGCCCGCGCGCAGACCGGCCTTGTAGCCCGGGGTGTCCTCAATGGGGCTCACCACCATGACCTGACCGTTCTCCATCGTGATTTCCACACCAACGCCGAAAAATTCGCCGGTGGTGTTTTCCTGCATTTCCTGAAATTCCTTTTCCGACATCAGCGTGGAATGAGGATCGAGATTCTGAAGCATCCCCTTGATGGCGCCGTCCAGAAGTTCCTTCTGGGACACGTCGTTGACATAGTACTGCTCCACCATATCAAGGATCTGACTGAAACGGCGCAGAGAATCATAGTCGTTTTCCGCGCTGACGGCTTTCATCACGCCGCCGCCGGTCAAAAAGGTAACGAGGGCGAGCGCCGCCGTGGTCAGGACACGAATTTTTTGCATGAGGGGCCTCCGATTCGGATGGAACATCCGACACACGATAGAGCCGTTCCCGCCAAAACGCAACGTATTTCCTTGCGTTCCGGCGCATGAGAGCGTCTGCCTGAAGGTGTGGCGCGACGGCCCGGACGGCGAAAAGCCGTCCCGATTCCCCCGCGCGGCAACATTTCATTTGACGAGCGGTCGCGAGCAACGTACCCAAGAAGGAAAGGGAGATATGCATGAATCTCATTTCCGACCTGCCCGCCTGGCTAGAATCCTTCCGTCCCGACGACAGTCTCTACGCCGACGCCTACGAAGGCACGCCCGCCGAACGCCGGGCGCTGCTCAAAACGGCCATCGCCTTTGCCTTCCACCGCTGGAAGGATGACGGCGGCGAGAGTCTCGTGCAGCGCCGAAGTGCGAGGGAAGGCTTCGTCCGCACGGAACGCGCCGCGCCCGCCGCGTGGGTGCTGGCCGTCACGGCGGAAGGCTTCGCTTCTCCGGCGCGCTTTCTGGCCGCGCTCGTTCCCGCCGTCATTGCGGGCACGGGCCGCATTGCCGTGATCTCTCCCGCGCCTTTTGCTCCGGCCGTATCCGCCGCGCTGGAGCTTGCCGGACTTGAAGACTCCTTCGTGCTGGACGACGAACGCCTGTCCGACCTTTACGAAGATCTCCGGGCCGCCTCGCCCGACGGACGCGTTCTCGTGTTTCCCGATGCGGAGCAGGGTCTTTCCGCCGGACAGAAGGATCTGCTGCACCGGGCCGCCGCCGACGGCGTGCCCGTGTACCGCGACCGCCCCTCGCCCCGGCTGCTCTCTCTTTATAAGGATGAGAACCCCGAAGACGGCCTGCTCCCGCGGGAGGAAGTCACGCGCCGCCTTCTCTGGCTGCATCCCGACGCCGTGCTGCTTGAGGACGAAACGCAGACACCGGACGCCGTGTTTCTTCCGGCTCCGTCGCCCTTCTCCGCCGAAGCGCCCGCCGCGCTGACGGCAGGTCCCGGCATGGAAGCCTGCTGGATCGGCCCCTCTCCCGCCTTTTTCCGAACCCGCACCCTTTCCGCCTTTCTTGTTCAGGAGCATCAGTCATGAGTCAGAACGACATGAAGAACCTCCGCAACATCGGCATCATCGCGCATATCGACGCCGGCAAGACCACGCTCAGCGAACGCATTCTCTTCTATACGCGCAAGATACACCGCATGGGCGAAGTTCACGACGGCACGGCCACGATGGACTTCATGCCCGAAGAGCAGGAACGCGGCATCACCATAGCCGCGGCCGCCTCCACCTGCCGCTGGAAGGGCTGGACGCTGAATCTCATCGACACGCCCGGACACGTGGACTTCACCATTGAGGTGGAACGTTCGCTGCGCGTGCTCGACGGCGCGGTGGGCGTGTTCTGCGCGGTGGGCGGCGTGGAGCCGCAGTCGGAAACGGTGTGGCGGCAGTCGGAATCGTTCGGCGTGCCCAAGATCGCCTTCATTAATAAGATGGACCGCGTGGGCGCGAATTTTTCCGCCGTGCTCGACGCCATGCACGAAAGACTGGGAGCCGTGCCCGCCCCGGTGACGATCCCTCTCGGCGAAGGCCCGGACTTTCATGCCGTGGCCGACGTGATCGCCATGAAGAAGCTCGTGTTCGACGAGGACACCCAGGGCCGGGACATGGAAGAGCTTCCGCTGGAAGGCGAAGAGCAGGAACAGGCCCTCTTCTGGCGGGACAGGCTGCTGGAAACGCTGGGCGAAAACGACGATGCGTTCATGGAACGCTATCTGGAAGAGAATTTCTCCGAAGAAGACATCCACGCCGCTCTGAAGCGCGCCGCGCTCGCGCGGAAGGTAACGCCCGTGCTTGCGGGTTCGGCCCTGAAGAACGCGGGCGTGCAGCCCCTGCTCGACGCGGTGGGCCGGTATCTGCCCTCCCCCGCCGACGTGCCCGCGCCCTGCGGCACCGCGTCGGACGGCTCGGAGCGCACGCTCGACATCAGTCCTGCCGCGCCCTTCTGCGGTCTGGTGTTCAAGGTGCTCATGGAAGGCGGCAGAAAGACGTCGCTCGTGCGCCTCTATGCGGGCCGCCTGAAGGAAGGCGACACCGTGCGCAACACCGCCCTGAACAAGGATGAGCGCATCTCGCGCCTGGTACGCATGGATGCCGACCAGCAGGAACAGATTTCCGAGGCCACCTCGGGCGACATCGTGGCCGTGCTCGGTCTGCGTCACGCCCGCACCGGCGACACCATCGCCGCGCCGGGCTTCGACATTCTTCTGGAGCCGCTTGACGAGGTGAAGCCCGTCATTTCCATAGCGCTCGAGCCGCGCAACGCCGACGAAGGCAAAACGCTCGACGAAGCGCTTGCACGCTACAGCGCGGAAGATCCCACGCTCGGCGTCTCGCAGGACGAAGGTTCGGGCAACCGCATCATTTCCGGCATGGGCGAGCTGCATCTCGACGTGATTCTCGAACGCATGCGCCGCGAATACGGCATCAGCCCCCGGGCCGGACAGCCGCAGGTGGTGGCGCGCGAAACCGTGCGCGCCCGGGGCGAGGGCCACGGCCTCTTCGACCGCGAACTCGGCACCGTGCATCACCTGGGCGAAGTTTCCATCGTCATGGAACCCGCCGGACGCGACAACGGCAACCGCATCGCCCTTGCCGACGAGCTGGCCCATCCGGCCGATCCCAGGGACGCGCTGCCCAAGGCGCTGGTGGAAGAAGTGCTTCAGGGCATTTCCGACAGCCTGCTCTCCGGCCCTCAGACCGGCTATCCCGTGCAGGACGTGGCCGTGGCCGTAACGGCCGTGCGCA
>OOCM01001859.1_pt1 | contig 15309 bp, 8 predicted proteins | sample 1671111 | NCBI WGS metagenome assembly OOCM01 (sample SAMN06348123, study PRJEB24527) | human gut metagenome | biome: human gut; feature: ankylosing spondylitis patient; material: feces | host: Homo sapiens | place: China | collected 2015-10 | reverse complement strand
AATAAAAAATACGGAATATTCGTTTTCCGTAATATTTCTAATCTAATATCTATAAAACATGTCTAAGAGAATCTTATTTTTATTTTTTTGCGTGTTTGCACTTGCCGTACATTCTCAGAATGTAGTGATAAAAGGTAGTGTGACAGATGTGAATCAAGAGCCTCTGTTGGGTGTAAACATTAAAGTAAAGGGAACCACTACGGGAACCATTACCGATATTGACGGTAACTTTTCGATAAACGGGCCGAAAGGGGCTACGCTTGTCGTCTCTTACATCGGTATGGTGACTCAGGAAGTGCAGTACAAGGGACAACCGCTGAAGATTGTGTTGAAAGACGATGCACAGGCTTTGGAAGAAGTGGTGGTCGTAGGTTACGGTACGATGCGTAAGAAAGACCTTACGGGTTCTGTGGTGCAGGTTCGTCCGGACAAGATTGCTAACGATAATCCTAAAACTGTACAGGATGTCTTGCGCGGTACACCGGGTTTGACTGTAGGATACGGTGAAGGTGATGCCGGTGCTAAAGGTGGTGGTGCAATGACGATTCGTGGTCAACGTTCAGTTTATACCGACGGTGGACACAATGATCCGTTGCTTATTCTTGATGGAATGTTTTTCTATGGTGAGCTTTCTGAAATCAACCCAGATGACATTGCACAGATTGACGTTTTGAAGGATGCTTCTGCTGCTGCTGTTTATGGTGCACGTGCTGCGAATGGTGTTATCATTATCTCTACCAAAAAAGGAAAACAGGGTAAACCGACAATCAATTTTACAGCTAGTATCGGATTGACTCAAAAAGCAGCTTATCGTGACAGATGGCAGAACCCGGAGGACTATTTGCAACATTATGTAGACTGGAAAGAAAAGAATACATATGGTGTAAATGCTGAAACCGGTGAATATGCCGCTTACTCAAGACCGGGTAATGAATATACTTCAAAACCGGGTTATTTCCGTAATCCTAATGATTTGGACGGTGTGTCTTTGGAAGCATGGAGAGCTTATACTACTAATGCTGAAGGGGAATCAGACCTGAGTATCTGGGCTAGACGTTTGGGCTTTAGAGCTAATACAGCTTTGATGGATAACCTCTTGGCGGGTAAAACAATGGATTGGCAGGATAAGGCATTCCGTTTGGGTTTCAACCAAGATTATAATGCTAGTATCAGTGGGGCAGGTGAAAAGATTGACTATTATATGTCACTAGGTTACTTGCGTAACGAAGGTGCTTTTGTAGATGATACCTATCGTTCTATCCGTGGTAATTTCAAATTGAATGCGAAGGTGACTGATTGGCTTGAATTGGGTGCTAATCTTAATTTCCAGGATCGTTCAGATGGTGAAATTGGTATGAATAAAGGTGGTTTCATGGAAAACAGCCCTTATGCAGTATTTAAGGATGAAGAGGGTAATTATGTACAAGACCCTTTGATGTTCCAGTATGACCGTAATAACTTGACAAACTGGTATTACGAAAAACAATATTTGGAGTTACAGAAAGGATATACCATATTCAATACGATTTTTAATGCGAAATTGAAATTGCCGTTTGGCATTACTTATACATTCAATGCTGCTCCGCGTTTTCAGTATTTCCATGACCGTTACTTCATGTCTGCTGAACGACCGAACTCTAAGCCGACTGACCGTGGTGTGAACCGTGAACAAGCTAAACGCTTCGACTGGTCTTTGAATAATACTATTACTTGGGATCATATTTTTGCCGATAAGCACCATGTTGTTTTGACGCTGGCGCAAGAAGCAGAAGAACGTCAGTATTGGTCAGATCGTATCGAAGCCCGTAATATCTTGCCATCTGATGTACTTGGATTCCACAATACGCAAAATGGTGATAAGTCGGCAAGTTCGTTTAGAAGTGATGACTCACATCAGACCGCCGATGGTTTAATGGCTCGTGTATTCTATTCTTATGATGACCGCTACATGGCTACTTTCACTATGCGTCGTGATGGTTACTCAGCTTTTGGTTCTTCTAATCCTTACGCTTACTTCCCGTCTGGTGGTTTGGCATGGACTTTCTCTAATGAAGAGTTCTTCCAGCCGTATTCTCACATAATGAGTACCGGTAAGTTGCGTGTATCTTTCGGTAAGAACGGTAACCGTTCGTTGTCTAATCCTTATGAAGCTCTTGCCAACCTTTATCCTGGTGGTGGAAAGATGCAGGGATATCTTACATCTTCCGGTGATTTGTATTTGCTGCGTTATTTGATGGCTCAGCGTATGGAAAATCCGCGCCTGCAGTGGGAGAAGACACAGTCTTGGAACTTTGCTTTGGACTTCGGCTTCTTGAATGACCGCATAACCGGTACATTGGAGTATTACCGCATGAGTACTAAAGATATGATTATGACACAGCGTTTACCAAACTTTACTGGTTTTGAAGGTATTACGACTAATTTGGGACAAGTTGATAACAACGGCCTTGAAATCGCTTTGAACACATTGAATATTGATAATAAAAATTTCCAATGGAATACAACATTCAGTCTCTCATATAATAAGAACCGTATAAAACATCTGTATGGTGATTATGAAGATGTATTGGATGCTTCAGGCAATGTGATTGGTAAAAAAGAGGCTGACTACGTGGGTAATGGCTGGTTTATAGATAGACCTATCAGTGCAATCTGGGATTATAAAGTGACTGGTATTTGGCAGAAAGATGAAGTAGAGGAAGCAAAGAAATACGGTCAGGTTCCGGGTGATCCGAAGGTATGGAACAATCCAGCCAACGATGAATACGATGCCGATGGAAATTTGAAGAAGGTTATTTATAATAATGATGATAAAGTATTTCAAGGACAAACGGCAGCTCCTGTAACTTGGGCATTGCGTAATGACTTTACTCTGTGGAAAGATTTGACATTGTCTATCAATATATATTCTCGTATGGGTCATAAGAGCCTTGAAAGTATGTATCTGAACAATGACGATGATGGTGGTGGTATGACTTACCGTTTGGTGAATAAACCTGCTAAAGAGTATTGGACAGTAGATAATCCGAGCAATAAATATGCGCGTATTGAAGCACAAGGCCCTGAAGGCGCCAAAGGAGCTCGCAGACTTTATAACCGCTCTTTTGTTCGTTTGGAAAATATTTCAATAGGTTATACATTGCCCAGACAATGGACAAAGAAAGTAGATGTTGAACGTGCTAAGGTATATGCTACAGTTCGGAATGCGGCTGTATGGGGTTCTAAGGACTGGGAATATTATGGTGACCCGGAAACCGGTAATTATGCTTCTCGTATTTGGACACTGGGACTTAACTTAACATTCTAAATCTTTTAACTCAAGAATAAATATGAAAAACTATATTCAAAAATTTGTTTGCAAGGGATTTATCCTGATGGCCGGAGCCTCAATGGTACTGACCGGTTGTAAAGAAAGCTTTTTGGAGCCTGATCCACAGACCATGTTCAAACCTAGCGAAGTGTTTACTACAGAAGCTGGTCTTAGGTCTGTACTGGCTATCTGTGATCGTCAATTGAAAAGAAACTATGTGAGTGAAGATTCTCGTGAGATGATGGCGTTACCTACAGAGTACACTTTCTCTGATTTGATGGTACCTGCTGCGACCGATAAATCGGGATTCCTTGATAACGTAGATAATATGCTACGTTCGAATAGCGATCAAAGTACAGAAAAAAACTTAGGTCGTACAAATAGTATATATTTCTTTTGGAGACAAGGTTATGAAGGTATTCGAAATGCTAATACATTGCTTTCGTTTATAGATGATGTCCCTATGGATGAGACTTTGAAGAAAGAGTATATTGGTCGTGCCTATTTCCATCGTGCTTATCGATATTATGCGTTGGTATTCCAGTTTGGACACGTACCTTTGCTTACCCAATTAACTTCTTCACCTAAATTGAATTATCGTTCTACTCATAGGGATGCAATTCTGGAAAAGATGGCTCTTGATATGGAGTATGCTGTTCAGTGGGTACCTGAACAGAAGGATATGCAATACGTTGGTATGGTGAATAAGGGAGCTTGCCGTATGTTGCTTTCCAAACTATATTTGGCTCTTGGCAAGTATGAGGATGCAAAGGCACAACTGGATATTTTGATTAATCAGTCAGGTTATTCGTTGATGACTAATACTTTCGGTACTTTCTTTGAAGGTGGCGAACCTGCTTCTTGGCCTATTACACGTAACGTGATTTGGGATTTACACCGTCCTGAAAACAAATTGATTGCGGCTAACAAGGAAGTTATTATGGGTATGCCTAATCGTGGTGCTGCAGCTGAGTCGTTTATCCCGATGCTGACTATGCGTATCATGTATCCTTTCTTCTTTGATGGTAGAATCAAGATGCCTGATGGCAAACAAGCGTTGTTTAATCTTGACCGTACTAATGACAAATACCGTTTGGAATATGACTACATGCGTGGTTTGGGCCGTGGTATTGCTACTTTCCGTACCAGTACTTTCTATCAGGATGGATTGTGGGCTGTAAATGGCAAAATGGACAAAACGGATTTACGGCATAGCTCAGAAACTGGAAACTGGATGCACATGGAAAATTTGCGTTGTAATAATGTAGACTCCGAATTTTACGGGCAAAACATTATGCTTCATTCTGACAGAGATTTTTGGGGCAAAGATAAAGATGGAAACCCTGTGTTGGTTACAGCAAAAGGACAATTACTGTGTTCCGATACAATCCGTCGCTGGTTTGATGTGCCTCATTACATCTTCTGCATGGATGATGTAGTCAACCAAGCTTTGATTAAAAACAATGGTCTTGAAGGAGCTACTGAAGGTAGTGTTGCAGACTGGTATCTTTATCGTTTGGCAGAAGCTTATTTGCTTCGTGCTGAAGCTAAATTCTACATTAATCCGAACGATCCGACTATCAAGGATGACCTGAATATCATCAGAGAACGTGCGCAATGCTCTGAGCTTTATACTGGCAATGTGACTATCGGCGATATCATGGATGAGCGTGCACGCGAACTTTTCTATGAAGAGTGGCGAAATGTAGAGTTGACTCGTGTATCTCTTTGTTTGGCTCGCAGTGGAAGACCTGATGAATGGGGAAATACCTATAATGTGGAAACTTTTGACACACAAACCGGCACAGATATGGAAGGAGGTAGCTATTGGTACCAACGTTGTGTACGCAAAGGTATGTACAACAAGGGTATAACAATTCATGTTGATGCTACTAAGACAGACATCAATTTTATTATGGGTAAGCACAATATTTATTGGCCGATTCCTTATAATGCCATTGAGGCTAATAAAAATGCTAAGCTGTGGCAGAATATAGGTTATACAGAGTATGACCCTGCTACTCCTATTTGGAAAACTTGGCAAGAAGCCGTAGAAGATGAAGGCAAGTTGAACTAATCCACTGCTTTTGTCGCTGACATAAACCTTTATGGAGGTATATTTGGAGCAATATGAAAAAATGTGCAGAATATACCTCCATTTTTCTATAAAAATGATTTGCTTTGCCGAAAGTAAGTATAGACGTATGAAAAAAATAATGATTGCATTGACAGGACTGTTGCTGTGCGTATCGTCCTGTACTACGCAGCCGGTGGAGGAGAAAACGCTCTCCGGACTGAATCCGGCAGACTTTCGCACAGAGGTAAACGGTAAACAGACAGACCTGTTTGTCTTGAAAAACAAGAACGGTATGGAGGTGTGTATCACCAACTACGGCGGTCGCATTGTGTCGGTGATGGTGCCGGATAAAGATGGCAAGATGCGCGATGTGGTGTTAGGTTTTGACTCCATCCAAGACTACCTGAACATCCCCACCAACTTTGGTGCTACCATCGGTCGCTACGGAAACCGCATCAACCAAGGCAAGATTGCGGTGGACGGCGTGGACTACCAGTTACCGCGCAACAACCACGGTCACTGCCTGCATGGCGGTCCGCAAGGGTTCGATGTACAGATGTTCGATGCCCGCCGGCTGAGCGAACAGGTTGTGGAGATGACCTATTTTTCGAAAGACGGTGAAGCCGGATTCCCCGGTAACCTGACTTGTAAGGTGACCTTCTCGCTGACTGATGACAATGCCCTGGACCTGCGCTACAGCGCCGAGACAGACCGCACTACGGTTGTCAACCTGACCAACCACTCTTATTTCAACCTGGATGGTGACGACTCTCCGAAGAATGCAGACCACCTGCTGACCATTAATGCCGATGGCTATACACCTGTGGACAGTACCTTGATGACAACCGGTGAGATAGCTCCAGTGGAAGGAACTGTGATGGACTTCCGCCAACCCACCGCCATCGGTGCGCGCATCAACGACGACTTCATCCAGCTGCAATATGGCAAGGGATACGACCACAACTGGGTACTCAATACCCAGGGTGACATTTCGAAGGTGTGCACCACACTGGAATCGCTGAAGACAGGTATCGTGCTCGATGTATATACCAACGAACCGGGCATACAATTCTATGCAGGAAACTTCTTGGACGGCACCGTGAAAGGAAAGCGGGGCGTGGTGTACGGACACCGTGCTTCCGTCTGCCTGGAGACACAGAAATACCCCGATACTCCGAACAAACCGGAGTGGCCCTCGGTGTTGCTGAAGCCGGGCGAGAAGTATGATAGCCACTGTATCTATAAGTTCTCCGTGAAGAAATGAGCGGGAACACTTGGGCTGAACGATTATAACGACTAAAAACAAACAACCATGAAACAGAATTTACGTTCTCTTTGTGTGTCGCTGATTGCCGCATTCGCCCTGGCGGGTACGGTCGTGGCACAAGACTATTTTGCGAATTTTCCCATAAAGGCAGACCCGAAGATTGTAGGCAAGCGTGTGAGCAGCCGCCTGCTGGAGACCAAACACCAGCTCTACGGTGACCGTGGCATACACTATGCTGAAGTGTGTACTTGGTATGGAGCGCTCCGCTTTGCCGAGATGACGAACGACCAGGATTTGATTAAGAAACTACGTAACCGCTTCGAACTCTTGTTCCACCTGGAAAAAGAGTTGCTTCCCCCGCCTATTCACGTGGATCAGAACATGTTTGGCTGCCTGCCCCTGAAGCTCTATCGCATGACGAAGGACGAACGCTACAAGGAACTGGGCTTGCCCTATGCCGATACACAATGGATCCTCCCGGAGAATGCCAAGGAGGGCGAGCGCAAATGGCATAAAAAAGGTTACTCTTGGCAGACCCGCCTCTGGATTGACGACATGTACATGATTACCATTGTGCAGTCTGAAGCCTACAAGGTGACCGGAGATACCAAATACATCAACCGCGCCGCCAAGGAGATGGTGCTGTATTTGGATGAACTTCAACACGACAACGGCCTCTTTTATCATGCACCCGACGTGCCCTACTACTGGGGACGCGGTGACGGCTGGATGGCCGTGGGCATGACGGAGCTGCTTTTCAACTTGCCGCAGAACGACCCGAACCGCGACCGCATCCTGAAGGGGTATCGCCTGATGATGACCAACCTGAAGAAGTATGCGAACGAAGACGGCCTCTGGAACCAGCTGATTACCGAAAAGGATTGCTGGACGGAGACTTCGGGTTCGGCCATGTTTGCCTATGCTATGATTCTTGGCGTGAAGAACGGCTGGCTGGACAAGGATGAATTCGGTCCTGTGGCCCGCAGGGCTTGGCTCGGTCTTTGCAACTACCTGGACGATAATAACGACCTGGTGGATGTCTGCATCGGTACCGGCAAGAAGAACAGCCACCAATATTACTTGGACCGTCCCCGCATTACGGGCGACTATCACGGACAAGCTCCGATTATCTGGTGTGCATACGCACTGTTGAATGAATAAATAATTGAAAGAGGAGGGTGTGCCAAAACTCTTTTCACCCCAGGGTAACACAGAGTATCTCAGAGTTTTTTGTTGATAATCAAGAGTTAAAAGTTATCTCTGTGTTACTCTGTGTCCTCTGTGGTGAATTATGACACACCCTCTCCTGTTTCCCACTTAAAAAGAAGTTATCCCATGAATATCAGCAGCCGTTGGGCAAATGCCCTAACCTTTGCTATCCTGTTGCTCGTAGCCACGGCAACAGCAGCCGGACAGATGCCGGTCAATGACGTCAGAACTTCCGAACATATCTGGCTCGACTCGGATATCACCCACCAAGGAGGTTATCAATGGAAAATGAAGAAGGCAGGCGACGTGGCCGATGCCGGCGAGCAACTCTCCTTGCCCGACTACCCCACCACCGACTGGATGCCCGCTATTGTGCCCGGAACGGTGCTGAACTCTCTGGTTTACAATAAAATGTATCCAGAACCTTATTATGGAATCAACAACAAAATCGAATCCCACTTGATTCCCGACATCTCGGAAATCGGTCGCGACTTCTACACCTACTGGTTTAGGACAGAGTTTGAAGTGCCGGAATCGTTCAAAGGAAAACATATCTGGCTACAGCTGGACGGCATCAACTACCGTGCCGATGTGTGGGTGAACGGCTACCTGCTTAGCTCGATGAAGGGCATGTTCCTGCAAGACTACATCGACGTGACCAGCTTTGTGAAGATTGGCGGAAACAATGCACTGGCCATCAAGGTCTATCCGGTGGACGTGCCGGGCAGCACCAAGCCGAAGTCTTGGGGCGCGGTGGGCGAGTTCCACAACGGTGGAAACGGCAACATCGGGTGGAACACCACCATGTTGATGACTGTGGGATGGGACTTTACCTTTATGGACGGCATCCGCGACCGCAACACGGGTATATGGAAAAACATTTCGCTCTATGCCACCGGCAAACTGGCCTTGCGCCATCCCTTCGTGAAATCGGAACTGCGGAAGCCCGGCTACGACCAGGCACGCGAATCGGTGTCGGTAGAGGTAGTGAATCCTACCACCGGATTCAACCCCATCCGCTGCACAGTAAAAGGGGAGATTGTGGGCGAAAACATCACGTTCGAAAAAGAACTGAAAGTCTTGCGTGGAGAAGAAAAACTTGTGACCTTCTCCCCGGAAGAGTTCCCGCAACTGGTGATGGACAATCCTCGCTTGTGGTGGCCTGTGAACAAAGGTCCCCAAAACCTGTATGAACTGAAACTGACCGTGGCCGTGGATGGAGTAGTGTGTGACTCGGTGAAGACGAAATTCGGCATTCGCGAGATTACTTCGGACACGAACACGCCTGATAAGTCGCGCGTCTTCTATGTCAATGGCAAACGCCTTTTTATCCGTGGAACGAACTGGATACCGGAGGCCATGCTGCGTACGTCTGACGAACGTACGTATGCCGAATTGAGGTATAGCCTTCAGTCCGGTGTCAATCTGTTGCGTATGTGGGGTGGCGGAATAGCCGAATCGGACTACTTCTTCCAACTTTGCGACGAGATGGGTCTGTTGGTGTGGCAGGAATTCTGGATGACGGGCGATACGCGTCACCCGCATGACAAGGGCAATTACCTGGACAACGTGGCTTCTACCGTGAAGCGCATCCGCAACCATCCTTCTCTGGCTTACTACGTCGCCTCCAACGAGAGTACGGAAGTGACCGGAACCCCTGAATTGCTGAACCGGTTGGACGGTACGCGCGGTTACCAGATGCAGTCGGAATGTGCCGGCGTGCACGACGGCAGCCCCTACAAGCAGGTGAACCCGATGCAGCACTACGAGAACACCGCTTCTCCGCGCGGAAGCCGTGTCGATGGTTTCAATCCGGAGTATGGTGCTCCTACGCTTCCCACAGTGGAAATCCTCCGTGAGATGATGGACGAGAAAGACCTTTGGCCCATCAACAAGGAGGTGTGGGACTATTTGGACGGTAACGGTTTCCACCTGATGACTACCATGTACACCGATTTGGTGAACAACTATGGGAAGTCGTCTTCGATTGACGAGTTTGCACAGAAAGGACAATTGTTGGGGGCTATCAACTCCAAGAGCATATGGGAGGTATGGAACTATAACAAACTGGACTATGGCGACCGCTTCTGTTCCGGTCTTCTGTTTTGGTATCACAACTGCTCCATGCGGCAGGTCTCTTCCCGCATGTGGGACTGGTCTTTGGAACCCACTGCCTCGCTGTATCATACCGCCAATTCGCTGGAACCGCTGCACGTGCAGTTCGATTATCTGAAGAATACGGTATCGGTAGTGAACGATTATTACCGGACTTTTACCGGTTATAAGGTAACTGCTCAAGTATACGATATCCATAGCAGGAAGGTTTTTGAGGCCGCTACTACCATCGACCTGCCCGAAGATGGTGTAGTGAACGACGTGCTGACCATCCGTTTCCCTGAAGACATCTCTCAAGTGCACTTCATCAAGTTGTGGCTGAAAGATGAAAAGGGCAAGGATGTCTCTTCCAATTTCTATTGGCGTTCAAACGATAAGTATGAAGGCAGCAAGACACTGACCGGGCCTGCTTCATCGGGCTTCGAGACGCTGAACCGGCTGAAAGCGGCCCAAGTGAAGCTCTCCTACAAGACGCGCCGCGCAAATGGTCGCTACTTCGTGGACATCGACCTGAAGAACGCTTCGCGCGAGATAGCCTTCTTCCAGCAGTTGCAACTGCTCGACTATCGGATGAGCCCGATACGTCCGTCGTTCTATTCGGACAACTTCTTCTCCCTGATTCCGGGCGAGAGGAAAACGGTGACCATAGAAACCGGTGAGGAGAAGCTGGGTGAGGAAACCGTTCTGGTGCTGAAAGGTTGGAACACGGATGCTAAGAAGTATAAACTAAAATAAGACTATAGCGTGAAAAGAATCTGCACTTTTACAACTCTTTTGCTACTTGCTTGGGGAGCATTTGCCCAACAGCATTTCGATGTGGTGATAGTGGGCGGTAATCCCGGAGGCATCATGGCAGCTATTGCGGCAGCCCGGCAGGGAAAGACTTCTGTGATTTTGGAACGTACCCGGCACATCGGCGGATTGCCTGCTAACGGGCTGGGAGCCACGGATATTGCCACCCGCCAGGCAACGACCGGCCTTTTCCTGGAATTTACTTCCAGGGTCAGGCAATATTATGCAGACCGTTATGGAGCAAATTCCCGCCAAGTGACGGATTGCAGCGACGGGTTCCACTTCGAACCCTCTGTGGCGGCAACTGTCTACCAAGATATGCTGGATGAGCACAAAGATAAGATAACAGTACTCCTGATGCGGCAATTTGATGCCGAACTTCCCAATATATCCGTCCGTTCTGGACGGATTGAAAGCATCCGCATCCTGAACCGTGAAAATGGAGAGCAGGAAACCTATCGGGGAAATGTTTTTGTAGACGCTACCTATGAAGGCGATTTGGGAGCTGCCGCCGGTGTGCCTTTCCGTATAGGGCGGGAAGGGAAGGCAGAGTTTGACGAACCCGGAGCCGGGCGCACCTACGAATACTGGAAAAGCCTGCCAGCCGAAGGCAGTACCGGTGAAGCGGACAATGCTGTTCAGGCATACAATTATCGGCTTTGCCTGACCAACGACCCTGACAACCGCCTCCTTTTCCCGAAGCCGGTGTCTTATAATAGGGATGAGTATGTCTCGCTGATAGAAGACGTCTGGACCGGAAAGAATACTCAGCGCGCCATGCTGCAAGTGACAGAGGAGATGATGGAAGAGAACCGCTGCCACATTGCCGCCGGACATCCTACCCGGTTGGCCGGAGACAGCTGGGGAATCGGAAAGCTGAGCAACATGGTGAAACTGCCCAACCGGAAGACCGACGGCAACAACCAGCACGCTGCATTTATTTCCACCGATTTACCCGAAGAAAATTGGCCCTGGCCCACCTCGTCGTGGGAGTGGAGAGACCGGTTTGCCCAACGCCTGAAAGACTATACGCTTGGACTGTTCTGGTTTGCCCAGAACGATTCGGAGCTGCCGGAACACTTCCGCAAGGCCATGCTGGAGTGGGGGCTGGCAAAAGATGAATATCAGGATAACGGAAATTTTCCCCGGCAGGTTTATGTGCGCGAGGGAAGGCGTTTCGAGGGCGTTTACTTTTTTACAGCCAAGGATGCGCTGCCCACAGCACCAGGCAAACGCCCGCCTTTGCATGCCCATAGCGTGACATCCAGTCATTATGCACTCGATTCGCATGCTGCCAGAAAGAGGGAGACTGGACGAGCACACTTGGATGGTTTTGTCAGCTATCCTACAGCTGTCTATACGGTGCCATTGGGCGTGATGTTGCCCCGGAATGTAAAGAACCTGCTGTTGCCGGTTCCCGTATCCGGTTCGCACATCGGTTTTTCCACCTTGCGCATGGAGCCTTGCTGGATGGCGCTGGGGCAGGCGGCGGGCATTGCGGCTTCGCTGGCCATCGACAGCCAAGTGCCAGTGCAGGATGTAGACCTGTACAGGTTGCAAGATCTGTTGATAGGACAGAAGGCAACACTTGTCTATTATCGCGATGTGCGACCGGACGATACTCACTTCCGTTTGGTGCAGTACATGGGTCTTCGGGGATATCTGCCCGAGTGGAACGCCGATTTGCAAGGGACGGTCGATGAAGAGACGCTACACTGCTGGAGCGCATTGTGCGGTTTCTCCCTCAAAGCCATTCCCGGCAAGACATCACGGCTGGAAGTGCTGAGCATGATTTATGAGCGCCTTTGTAAATGAAACGATATTAATCATATGAAAGCAATGAATAGAATAAAACTTATGATAGGACTGGTGGGGGGACTGTTGCTCGGAAGCCTGCCTGCCTCGTCTTCTTCGGGCGATACGGATAAGAAGCAGCCTGAGGGTTGGGTAATAGGTCCCTTCCGGCGCCCCGAGGGTGTGAATCCGGTGTTGGTGCCTCAGCCTACCGCCTTCCATTGCCCCATGCGGAAAGAACAAGTGAAGTGGGAGGAGAGCGATGTCTTCAATCCGGCTGCCACCGTAAAGGACGGGAAGATAGTCGTCCTCTATCGTGCCGAAGACAATTCGGCACAAGGCATAGGCAAACGGACCTCCCGCATCGGTTATGCCGAGAGCAAGGATGGCATGATAATGAAGCGGATGGACAGTCCGGTGCTGTTTCCCGGCGGAGATGAATTTGAAGGCATCGAATGTCCGGGTGGGTGCGAAGACCCGCGCGTGGCAATGACCGAAGAGGGGCTCTACGTGATGCTCTACACGGCGTGGAATCGGAAGACACCCCGCTTGGCTGTGGCTACCTCGCGCGACCTGAAACACTGGACCAAACACGGCCTGGCGTTTGAGAAGGCATATGGCGGGAGGTTTGCCCGCATAGCCACGAAGTCGGCTTCCGTCCTGACAAAGGTGAAAGGTGGAAAGCTGGTCATCGACAAGGTGGAAGGCAAATATTTTATGTATTGGGGGGAATACGCCGTGCATGCCGCCATCTCCGACAATCTGACCGACTGGTATCCGGTGTTGGATGCGAACAATGAATTATTGAAGATTGCCCGTCCGCGCAACGGATACTTTGACAGCCAGATGACCGAATGTGGTCCTCCTGCTGTCCGCACCAAGCAAGGTATTGTATTGTTGTATAACGGGAAGAACGACAAGAAGAGAGGTGATGCCCGCTATCCGGCAGGTGCGTATTGTGCAGGCCAGCTGCTGCTCGACTCCAATGATCCCTATAAAGTGTTGGGGCGCCTGGATACTCCCTTCTTCCAACCCGAAGCTCCCTTCGAAAAAAGTGGGCAGTATAAGGACGGGACGGTCTTCATCGAGGGGCTGGTTTATTACAAGAAGAAGCTTTACCTCTATTACGGATGTGCAGACTCGCAGGTGTCGGTGGCCGTGTGCGACGACGTAGAGAAACTGCTGAAAGTGCAACGATAGTATCAAACATCTATTTATGCAATCATTTTAATTTTAAACGGATAGAACCAAATCATTATGTACAAGAAAGTATTTACCCTATTGCTGCTTTGCCTCTCAACCCAATTGTTGACAGCGCAGAAGAGTTTGTTGAAGAACTTCCCCGAAGGATACACCCCCGACGAAATAGGACGGCGCATCGCCTACCGCTTTGTCACCGAAAAACATGCCCTGCATGCCGGCAAGTGGATTGGCTATCCTGAAACCTTCTACTGGAACGGCTCCTTGAAATATGCTGCTGCCGCTAAGGACAAGACGCTCGTCAAGTTGCTGCAAGCCCGCTTCGAGCATCTCTTCACTACCGAGAAGGCTTTGTTGCCCATCAAGAACCACGTGGATTTGAACATGTTCGGCAGCCTGCCCTTGGAACTCTACTGGGTGACGAAGGACGAACGATACAAAGAGTTGGGATTGCCCTATGCCGACACCCAGTGGGAAGTGCCTGCCGATGCCAAACCGATCGAGAAGGAGTGGGCAGGGAAAGGCTACTCTTGGCAGACCCGCCTTTGGATTGACGACATGTATATGATTACCATCGTGCAGGCCGAAGCCTATCATGTGACGGGAGATAAAAAATACATCAACCGCGCTGCCAAGGAAATGGTGCTTTATCTGGATGAGATTCAGCGTGAGAACGGTCTTTTTTATCATGCACCCGATGTGCCCTTTTATTGGGGACGTGGCGATGGCTGGATGGCTGTGGGCATGACAGAATTGCTTTTCAACCTTCCTGAAAACGATCCTAACCGTCAACGCATCCTCAAAGGATATCGCTTGATGATGGAGAACCTGAAGAAATATGTGAATGAAGACGGACTTTGGAACCAGTTGATTGACGAAAAGGACTGCTGGACAGAGACTTCCGGTTCGGCAATGTTTACGTATGCCATGATTTTGGGTGTGAAGAACGGATGGTTGGATAAGGATGAATATGGACCGATTGCCCGCCGTGCATGGTTGGGGCTTTGCAACTATCTTGATGATAACAATGACTTGATGGAAGTTTGCATCGGTACAGGCAAGAAGAACAGTCACCAGTATTATTTGGACCGTCCCCGTATAACAGGTGATTATCATGGACAAGCTCCCATCATATGGTGTGCTTATGCATTGCTGAACGAATAAGATATTCTATTCTTCATAGCCGGCTGAAAAAGCTGCTTTAATTTATATACTTCATAATCTCTTCATTGAGATTATGAAGTATATGTGTTATTTTTACCTGGGTATTAATAAAAATATTATTTTCGCATACGTTTAAAGTGACTTGAAAGAACTTCTGCACCGCATCAAGTCCGTGTCTGCTCCGTACCAACTCCGTACTTTCTCCGTGTAGAGGTACCTCTGAGTGGAGTTGGTACGGAGCAAGTATGTCTCGGGTATTGTTCAAGTGGGGAGCAGACTTTCTTTTAGGAATCAATGAATCGTTAACTTGCTACAAAATTTCATTCACATTTCTCATCTGAAAATATAAGTTGTAAGAAAATGAATGATATTTTTACGGGC
>OOCM01001858.1_pt1 | contig 15310 bp, 11 predicted proteins | sample 1671111 | NCBI WGS metagenome assembly OOCM01 (sample SAMN06348123, study PRJEB24527) | human gut metagenome | biome: human gut; feature: ankylosing spondylitis patient; material: feces | host: Homo sapiens | place: China | collected 2015-10 | reverse complement strand
TCTTTTCGCATCTTTAAATGCTCTTTCTGTCCAGATTTTACAGAGATCACGGAAGAAATACACATGATAATGGAAAGATAATGTCTCATATAACGTTCTAATGGCTTACTTACAAGATTAAACTGAGTCATATAATCAATCATGATATAAGTAACTTTAAACTGCTGGTCGATACGTTTGATCATATTTGTCTCATTGACAGACTGATCATCACGTCCAATGAAATAACGATAGAAGTTAACATCCAGATAATACATTGTTTTTACATATGGAAGAGGTTTGAATACATAAATATTATCCACATAGAATGTATGCTCTGGAAGCTCTAGATCGCATTCACGAAGCAGTGCAGTACGATAAATGACAGAGTGCATTAAAATATACTGGCTGACAGGGAAACGTCCAACATCATCCCAGCAAAAGATCTGATCTTTTGGAATTGCATGACGATAATGAATAACAGTTTTTTTCTTGGCTCCTTGTTTTTCGTATACATAGTTAGAAAGCAGCATATCAAGGACAGTTCCCTGTTTGTAGAAATTCGCAAGAGTATCAAGGATTTCTCCATAAGCATATTCATTTACCCAGTCATCACTATCAACAACTTTCAGGTAAATACCCGTGGCATTTTTGATTCCTGTATTCACTGCACCACCATGCCCTTTATTTTCCTGGTGAATTGCACGGCAGATGTCAGGATATTTTTTTTCATATTCATCTGCGATCGCAGCAGTGTTATCGGAAGATCCGTCATTAACGATCAGAATCTCTACCTGATCACCACCTGGTAATAAGGTGTCAATGCAGTGTCTCATATATTCCTGAGAGTTGTAGCAAGGTACAACAAAGGATATTAATTTCATAAAAACCTCCTGTTTTTCAATACGGTTAACGTTACTATTATATATGTTTTTTTACAAATTAGCAAAGAGTTTCCCATTCTTCATAAAGTTCTTCCAAAGAAGAAGCGATGGAAGCCTGCTCATTGCTAAGTTCCATTAATTTCGCAGGATCAGAAGCATTTTCAGGTAAAGACATAGCTTCTGAAAGTTCTTCTTGTTTCGTTTCCAACTCTGTGATCTGCTCTTCGACTTTTTTAAGACGATTTTCTTTTTTTCTCTGTTTGGCTTGTTCTTCTTTTTGTTGTTTCCAATCGAGTTTGGATTCTGTATCAACAGAAACGGAGGAAGCAGTAGAAGAAGTAAGAGATGCCTTTTCTTTTTCCTTCTGCCGCTCTTTCCGCTGTTCTTCTTTTTTCTGCTCTTTCTTCTGCTTTTTCTCTTCTTCCTCTGTCTGCGGATACCGGATGGGAATTGCTAAAACCTCTTCATTTGAAATTACCGGGATCATCAGCAGATAATCTCTGAGTTCCTTTAAAAAGCAATAACCGACCGGTGTTTCAAATAAATCCTGTTCGATCAGATTCTGATATATGGAAAAGACTGCGTTCGGATTCTCCATATCGAGTTTTTGACGCAGATATTTCGTTCCTTCTATCTCACGCTGTGCAAGCTCTGCCTCTTTTTTTGTCCGAAATACAAATCCGCCTGCTTCATAGGTTTCCTGTAATTGTTCCATCGTTCTCTCCTTTGTGCAAAACCTCTTGCTTTCAGTATAAAAAAATGCGTTCCGAAATGCAATATGCAAATTCTATCTTTTAAAAAGGTACGGTTTCCTTTATAATGTTTTTTATGTACGAAGGAGGTTTCTTATGTTTGATGAATTTGTAGATAATACAGAACGATATGAAGAATTTATTGAGGAATTATTAGAGGCTAACCGCGAGGGCAGATTTGATGATGTATTCAACCGTGCCTATGGCATGGGCACTTTTTCCATTGATGAGCTGATCGACATCTATGCCAGGGTGGATAATGACTGCGTCACAAATTACCGCTCAAAAAATGAATCCGAAGAAGCTGTGGAGTTAGAGGCTTTGCGCCTTGCGATCCTGCAATCCTTATCGGAGGCAAATACCTCTGCCATTGCATTTGAATTAGCTGCCTGCTTTTTTGACCATTTTTCAAAAGAAGCGGAAGGCATGGATATGAGTGATGAGATTGACAAATGCTTAACAAAGATTTTTAAATGTATTGCTTCTACCGGTTCGTGGTCGGAATTTTTTGCCGGAACGGAGCCTGTGTTCCACATCTACTATTCCCGCTTTTCTGACCGCATTGGCTTTGACTGTTCCAGACTTGCCGGGATCACCTGCAATATGGAACGCGGAAAAGAGATTATGAAAAATGAGAACTGCCATCCGAGTTTCCGGGAGGCGTTGGAATCGAGAAAAGATTTCTGATCTTCCATGCAAGGATCTAAATAACGAAAATCCCCATAAAACAGTTTGATCTTATGTCTCTGTTTTATGAGGATTTTTCTTTTATATTTTTTGATGTTTTTCTTTGATCCTTATTGCTGTTTCTCTATTTGTATTTGTTATAGAGGTCTTTCATCTGCCGGATCTCGCTCTCGGTAAACTTCTCTTTGACGTACTGTTTCAAACCTTCTTTGTCCTGATCTTTTGCATATTTGCTGACATCTGAAATGGTCTGTGGCGATACCTTGCTCTCTATCATATCATTGACCGTCTGCTTATCCTCTTCGCTCATGGAATTATAAATATCCTGTGCGTTTTGCAACTGACCTGTAGAGTCATTCTGCACCTGTTCCTCTATCATCTTTTCCGCAACGGCTGACGTTACTTTTTCCTTTGCCTTGTCATAGACAAACGTTTTGCCTGCCCAGGTTGCTGCTACTAAAATGACTAATACAACGATGAGTACGATAAGACCTTTTTTCTTCTTTCTTTTTCCTGCCATGATTTCACTCCTCCTCTGTTCGGATTTTTACCGTTCATAATTTAACACATTTTTCTCAGTTTTTCCATGAAATCACAAAATCTTTAAAAAGGTTTAAGAAACACGGTTCTGGTTGCGGTACTGCACCGGTGTCATCTGAAAATTCTTTTTAAACTGGCGGCTGAAATTCTCCACATTCTGATAACCGACTGCATGGGAGATATTCTCTACAGTCATGTTTCCGTTTTTCAAAAGTGTCTTTGCACGTTTCATGCGGATCGCTATCACCTGTTCTCCAAAAGTTTTTCCTGATTTTTCTTTGATATATTTGGAAATATATGGTGTTGACAGGTGGAACTGCTGTGCCATTCCCTCTAAGGTAACGGTCTGGTAGTTCGTCTGCATATAATTCATCATTGCTACCAGGCGCTCATCTAAGCATTTTTCATCGGACTGTATCTGTGGCAGTTTATTGACTGCAACGGTCAGTGCATGGATGGATGCCTTGATAATATCTTCGTCCATTCCTGCGCCCCAGTAGGATTTTCCATTACAGGTGATCCCTACATAGGCAACTGCCTTTGAGGAGGAACCATGGGAAAGTGCATGTTCTTCGTATACGGAAAGTTCATAGCTGATCCCAAAATACTGCTTGATGGCATTGCTGACTGCATCTAAACGTCCGTTTCCGTTTGCATCTACCACTGCACTCTTGTCTCCGCAGTTGATCGTTGCCTCTGCCATGATCCCGTCTACCTGTGCAAAGCTGCACTCGGAAATACAGAAATATGGCGTGTGGTTTACATAATGATCTTCAAAGATATCATATATCCACTGTGGTGAAAGTTCTTTGTGCTCTTCATCTGAAACATGTTTAACTGCATAGCCGACTTCCTCACGCATTTTTTCAGGCAGTGAGATTCCAAAGTTCTGTTTTAAGATGTAGTTGACTCCGCCCTTTCCGGACTGGCTGTTGATACGGATCACATCTGCATCATAAGTACGTCCGACATCCATCGGGTCGATCGGCAGATATGGAACGGTCCATTTGTTATGTTCTTTATCTTTTAAGCAAGCCATTCCTTTGGCGATCGCATCCTGATGAGAACCGGAAAATGCAGTGAATACCAAATCTCCGGCATACGGCTGACGAGGATCTACATGCATTCTGGTCAGTCTCTCATACGTTTCACGGATCTTTGTCATATTGCTGAAATCCAGTCCCGGATCGACTCCGTGTGAAAACATATTCATGGCAAGAGTGATGATATCTACGTTTCCGGTACGCTCACCGTTTCCAAACAGGGTTCCCTCGATACGCTCGGCTCCTGCAAGGATTCCAAGCTCTGCATCACTGACTCCGCAGCCGCGGTCGTTGTGCGGATGCAGACAGAGGATCACTCCGTCACGATATTTCAGATGTTTGTTGATGTATTCTACCTGTGTGGCAAAGACATGCGGCATTGCATTTTCTACTGTGGTCGGTATGTTGATGATCGCTTTATTTGCTGCATCCGGTTTCCAGACATCTAACACGGCATTGCAGACATCCACTGCATAGTCCACTTCTGTTCCCGGAAAACTCTCCGGGCTGTACTGGAAGGAAAAATTACCCTCGGTCTCATCGGCAAGTGTCTTTAAGAGTTTTGCTCCGTCAACTGCGATCTGTAAGATTTCTTCTTTGCTCTTTTTAAATACCTGCTCACGCTGTGCTACGGAAGTGGAGTTGTACAGATGTATTACAGCATGCGGTGCACCTTTGACTGCCTCGAAGGTCTTACGGATGATATGCTCTCTTGCCTGTGTCAACACCTGAACGGTCACATCGTCCGGTATCATATTGCGGTCGATCAGCGCCCGCATAAAATCATATTCGGTCTCGGACGCTGCCGGGAATCCGACTTCGATCTCTTTGAAGCCGATCTTTACTAACATCTCGAAAAATTCCAGTTTTTCTTCTAAGCTCATTGGCTCGATCAATGCCTGATTTCCGTCTCTTAAGTCGACGGAACACCAGATCGGTGCTTTATCGATGTAATCTTTTTTAACCCAGTCATATTCGCAGACCGGTGGCATAAAGTATTGTCTTTCATATTTTTGTACATGTTCCATGTTGATATCCTCCTATATTGAACTCTCTCTAAAGATTCAGATGTCAGAATTGTATTTTAAATTATATCTGGTGGATTATACAAATGAAATATTCCAGTTTTCCTTGTGCAATCCACGGAACTCTGTGGTTGAATACAATTCTGCCTCTTAATCTTTACACAAAAAAATCCGTCCCGACACCTCGCGGTGTAGAGACGGAAGATTATTCTTTCGCGTTACCACTCTACTTCGTACTGTGACCAGTACGCTCTCTTTGACACTATCATGCCGTTCCCTTTTAACGGTGGGCTTCCGGCGAAACCTACTGTCTGTTAAGCCGTCACAAAATCTGTTCTTCGTTACCGAGGCTTTACCGACCTGTTCAGTCCGCAGCTTCAAGGCGAGTTCACCGTCCGCATTTTGCTGTCTCGCATCTCCCGACAGCTTTCTGGAAAAATGATGGGCAGTTACTATTCCTCTTCACAGCTTTTGCCATGTACCCATCCTACAATAAAAAAAGGTATATGAGAATGATTAAATTTAATCACTTGTATTGACTTATTTTAATTTTTCAAGAATATCGTTTAACGCACTTTTACTGCTCGTATGACAGCGGATCACATCTGCATTTGCTTTTTCTGCTTCGGTCACTGCAGATTTTACCATCTGATGTGATACGGTATTTGTAAAAATGATGATGGCATCCGGACTTCCGATCTGGTTTCCGAGATTTCCTGCTTTTTTTGTAAACACCTTTGCTTTGCAGCGATGCGCTTTGCAGACCTGTTTGTACTGCTGTACCATACGGTCATGGCCTCCGACAATTACTACGCTCATTAAAAATCATCTCCTTATAAAGATGCCAACCGTTTTCCAAGACTTCTGCAATCTTCTAATGCATCATCATCGGGTGTTTCATGGCAGATAAGTCCTTCTCTGTTTAATACGTTTGCGCCTGCATCTAACATTCTGGATTCCCATTCACGCATCCATTCACCATCGCCCCATCCGTAAGAACCGAACAGTGCAATATTTTTTCCTTTTGCAAATTTTTCTACTTCTTCTACGAAAGGCTCCATCTCGCCTTCTTCTAATACTTCTGCTCCCATTGCCGGGCATCCGAGTGCAAAAGATGTCTCTCCCTCTAAATCAGATGCAGAGATATCTGAAATGGAAACAACCGCACATTCTTTTCCTGCTGCTTTGATTCCTTCTCCTACTGCCTCTGCCATTGCCTCTGTGTTACCTGTTCCTGACCAGTATGCTACTGTAATCTTGCTCATTTTAAAATCCTCCTTATTTCTATTCCCTGTGATACCATTGTGATCACATGTTCCTTAGCTTTGTTGTACTCTTCAAAAAGAGCTTTGGTCTCCATGAGGTTTCCATATACTTTCCAGTATCCCGCATAGAGATAATTTTTACCCTGGTTTTCAATAAATCCCAGAACATCTTCTGTCGGATATCCTAACAGCACGCCCATCTCATGTGGGAACATACCGTTTCCTTCCGCATATTTTTCATATCTGTGAATCAGCTCTCTTCGTATTTCAACAGGTGTCATTCCCCGGTATCCGAAAAGTTCCATGACCTCTTTCGTCGTTGCTGACTCAAGATAAATATCCAGTTCTTCCCTGCGGTAGAGTAAAAACATTGTCTTCTGTTCTGACATGTAGATCAGTTCCACACTGATACAGGTATCTTTGAACAGTTCATAGACATCTAACACATTCCGGTTTGGTACGATCAAAAGATTTGACATTTTAATTCCCATTAAAAGCGGTGCACACTGGAGTGCAAGCTGTGTCTGCAAATCTTCGCGGTCCATTTCTCCAACCAACTGAAATACTTCTTTGCTCATTCCGTCTCCCTTCTTAGTTAGTTATTTCTAACTTAAGTACATATTTATATGAAAAAATATATAGTCTATATTGTTTATACGTCATTACTTTTCATATTCGGAGGTTGTGATGTGCTGGATAAATATCCTTTGGATAAACCAAATCAAGATAGTTTTTGGAATAATGCCAGTGAAATTAATGGAGGGGTAGTAGGATGTTATCGGTTTTTGATTGCACAGCCTAATGTAGAATATTTGTTTCCGATAGCTCCCGATCTGATGACTGATATAGGCTTTCCTCGTCAGGAAAGTGACTGGAAAAAGGTGGCACAAGGTCAACATGACAGTAATCTTCATTCAATAAGAGAGGTTTGGCATTATGCTTATCAGGGAGTTGGACGGTGTAATTTAATGCTGGAGATTATAGAAAAGAAATCAGCAGTATTGAGTCCGGAACAATATAAGCAATATAAAGGCGAATGTCTTTTCCTTAGAGGTTTTTATTATTCTCGGTTGATTTCTTTTTTCGGAGATGTGCCTCTAATTCTAAAACCGATTGAATCGGAGTCTGAAGCCTCTAAATTTGTACGCGAATCTAAGGATGTCGTGCTTCAACAGATTTTGAAAGATTTTACAGATGCTGCTACCCTGTTGGAAGAGCAGTATGTTGATCCGCTTTGCCTTGGGCGTGCTACAAGGGGGACGGCAAATGCGTATAAGGCACGTATTGCCCTTTATAATAAAAAATGGGAAGTAGCTGCCGAGGCTGCTGAAGCGGTTATTTCTTCTGAAATATATAAGCTCTATCCTAAATACGGAGATTTGTTTCTGGTGTCCGGATTGACGGATGCGAATAATAAGGAAATTATTTTGAAAGCGGAATTTAGTGCAGAGATTCCTTTGTATCATAAGTTACCTCTTCATATGCAGTCTCGTAATTTGAATGGATATTCCACTATGGTGCCGACACAAAATTTGATAGACTCATATCATTGTATTGATGGAAAGAATATTGCAGAGTCTCCATTATTTAATAAGAAGAAACCATTTGAAAATCGTGATCCGCGTTTGCGTTTAGGATTTGTAGTCCCTGGGGATAGATATGGAGATTTTATATTTGAGTCACATGTTGATAGCACTTCATGTTGGAGTTATGCAGAAAATGGTAAGGTGACCAATAAGGATTGTTATTCCTTTAGTCCATATACCTCTTATACGGGATATTGTACGAGAAAATTTAGTGATCCTTCTTATGCAGACAAAAATGAAAAAGGGGATTATCCTCTTATTCTCTGTCGCTATGCTGAAGTGCTTTTGACTTATGCAGAGGCAAAAATAGAAGCGAATGATATTGATAAAAGTGTAGTTGATGCTTTGAATGAAGTTCGCAATGGACGTGACGATGTAAAAATGCCGGCTTTGTCGTTATCGGATTTGTCGGATCAGTCAAAAGCACGGGTGATTGTTCGTCATGAGCGTAAGGTAGAATTAGCCTTTGAAGGATTCCGCTATTTTGATATCCGTCGTTGGGATGGCTTTTGGAAATATGCCAATCGTCCGGTGATGGGACGTCCTTTTAAAGGTAAATTTGAGGACTGGCCGAATGTGACATTTGATGAGAACGATGAGCCTGTGTACGATTATGATGCTTATATGCCACATCCTTCTTCTGATTATCGTTTGGTTGAAAACCGGACATTCGTTCAGCAAAAGCATGAGCTATGGCCAATACCACAGCGAGAAAGAAATGTGAGCCCGCAGTTAACGCAGAATCCAGGATTCTAACGCTATCTTTCGGGAAACTGAATGTGTGTGGAAAATAAATATATCTTTTAAATTTAGTAGTATGATGAAAATGAAATATATATATCGCCGATGGCTATTTTTAATGGCTGGTGCATTATTGGTTGCTAACTTTGCATCTTGTAATGATAATGATGAGAATTCTCCCATTTTACCTCCGACTTATAGTGTTGACAGAAGTAATATGTTCGGTATTCATGAGCAGCCCAAAGTGGGCGAAAACATTGGCGGACAGTCTGATAATGGGGTAACTCCACAATTGGTTGCTGATATGTGCGGGGCCTTGGGAGTTAAGTCTTTCCGAATGTTGCTCCATCTTTCATGGGTATTTGATCACGATGCTGAAGGAAACTTGATATTTAAAGAGGATAATCTTCAGAAATTTAAGGATTATGCTGCTCTGTTGACAGAAAAGGGAGTGCGTAATATAATGCTCACCAATGCAGCTTATATGTATCCTTATGGATGTACGCGTTCACATTGGAAAGCTGTCCCGGAACCGGGGACAGAACTTTATATAAAGTTTATGCAGCAGATAGAAGATAGCTATAAAATGTTAGCAGCTGCTTTCCCTGATGTGACTCAGTTTGAAGTGGGAAATGAATTGAACGCCCCGAAGGGTCACAATTTATGTAAGGATGGATTTAGAGATGGGGCGACAGCAGAAGAAAATGCACCTTTTATATTTACTACTAGTGAGCAGGCATTGGTGACAGCGGATATTTGTTATTATGCCAATAGGGGAGTGAAAGCGGCAAATCCGAAAGCAAAAGTCGTGGCTCCTGGTCTTTATATGGTCGATATTCCCGAAACGAAAGCATATTTGAGTGCTATATATGATCATATTGTATCGGGTAAATTACCTTCGACCAGTATGGAGGGAGGTAAACGGAAACTGGCCGCTGATACTGATCCAAGCCATTACTTTGAATATCTGAACTGGCATCCTTATATTCATGAAAAACATACCTTATCATGGCTGGCAATGAATGAGTCATTGTATCAGATTGCTGTTGATCATGGCGATGCAGGGAGAAAGATTATTATCTCCGAGTTCGGCTATTTTGACAGTTATCTTGAACGGAGGGAAGAATTGATAGCGGATGTGTGTGTACCTGCTATTGTAGCCCTGACAGAACGACTTCAAACGATAGAGTCCGTATATATGTTCAGAATGTTCAACTGGACATCTGCAGGAAGCACTGTTGTAGAGACAGAGCAGACATATGGGATTTTTGATTCACCGATGCAGCCGTTGGGAGTTCGTCCCAAGCCTGTTGCCTTAAGTTTATTTTTCCATTTCAATGGGGTGGAGTCAGATCCGGATCCATTGTATAAGTATATGAAATAAAATGATGTATTAATCTTGAATAACAAAGTATCATGAAACAATATATTTCATTTCTATTATTAGTATTTACAGGATTGTCATGTTGGTCTTGTAAAGATGATGTTGAACGTCCAGCACTTGTGACGTCGGAAATTGAACTGGCTGTTCCTAAAAATGATGTCTCAATTGATTTGGATAAAGTACGCCAGATCACTTTTGCCTGGCAGGAAGCTTTTTTAGTAGACAAATATAATTTGCTTTTAAGTAATAGCGAGGATATGTCGAGTCCGGTAGTTGTTGAAGCAAGAAGAACTCCTCATTTGATATCTTCTTCTGATATGAATGATATTGCGGCTAAATTGGGAATTGCTTCCGGCTATACGGGTAAGATTTATTGGACAGTACAATCCGGGAAATCGTCTCAGCCTTCATCTGCGGAAATTCGTTCTTTGATGGTGACAAGGTTAATGGCACAGCCGTTAACGCCAGCTAAGGATACTACTTTAGAACTAGACTATGAAGCAATGGATACAGAGGTGAAGTTTTCATGGGAACCTATGCCGGATACAGAATCTTATCAGCTCTTAATTAGTGCTAATGCAGATTTGTCTGACCCATTAATTGATATGGAAGTGGAAAAAACATCCACTGCTCTAACATATAGCCAACTACAGGAAATGGTGGATAATAAGGCAGCCGGACTGAAACGTTATAAAGCTAATACCCTTTATTGGAATGTGAAAGTGGGAGACCGCCTGATGGCGAATTCAGCCTGGAGATTTAAATTGTATGGAACGAAGATCTTTACGGATGTTCGTGGTGATGAATCGATTACATATAAAGTGGCTGTAATTTCGAATGGTGATTCTGAAGTTGTATGGTTGGCTGAAAACCTTCGAACTACTAAATTGAATACAGGTGAATCGCTTATTTGTGAAGGACAGGAAAATGACAAATCTCAATGTTTCCCTGCCGAAGAAGCTAAGAAGAGTGCAACTACTCTTGTTCCGGATGCAATCCGTAAAGTTGCCGGAATGTATTATCGTATCGGATTGATAGGTGATAATTCATCATCAGTAACTTGGCCGAATTTGTTAGCTCCTGAAGGGTGGCGGGTTCCTGAATTACAGGATTATGTAAATCTGGCCAAAGCTTCTTTGGATGTTTGTGATTATCTGGAGGTCTTGAGATGTCCGGAAGTCTATCCTTCCCTACAGATTGGTGATAAAAAGCTAAAGAAAGATCTGATGAATTCTTGGGGGATGAATATGGCCCCATGTGGTACAAATAGAGATGGAAGTCTGTATATCAAAGAATTTGGAGATCTGGATGGATTGCATATGGTTTTTGCCATAAATAGTGTTTCTCAATTTGCTACGTTGGAGATTGCCGCTGCAACAGCTAAAGGAGGAGCAAGAGCCATTGCTTTAGGAAAGAATGCTCCGATAGTAGTTAAGCACAGTAATCTCTCAAACTGGTGAATGCAATGCACAGCACGCGACAGACCCTTGTTTTTTAAATCAATGGGGATATTCTACCCTTTTGTTAATCATTATCGGGATAGGTTTAGTATACCTGCTTTTTAAGAAACGGAAATTCTTAGTGGATAACCTGAAATGGATTGCAGGTACGGTATTTATTGCAGGTTTCCTGATATATTGGTATGCTTTTAATGAGGGAGGGAGTGACAGTAATTCGATAGCGTTGGCGTTTAGGTCTGCTCTGTCTTCTATGGAAATGTTCGCTTCGCATTCCGATCTTTTGGAGGTTCCTGAAGATCTGCATCATGATCCTTTCTACATGACGATATTTTCTGTGATACATTTCCTGGCCGTTATAGTGAGTGCGGTTTTTATCATCAAACTGTTAGGATTCAGATTCATCTCATGGGTGCGGTTATGTGCGGCGAATCTTTCAAGAAAGAAGAAATGCCGGCTGTTTATTTTCTGGGGTGTCAATGATAATGCGATATTGCTGGCTAACAGTATAAGAAAAAAAGCGGCAGAGCCCAAGGGGAAGTATACAAATACAGATGCCGGTAATGACATCATACAGTATTTTCCCAAACATCCTGTCACAGGAGAAACAGGATGGGTACCCTTTGAATTTACAATTACAGAAAATCCAGTATCCGGATTTATAGTCAACCCCAACCTTACTACCGATACTCCTGATGTACCGACTTTCAATGAAGATTGGGAACCTACAGAAAGCAATCCCGTAAAAGCAATACGAGGCGAATTGGTACAGAAAAGTAACCAGCAAACGAAAATACTGACCAAAGGGGAGGCACTTGGAGGTAATACTGCTATGCGCATTTGGTTTGCAACATACAAATCAGAAGGGGCTACAGTACCAACAGGTTATAACTTCAAAGCACATGATGATAACAAAAACAATTGGTTCAGAGGATTCTACACACCAGATGTTGTAAAGGTAGCCGGTGACAAGTCCAAAATTGGAGCTGGAACAGCCAACAAGAAAAGTAACGAGATCGTTCATTTCTTTGAAGATTCAAAACTAAATGAAAAGTATTTCATATCGTATGTCGATTTCAATGCGGATGCAGGTACCTTATTGAATAAAGCGGGAACATTCACTTTCATATTCGAGTCACTGCCTAATTCGGGTACGGCATACCCAAAATTTGAAAATGGATTCACTTGTCCTATAAATGTCATAGTACAAGAATAAATAGCAAACGTGAGCTCAATGATTTTTCATATTGTATCATTCTGAAAGTTCATTGAGCTCACGTTGACCGATTGAAAAGAAAATAAAACTCACAAAAGATTTAACAAAGGTGATGAACAAACTAATAACAATCTCATCTGTACTCCTTACAGCAACTGCCGTAAAGGCACAATCGCCCAATGTGATATTCATATTAGCAGACGATTTAGGCTATGGAGATATTTCAGCATTCAATCCGGAATCCAAAATCCACACCCCAAACATTGATAATTTGACACACTCCGGAATTTCCTTTACGGATGCCCATTCATCTTCCGCGCTCTCTACTCCTTCACGCTATTCCATTATCACTGGAAGGTATCCTTGGAGAACAACTATGAAAAGTGGAGTATTGAATGGATTCTCTCCAGCCATGATTACTCCCGACCGCCGTACAATCGCCCAAATGTTTTCTGAGAACGGCTACAACACTGCTTGTATCGGAAAATGGCATCTTGGCTGGGATTGGGCATATCCTCAAAATGCCAAAAACAAACAGGATGTGGATTTCTCACTCCCTATCAAGAATGGTCCTACGGACAGAGGATTCGATTATTTTTACGGCATACCTGCTTCACTCGGAACAGCTCCACACGTTTATGTAGAAAACGATAAAGTGACAGCTCTTCCCAATCGCACCATTGGTCCGCAAAAGGGAATCAAACTGATACGTAATGGAGTCGCAGGTGCCGATTTTGAGCCACAAGACTGCCTACCCAATATTATACGTCATGGTATAGACTACATTAATAAACAGCGTGACAGTAAAAAGCCGTTCTTCCTATATCTTCCTATCACAGCACCGCATACTCCCGTATTGCCGGCAAAAAAATATCAAGGTCAGACAATCATAGGAGATTATGGAGATTTCGTAGTTATGATAGACGACATGGTACAGCAAATCGTAGAAACATTGAAGAAAAACAATCAACTAGAGAATACCATCATTATTTTCACTTCAGATAACGGATGCGCTCCATACATAGGTGTAGAAGAAATGGAAAATAAAGGGCATCACCCAAGTTACATCTACAGAGGTTATAAAAACGACATTTATGAAGGTGGGCACCGTATTCCACTCATCGTTTCCTGGCAAGGAAAATATACGAACGAAACCAACAGTTCATTGGTATCACTCACCGACTTCTATGCCACCTTTGCCCAAATGGTGAACTACCAATTGAAAGATGAAGAAGCGGTGGACAGTTATAGTATATGGCCTATACTAAGCAAAAAAGGAAATTCTGCCCGAAAAGATCTTATCTATGAATCGGGAAAAGGTTATCTATCTCTACGTACGCCTCAGCTAAAATTAGTATTCCACGGTGGTTCAGGAGGATGGGGATACCCTAATAAACCTGCTGATCTAGCCAAACTACCCAGCATGCAACTCTTTAACCTTAAAGAAGACCCTTCGGAGAAGAAGAATATCATCAGTAACAAACGCTACAAAAAAGATGTGGATAAAATGACACAGATGATCAAAAAGTATGTGGAAGAAGGACGTTCTACCCCAGGAAAGAGGAGTGCGAATGATACTGGTAATAGCTGGAAGCAAATCGAAATATTCATGCAATAAACAAAACCTAGAAGTTAGAATATAAACATCTAAAACTATCAACAAATGAAAGTCATTAATAGCTTCTTATGGGAATGTCTCGCTATAATTCCCTCCGTTTTGATGGCCCAAACAGCTAACAAACAGCCTAATATTGTGTTGATCTTAGCTGATGATATGGGACGTGAATGTTTAGGATGTTATGGCAGTACCTATCAAACACCAAACCTTGACAAACTTTCAGAAATAGGAGTGAGATTCGACAACTGTTTCTCTCAACCCTTAAGCACACCATCGCGCGTACAACTAATGACAGGTAAATACAATAATAAAAATTACTCCTGCTTTGGGCACTTAAATCAAAAGGAGAAAACCTTTGCCCATTTAGCAAAGGACGCCGGATATACCACTATGATAGCTGGCAAATGGCAATTAGGCAGAAACAGAAATCTGCCTAATCATTTTGGTTTCGATCACTATTGCCTTTGGCAGTTAAGCTATGACAGGATGATAAAAGAAAGATATGCCGCTCCACTAATAGAACAAGATGGAAATATAAAGCTTTACTCAAACAATGAATATGGACCGGATATATTCACTCAATATGTGATTGATTTTATTGAAGAGAACAAAACTAAGCCCTTTTTCATATATTATCCTATGGTATTAGTGCATAATCCATTTTACCCCACTCCTCAAAGTGATGTATGGAAAGATCCCTCCATGCGTGAAGTACGCAATACCGCCAATTTCACAAAGATGGTAGAACATGTGGATAAAAACATAAACATGATATTCAACAAGTTAGAAAATTTAAACTTATTGAACAATACCATTATCATTTTTATTGGAGATAACGGAACAAACCGTAACATAAGAACAACCATGAAAGATGGAACAATAGTAAGGGGTGGGAAGGGGCTAACAATTGATACTGGAGTACGTGTACCTATGATAGTTTATTGGGGAAAAAATAACAATACAAAGCATGAATGTGCAGATATGATAGATTTCACCGATTTTATGCCTACTTTTGCAGAAGCTATGAATATTAAAGTGCCTAAACAATGGGATATAGATGGACAAAGCTTTTTACCTCAAATAAAGGGAGAAAAAGGTAAGTCTCGCGAATGGGTATTCTGTCATTATGATTC
>OOCM01001856.1_pt1 | contig 15335 bp, 14 predicted proteins | sample 1671111 | NCBI WGS metagenome assembly OOCM01 (sample SAMN06348123, study PRJEB24527) | human gut metagenome | biome: human gut; feature: ankylosing spondylitis patient; material: feces | host: Homo sapiens | place: China | collected 2015-10 | reverse complement strand
GACAGCGGCCTTTCACGCCGTCAACGGCGGTTCAAATCCGCCTGGGGACGCCAAATTTGAGTACAATGAAGAACGCCAAGGTGCATAACATCTTGGCGTTCTTTGTTTTTTCTTTCCGGTATGTTTTCCCGAAGTCCAGCCTCGTCCGCTTGCATCCAAACATTTTATGGGTATATCCGTAGGTAGAAATGTGGTATGACATTTCTGATACCTACATGAATAACCGCGCGGAATCAAAATATTTTTATCCATGTGGGTATCTCTTCGTCCAACGACAGCCAGGGAGTGCCCATGCCTCTTACCGATACCCATATCCGCAGTCTGAAACCCGACCTGAGGCCCCGCAAATATTTCGACGGCGGAGGTCTGTTTCTTTTCATTCCCACCAGTGGAAGCAAGCTCTGGAGAATGGCCTACCGTTTTGACGGAAAGAGCAAGCTGCTCAGTTTCGGGGAATATCCTACCGTATCTCTCAAGGATGCCAGAGAACGCCGCGAAGACGCGAAGCGTATGTTGTCCAGAGGCATCGACCCGGCAGAGCATAAACGGCAGATGCGGCAGGCCAGAGCCACGGCGGAACGCGACAGTTTTCAGAATATCGCCAGAGAATGGCATGAAACCCGCATGGCGGAGTTTTCTGAAAAGCATCAGGGAACCGTCATGTACAGGCTGAAAACCTACATCTTTCCGCGCATCGGCAAAACGCATATCGCCAAGCTGGAAACACGGGAGATCATGGATGTAGTCAAGCCGCTGGAGCTACGGGGAAACTACGAAACCTCCCGGAGAGTGCTGCAAATCATCAATCAGGTGTTCCGCTATGCAGTCATCACGGGCCGGGCAAAGCACAATATCGCAGCCGATCTCCGGGGAGCCTTGAGGCCGAGAAAAACGGTCCACCGCGCGGCGGTGCTGGAACCGGAGAAAGTCGGTCAGCTTTTGCGGGATATCGACGCCTACGAAGGTTATTTCCCTCTGATCTGTGCCTTGAAGCTGGCTCCGCTGGTCTTCACCCGTCCCACGGAATTGCGGGCTGCCCAATGGAAGGAATTTGACCTTGAGTCCGGGGAGTGGCGCATCCCTGCCGAACGCATGAAAATGCGCCGTCAGCATCTTGTTCCCTTATCCAGACAAGCGATATCTATTCTTCGGGAACTTCAGAAATATTCCGGGGAGGGAACATATCTTTTCCCTTCCATCCGCACGGAGGTACGGCCCATTTCCGATGCGACCATGCTTAATGCGCTCCGGCGCATGGGCTACCAGAAGCACGAGATGAGCGTGCATGGGTTTCGCTCCATCGCGTCCACGCTGCTCAACGAACTTGGTTATAACCGGGACTGGATAGAGCGGCAGCTTGCCCATGGAGAACAGAACGAAGTGCGGGCAGCATACAATTACGCGGAATACCTTCCGGAACGCAGAAAGATGATGCAGGCTTGGGCGGATTATCTGGATGGGCTGCGCAACGCAAAGCGGAAAGGAAGCGGAGATACGGTATGAAAGAGGACGCCATGACAGAACGGGATGTCTGTATCGTTATCGGGAAAACAGAGGATGAAACTCAGGTGACGGATAACGACACTGGCTGGAGCGAAGAAGAAAAGGACCGTATGAGACAATACGGCTATGACGACATGGACATTATCCGGGCGTGATATAGCTGAAAAAGGTTTTACAGGAAAACAGCGGTAGCAAGGACATGGGAAGTCCCTGCCGCTGTTTTTTGTTGTCCATTTTTTGACGACAGACTATGCTTTTCTCCATGACAGACCGGCAAATCATTACCCTAGGCAGAGTACGGCAGGCGTATGGCCTGACCGCCAGAGAAGGCGACATGCTTGTTCAGGCGCTCTGGCCTGACGCCGTTCAGCCTCTGGAATTGTGGCGCACCACATATGAATCCTGCTGGCAGGCATTTGTTGCGGGCAGACACGCCGCATATGGAACGCAGATACCGGAATTTCCTTCAGTGCCGGAACCGGATATGGGCATTCAGACATATCTGCTTGGCTTTGATGTGATGGAATTTTTCAGAGAGATATCAACACTTGTTCCTCTTAACTCCCTGCGATATGGACTGAATGTTATTCTTGAAGAATCCTTTGAAGATACGGCGTCTGTCTTTCCCGAGGCACGAGAATTTCTGTTCAGCAGTCTGGAGAGACTGAAAACAGAAGACTTCTTCGAGCAGTATTCATCGGACTCGCCTCTCTTTGAGAAGCCGATATTCTCCATTCCTGCCTCAAGTTATCACTTCATCGCGCATATCTTTGCCGATACCATAATGGTGGATAGGGACGTTGCTATCAGATATCTCCGTTATTATCCTCTGTGCCGGGAAGTGAAAGGCATCACCCGTGCCCTTGTGGAGGCCGTTTTACAGACAGCTTCGCCGGAATCGTCCGTTGCCGACAAAGGGGCGGCAGTTCCCCTGTGTGAAAGGTCACCGCAGGATGAAAAACTTATTTTCCGTATTCCCGGAGCCTTCTGGGAAGGAAGGCCGGACGCCGCCGTCCGTGACGCCATGAAAGAAAAGTATCCTCTTTCAGTCATCGCTTATGTTCTCCTGTACTGGTGTGGTCCCCAAAAATCCGAGACCAGTCACAAAACTCCGCAGGGCAGAAAGACTCATGTGGGACGTTTGCTTGCGGGCAAAGAGTACAGGGACGACAAATCCTATCGCAATTTGATGGATATGCTCCTCAGGGAAGCGGAGACATACACCATAATCAAGGCGTGACCAGTCTGCTGTTTTCCCGTCTTTTTGAGAAGTTCCCGTTCTTTTCCCGTCCGATTCCCTCACGGGAATCTTTGGACGTATGCCAGAGTCTCCTGAAATCCAAACAGGTTCAGGAGATTTTTATGAAACAGCATCAACCGTCCATTCCCGCTCACGGCCTTTTGCGTCTTCCTCAGGTTCTCAGCATGATTCCCATAAGCAAGAGCGCCTGGTGGGAAGGCTGTCGGACCGGGCGTTATCCCAAACCCGTGAAACTTGGTCCCAGAACCACGGTCTGGAGAGCAGAAGATATTGCCGCGTTCATCGAAAGTCTTGGCAGGCAGGGGGAAGAGCATGAGTAATCCCCTGCAAAATTTTCGGGACATTTTGACCGACAAGGGATTGATTCCGTCTGACATCGAAGCGGACGGAAAACTGCATCGTTGTCCCACCCGGACCAGGCCGCATAAACAGAACGGCGCATACATCGCGCATGTTGACCCTCCTGCCACGCTCTGGTGGTGCAACTGGGAGAGCGGAGACCAGGGGACGTTTACTGAAATGGATCAGAGAACGTTCTCCCCGGCTGAAAAGGAAGCATGGCAGAAACGGCAACGCAACATTCGTCATCAACGAGAGGAAGAATGTGCCCGCCGGTATGAAGCAGCGGCAAAACAGGCCCAGGGCGTCTTGGATGCATCTTTTCCCTGCTCGTCGGAACACCCATATTTACGGCGTAAAGGCGTTCCCGCGCTTGGGGACATACGTCAGACCCGGAGCGGTCTGCTGCTCCTTCCCGTCAGGGATATATCGGGAACCTTACAAAGCCTGCAATATATCGCCCCGGACGGGACAAAGCGCTTTCTCATGGGCGGCAAAGTACAGGAAGGACATTTCATTATTCCCGGCAAGTCGGAAAAGCCTCTAGCCCTTTGCGAAGGTTATGCTACGGGAGCAAGCATCCATCTAGCCGTCAACTGCACCGTATATGTGACGTTCTCAGCCAATAATCTGCCTGTCGTGGCCAATCTTGTGAGACACAGATTCCCGGAGGCTTCCATCCTTATTTGTGGCGACAATGATGAAGCAGGCCGCAGTAAAGGGCAGGAAGCCGCTCAAGCAGCACGGACCCGCTTGGCCCTGCCCAAGTTTACCACCGGCGAGGGGAAAGACTTCAACGACCTGCATCAAAGTGAGGGGCTGGAGGAAGTTCACCGTCAGGTGGAAGAGGCCATGCATACATCTGCCCGTCCGTCTCTGATTTCTCTGGACATGGGGGAGTTCCTTTCCATGTCCATACCTGAACGGGGGTATCTTTTATCCCCCATTCTTCCGGTTCAAGGGATAGGCATTCTGTATGCTCCGCGCGGTATCGGCAAGACGTTTGCGGCTCTGAGCATAGCCGTTGCCGTGGCTTCCGGTGGTGCGGTGTTCAACTGGCGTGCGCCGATGCCCAAACGAACGCTGTACGTGGATGGGGAAATGCCTGCCACATCCATGCAGAGTCGTCTTGCCGCGCTTGTCAGCGGTATGTCCGTTCCTCCGCATACGTTGAAAAACATGGCGCTCATCACACCGGACCTGCAACCCTGTCCCATGCCGGATTTGTCTACAGCCAGTGGGCAGACCATGATTGAGCCGTTTCTGAAAGACGTGGACATGGTGGTGCTGGACAACATTGCTACCTTGTGCCGCACCGGCAAGGAAAATGAATCGCAGTCCTGGCAGACCATGCAGGCATGGCTGCTGGAGTTGCGTCGCAGGGGGATGACAGTCCTGCTTATCCATCATGCCGGAAAATCCGGCGACCAGCGCGGTACCAGCGCCAGGGAAGACATCATGGACACGGTGATCAGCCTGCGCAGACCCAGGGAATACAGCATGGCCGAAGGAGCACGTTTTGAGGTCCACCTGACCAAGGCACGGGGCATATTGGGTGATGACGCCAAACCGTTTGAGGCCAATCTGGTTACCGAAGGTAATGCGCTGCACTGGCAGGTCAGAGAGCTGGAAGACGTTGAACTGGAAAGCTTGAGACGACTTTTAAAAGAAGGCTACAGCATCCGTGACTGCGCTGAGGAAATGGGGAAATCCAAAGGGGCCATCCAGAGACTGAAAAAGAAGCTGGAGGAACATTTCTGAAGGCTCAAATGATCAGGTGTACCGCTGTACCGCCTCTTAAGCCGTGGTACAGCGGTACACTTGCAATATTCGATCCGTCAGTTATCCGGTGAAGTCCGGTTAGGTCCGAATACGTCATCCCCTTTTGTACCGCCTGAACGGGAAAAGTGTACCGCTTTTCTGCCGCATCAGAGATGGTACTGTCATGGATACAAGGAAGTTTCATCATGTCCTACCTCGTCCTCCATATGGATAAGTTCAAGAAAGAGGCCATACGCGGCATCCAGAGCCATAACCGGCGGGAACGGGAGAGCCGCAGCAACCCCGATATTGACTACGACAGAAGCTCAGCGAATTACGAACTGCACGAATCCGCGTCGACAAACTATGCTGAGGCCATTCAGAACCGCATTGACGAACTTCTGTTGGTCAAGGCCGTGAGAAAGGACGCCGTGCGCATGTGCGGGCTTATCGTCACCTCGGACAAGACGTTTTTTGATGGCCTCACGCCGAAGGAAACAAGGCGTTTCTTTGAGGAGAGCAAAGCCTTTCTCACGGAATTTGTGGGCGCGGAGAATGTCGTTTCCGCAATGGTTCACATGGATGAAAAGACGCCGCACATGCACTTCCTTCATGTGCCGGTGACGCCGGACGGGAGGCTCAACGCCAACAAAATCTATACGCGCCAGAGTCTGCGGAAACTGCAATCAGAACTTCCCGCCTATCTGCAAAGCCGAGGTTTTGCCATTGAACGAGGCGTGGAGCAGACGCCCGATTCCGCCAAAAAGCATCTGAATACCCGCGAGTTCAAACAGCAGAAAGAGGAACTGGCACGGCTGGCGCAGGAAGCTGCTGCCTTGATGCGTGATTCCTTGCAGTCACTTGGGATTCTGGGGCAACGCGAAGAGGAATTGAAAAAGAGCATCGAAGCATATGAGCGGCAGGCCGAGGAGGCGGAAAAAGTCCTTCGGGGGGAGTATTCCTTGCCGAAAGCCTCATTTTTCAATTATCCGTCCGTGCTGGAAAAAGCCTCCTTTATTATTGAGGAGCTGAAAAAGGCGCTGGCCGTCAAGCATCTTGTCCAGACAGAGAATGAAATCCTGAAACAGGAAGTGGACTCGCTGCGCAAAAAACAGACAAGCCTTGAAGCGGAATACACGTCCCACAGGAAACAAAGCCATGAGGAAAAAGAGGCGCTGGAATCTCAGTTGAAGAAAATGAAGAGAGTCATGGCCGGCTATCGGGAATTTTTGCTTCTGCCGGAAATCAGACCGCTGCATATTGAGTTTGTGGAGCGCAAGCGGGCCGAACAGCTTCAGTACCAGGAAGAGGAACGGCAGCGGCAGGAGCAGGAAGCGCAGGACAGCGAGCGTCGGCAGGCGCGTTCCGCCCGTGACACGAGGATGAGGTAAGGCGTCGGAGGGAAATCTTCGCACAGGCCGAAGATATAGCCCACTATGCTTCACGTCGTGAAGCGTGGGCGACCGTCCCGTTCAACCGGAAAGGCAAAAGACCAACTCGGGGTATGACCCGACGAAATACAGGAGAATCATCATGATCATCACCGCGACACAGTTGAAGGAAATCAGACAGGAGTTCGCTAGATTCAAGCCCGCACCGACATATTTGACGGAGAACGAATCATCTCCGTGAGGAGGCTGTTTTCGCTTGCCCGACGCTGGCGCGAATGAAAAAGCGCGATTTCGATACACAGGAAGTTGTCGAGCGCCTGCATGAAAAAGGCATTGATGTGAAGCCCCAAACCCTGACCAGGTATCTGACCGAAGCCGAACGGCAGAGGAAGGTCCGAAAGACCAAAAGAGAGAGACACTCCCTTTCGCCTAGTCATCGGGAAAGCGAGGATTGCCGAATAATAGGACAATAGACTCAATCTGCACGGCTTAGAAGTATAGGTGTCATTAGGCGGGATATAATGTCGGAAGCTTTGTTGCAGGCCAATACGACAGTGGCGGCCCAATCTGCCGCCACTGCAAAAGAGTATCCTTTGCGCGTTTGTTACTCGTTCGAAAGTGTAAAGATCACATCCGTATCTCCGATACGGGTGAACAGTTCCATGTCGGAATTGATGTGTCCTATCTTTTGTAGGTTGCCGATGATTTCTTCGTTTTGTTTGCAGAAAATCACAAAACTGTTCTTGGGCCTCAGTAGGCGATGTCGCCCACGTCATAGCCGCTACGCTGGGCCTCATCGGAGAGGAGGCTTTGAAAAACGGTAACACATTGAAAGATAGTTAATCTTTCTGCTTAACATTAAAGATGCTTTGAAGATACACCCTAACTAGTCAGGAAATGTCCTTCTATCTGTCTGTCAGCCGGTAGTGTACGGGAACCAGCACTCTGATACTGCCCCGCGAACCGACATCAAGTCCCACGAGTTTTTCACCCAGTCTCCTTGAAGCGGTATCCAGTACGGTGTGCCCCGAAGGTTCGGCCAGAGAGCAGGAAACCACGCGTCCGTCCGCCCCCACCTGCACCATGAGCGTACACGTTCCCTCGGTGCCGGAACGGCGGCCCTGCCGGGGATATCGTTTGTGCTTTTCCACGGCCTGAAGGATGGCCGCCAGCACCTCGCTTTTCCGGCTCTTCTCCGCTTTTTCGCTGCCTGCCGCACCGGGCACGGAGACGGTGGCCGTGCCGGAAACGGATGCTTCGGCCGGAGAGACCGCAGCCGCCGGTACCTGCCGCACCGTTTCCGCCTTCTGCACGGGCTTCTTTGCCGCAGGTTCAGGTTTAGGCCTAGGCTTGGGCTTTGCTTTCAGCTCCGGTTTCGGCTTTACCTCGGGTTTCGTCGGCTTTACCTCCATCTTCGGCTCAGGTTTCGGTTCAGGTAAAACCGGCTTTTCCGGTTCAGGCTTCACTTCCGGTTCGGCAGGAATCTCGAAGTCCGATTCTTCCGTAAGGATTTTCTTCATTTCCGGCCGCATCCGTTCCTTTTCAGAAACAGTGCGAAACTGCGTGTGCACAAGCTCCACTCTGCGCATTTGCATGGTGGGAAGGCTAATGGTGCGTTCCGCCAGCAGAGCCGTACACAGAGCCAGCGTCAGCGCCATGATGCCGAACATGCCGAATGCGGCCGCGTTCCGGCTGCGACGCTGCGCCGCCATTCCGTACAGCATGCGCATGGGGCAGCGAAGCGCGCCGTCAGCTTCCGCTCTGCTGAGTGCTGATGACAAAACGGCCTCCTTTTCTGACCTTGGCTATGTCCACCACTTCCACAAACGCCTCGAAGGGGGCCTCCTTATCCACATACAGGTTGAGCAGCGCCTCCGGCCGCTCGGCAAGTATGCTGTCCACCTCGGACGTTTCAATCTGCCGCCCCTCGTAATGCAGGCTTCCGTCTGCCTTGATGGAAATGACCTGCTCACGTTTTTCTGAAGAGGCTTCCGCCTCGCTGGAGGCGGGCAGCACGATGTCCAGTACGGGGCGGCTGAAAGTCGTCGTCATGATAAAGAAGATCAGAAGCATGAAGATGGTGTCGATAAGCGGGGTAAGGTCTATGCTTGGTTCCTCTTCCAGATCTAAATTAAACATTGTCGTCTTCTCCCTGCCTGCCGCTGTTTTTTCTTCTTTGACAGAATTCCAGAGCACGGTAGCTGTATTCCACCACTTCTATGTGGAAGCCCTTGAAACGCAGCATGAGAAAATAGTAGACCATGAGCGCGGGGATGGCCACGCAAAGCCCCATGATGGTGGTGATGAGCGCCTCCCAGATGCCGTTGGCCAGCATGGCCGTATCGGGCGCAGCGTTCTCTCCTATGGTCTGAAACACCGTCACCATGCCGAGAATGGTACCGAGCAGCCCCATAAGGGGTGAAAGAACGGAAATGAGCCGGAGATAGCAAATTTCCCGCGTGAACTGTTCGAAATTGCGGTGGAACAGGTAGGCTATCTCGGCGCGGATATCCTCCGAATGACTCGAATGCGTCTGCACTATGTCGCGCACGATGCAGATAAGAGGGTTATCCCCCTGATAGTCCATACACTCGCCCGAGACATCGTCCCTTTCCAGTTCAGGAAAGATTCTGTGGAAATCACGCCGGACGAGAAAAAGAAACACATAGCTCTTCAGCGCAAGATATACCCCCGCGCAGGCTACCAGTATGAGCATCACGCCTGCCGGTCCTATCATCGCATATATTCCTGACCAGTTCCAGTTCATCGAACTCTCTCCTTACTTCGATAGCATACAGGTAACAGCATAAAGTTACCAATGTTTATAAGGCTGAATAAAATGAGATTTATTGACAATCTAAATTATTCTTCCATGGGAAAGTTGTTTTATGATATCCAAAAAGAGGAACAATAGACCTACTACTATCAGTAGAATGTCAATAAATGCCAGCTGCCATGGGCCGTGCAGCAGGGTATGGTTCAGGGCAAGTCCTCCCGTCATGCCGTTGATGACAGGGAGCAGAATAAAAAGCAGGCCTCCGGCGAGAAGCTGCACTCTTCTTGCCGTCTGCTTCCTCCATAGTGCATGTACGGCGCTTAGGCCCCAGGCCAGAAAAAAGGCCGAGCTTTCAAGATGTATTCTTTCTGGAGCGTCGCTTCCGATAAGCCTGCCGACAAGGAAGTAGCATCCCACAGCGAGAGGCAGACCGGCAAGAAAGACGGTGTTGAGCAGCGTTACGACACGGCTGGATAGAGAAAGTTTTTTCTCCTGTCTTTTTTCACGGAAAAGAAGACCAGCCGCCATCATTCCGACACTGAGCATGCCGAACAGAAACAGAACCGTGCGCATGGCAGGAGAGGCGAAGCGCCCGAGGTGCAGTGCGGTTGCACCATACCACAAGGCTTTGACACCGGACATGTCTTTCTTTCCGGATTCTGTCAGTTCTCCATATCCGTCATGAATATCCAGCGTCAGTCTTTGCGGGGCTGCGCGTCCGGCAAGATCGGTACTTCTGGCCTGAACCGCCTGGATGGACGTTATACCGCCGTTTTTCCAGGTCAGGATTATCTCACCGGCCCCCGTTCCGGGCCAGAGTTTTTCCGCCTTTCCCAGAAGGGCGGCAGGGTCAGGGATATGAGGCAGGGATTCGCCGAGCATATCGACGGACATGGGGCTACCTGCAGACGCCTGGGGAGAATATGCGCCCATGCCCTTTGTCTCCCTCATGAATTCTCTGCTGTTTTGCGCATAGCGTTCCTGGAGAAGGGAAGGCAGTACTCCCTGTGCCGTCAGAAACAGACCGGACAGGCAGAAAAGAAGAACGAATGGGAGTGTGATTCCTCCGGCAATGCAATGAGTGTCGTGCCATGCCAGGATGGCCGGACGTTTCCGGAAGAGGAAAAAATCCCTGAAAAAATGACGCCGTGCCAGAACACCGTTCACGGTGACGGCAAGCAGCAGAAGGGTAGCTACGCCTACCAGAAATCGTCCCGTATGTCTGTCCATGCCGAAAAGATCGACGTGCAGTCGGTAAAGAAAGGTGCCGCCGCCTGTAGGCCGCGGTGTCAGTATTGTTTGTGTGGAACAGTCAAAGGGCAGAGTATGGGCGCCCGGGCGTGCCCCAACGTCGTTTTTTGAGGCCCATCGGATGGACGGTACAGGGGTACGCTCTCCTGGAAGAGTGACGGTCCACATGTCGGCCTCCGGGGCTTTTTCTGCAAGAAGAGCAAGACCGGTACGAGCGGCCTTCACCTTGTCATCAAGGGACGTACTCAGCGCCGCACGGTGTGTTTCCGGCTGCATCCAGAAGGTGATTTCACTTCTGTAGAGCGCTATGGAACCCATGAGAAACAGAAATATGCCGACCCATCCAAGAAGAAGCCCGGAGGAGGAATGTATCTCATGCATACCCTGGCGAAAAGAGACGGCGCGTTCCGACAGAAAGCGTCCTATGAGTCTGTGGCAGAGAAACACGAAACAGGGATAGAGGGTAAAACAGAGGATATAGGAAGTAACGGTCGCTTCAAACGCAGGATGGAACGATAAGCGCACAAGAAGATGCCCCAGAACCCATGTCATGGCATAGGCAAGGCCGAAGGCAAGAGTACATTGCAGCCATGGGGATAGAGATATTGGAAAGCGAGTGGACATGGAATTCCCCATTATATAAAAAGAAGACTACCGGAAAGAAAAGTCTGCGGGCGTTGAGCGGCACCCGACGAAAGGAACAGACTTTCATCAGGTGCCGCAAATCCGCACGTTAATGGGCCGTGCTTTTAGAAGGTCTTGGATATCTTGAACCAGAAGCGGCGGCCGCTGTCGGCATAGGTATAGGTGGCGTCGTCCTTGTCGCGCATGTCGTTGAACAGGTTATAGACGACGGCGCTGAGTTTCAGCCCCTTGCTGGGTTCCCACGTCGCGCCTATGTCCGTGGTGAGCGTGGTATCTTCGTTGTAGTTCAACGAGCCGCCCTGTCCGAAGTTGGGATAGTATTCCTTGCCGCGATACTGCAACGTGGCGAAGGTGCTCAGGTTTTCGAGAGGCAGCCATTCCAGCGTCAGATTGGCCAGGTGCTTGGGCATGGCGACCAGAGGTTGACCGTTGAGGCCGTCGTATTTATGAAATTCGTACGGAAGGTTGGACGCCTTGCCGGTGATTTCGGAGTGATTGTAGGTATAGTTTGCCTTGGCGGTGAGAGTGTCGGTGAACTTGTAGGCCAGCGCGAACTCCAGTCCGTAAACCTCAGCACCGGTAATGTTGTAATAGGTGCTCAGTCCCACGCCGGTGAGCGGGTCGATGATGACGTTACCTTCTGCATCAAGAAGCCCGTTGGTACCGGTGTTGACGATTTTATCCTTGTAATCAGTATAGAAGGCGGTCACGCTGCCGCTCAGACGGGAATTATCGTAAAGCAGGCCGAGTTCATAGTTTACACTGGTTTCAGGGTCGAGGTCAGCATTGCCTCTGGTTATGCTGCCGCCTCTCTGGCTCATGCCGAACATGGGATTGATCTGCACCAGTGTAGGTGACTTGAAGCCCCAGGCCACGCCACCTTTGAGCGTCCAGTCGGAAAGGAAGTTCCAGACGCCATAGACGCGGGGAGACCAGTGATCGCCGAATTCGGTATTGTTGTCGTAACGAAGGCCGGCGGTAAGGCTCAGATTGTCCAGAAGCCACCATTCGTCTTCCAGAAACAGGGAATATTCCTCCATGCCGGCTTCAGTCTGTTTGATATTGGTTCCGCCGGGAACTATGGTCGTATAATAGCCGTCGTCATCAAGTTCATATTTCTTGTAGGCGCCGCCCATAAGAAGGATATGGTTGCCGATGGCGATGTTATACTTCGCTTCCAGATTATTGTTGGCGATATCGACCTGACCGGTGCTGCTGGAAAATGCGGTGGTATATTCCTCCCGGAAGGCGTCAACGGAAAGAGTGCCTCCAAAGACCTTGCCGTTGTAAGCGAAGTCGTACTGCGTGCGGTCGAATTCCGTTTCCTTCACGGTACCGCTTTCAGCCTGCACCTTGCCCGGAGACGTGCGGAAAAGCTGCGACTGGCGGGAGATACCCAGCATGAATTCCTGATTCTCCCAGGGGGTGTACCAGAGGCGGGCCGTGCCGTTTTCCTTTTTGCTGCGCCCCGTGCCCTCAAGCACCTCATCTTCCTGCCTGTCGGAAAGGTTCCCCCAGAGCTGGAGACCAAGTTTGTTGTCGATGATGGGACCGGAGACATACACATCCCCTCCGAGAGTGTCACCCATATCATTGTCTCGCAAGGTGGCGCTTGTGGAGAAGGTTCCTGTCCACGTTTTCCCCGTTTTTTTGGTGATGACGTTGATGACGCCACCGATGGCTTCGGAGCCGTACAGGGTGGACATGGGACCGCGCACGACTTCAATGCGCTCTATGGCTTCCACGGGGGGAATCCAGTTGTTGCCCTGCCCCTGACTGAGTCCTCCTTTTCTCGTGTTGCCTGTGCCGTTCTGCCGACGCCCGTCCACCATGATGAGCACCTTGTCGGACTCCATGCCGCGGATGGAAATGGAGCCTGTTTCACCGCCGATGATGTCCAGCCCCTGAACGCCGCGCAAGGCTTCGGTAAGAGATGTCGCTGACTTTTTTTCCAGCTCTTCCTTTGTGATAACGGTGACGCTGGCCGGGGCATCCTTCACGTCCTGTTCGTATCCCGAAGCGGTAACAAAGACATCCGCAGCCTGAAGAGTGTCTTCGGCCATGACGTTATGGGGCATAAAGGTGACAGGGATGGCGCAGAGAAGCGCGGCAAGGTACAAAACAGGTTTTGTCATGGAGACTCCTTAAACCCGAAGCCTCTGCGCTCAAGGCAGAAAGCTTCATAAGTTGAAATTGAAAATCACTTTCGTTATACTTAGCAAAGAAGTCTGACATGAGTCTGACGAAAAAAATGGATGACGGATTTTTACGAGTAGGGGCAAGGCGTGGCGCTCGCCGCAAGGATGAGCTGACGCACTTTTTCATTTTCTGGGAAGGATTATGAACATTCTTGTTGTGGAAGACCATCCGCTCCTTCGGGAAAGGATAGCCAAACATTTTTTCGAGGTCGGTTTCTTCGTGAACAGTGCCGGTAACGGAGAAGAGGCCGTAGCCTGTCTCAGGCGTATCTCTTACGATCTGATCATCATAGACCGTGGACTGCCTGATATGGATGGACTGAACCTGCTCAAGGAAAAAGGGAGGGCGCGCTGCCTGATACTTACAGCATGGGATGCTCTGGAAGATCGAATCGAAGGGTTGAACATCGGTGCCGACGATTACATGCTCAAGCCTTTTGCCCTTGCTGAATTGGAAGCCAGAGTGAGGGCCATACTGCGCCGTGGGGAAGCGGAACTGCCGTGCATGCTGCACTGCGGTGCGTTGTCCCTCGATACAGTACGGAAACAGGCGGTATTCGGCAGTATTCCCCTGAATCTTTCGCGTCGTGAGGTGGCACTTTTGGAGCTCCTTATGCGTTCATCACCACGCACGGTGGTGAAAGATGTACTGGAGGACGCTATCTATAACGCAGAAGATGCTGTAACGCCCAATGCACTGGAAGCCGTAGTGTCAAGGCTTCGCCGCAAACTGCGTGGCGTGGCCGCAGACTGTTCCATCGAAAACGTACGGGGACTGGGATATCGCCTTCTCCCCATCAGGTGTTCCGACAAGGTTTTGTCATGAGATGCCCGCCTGTTTGGTCCAGTATCAGCTCAAGAATGATTGTTGCTCTGCTTGTCATGCTTTTTCCTCTTCTTCTGGTACAGCTGTGGTATCATCGTGATATTCTCGATGACCTGCGCAGGCAGGTTCTGGCTTTTCAGGCACAGGATCTGACTTTCGGCAGAAGTTCGGAAGAGGTGAAGAATATACCATTCGTATGGGGGCAAAGCACCTTCTATTACACGTTGTACACACCGGAAGGCACGTTGCTCTGGTATGCCCCGCATGGAGGCCGCCCGCGAAGATTTAAGAACAGCCTTCTTCAAGATGGGTATGCCAACAGAATGTGGTTTTCGCATTATGCAGGCAGAGAAGTGAGTGCTGCGGTGGAGCTTGTCGATGGAAATATTCTCATTGTTTCCAAAAGAGACGACAGGGAAAGAGAAGCTCTTGATAGTCTTCTGGACAGTCGCACGCTGAAGGGCGTCTTTTTTGCCTCTGCGGGGGGAGTTGTCGTCATCGGTCTCATGTTTTTTCTGTTTCGATGGACAACATACCCGCTGCGCAGAGCCGCCAGAATGGCACGGAACATAGGCCCCGCACACCCAGAGAAGAGGCTGCCGGTTCAGCAGCTGCCTTATGAACTGCACGAATTGGCCAAAGCGACAAATGATGCCTTGGACCGACTCTGTGAAGCCTGTGAGCGTGAAAAGAACTTTGTATCTTATGCTGCCCATCAGCTTCGGACACCTTTATCTGTGACGGTGTTGCTTCTTGAAGAAGGCAGGAAAAGCGGACAGCCCGAGTGGGAACTCATCAATGGCCAGATTCGCCAGATGGAACGCATGGTCTTTCAATTAGGCAGACTTTTCAGAAGTGACAGAGGCGCGGAATTCACCAATAAGGGCATGCCACGTTTGAATGTCTCCAGACAGGTACGGGAGTGTGCGGCTGCATTACTTCCCTTGTTTGAGAAACAGAACCGGATTCTTGAAGCAGATCTGGAGGATGGGCTTTTTTGTCGTACCATGGAATCTGGTCATCTTCATGAAATACTCGGTAATCTGCTGGAGAATGCCCTGATGCATGGCAAAGGCAAGGTATTATTGAAAGGCTTCAGAAGAGACGGTCTTATTGTGCTGGACGTATCAGATGAAGGAGAAGGTGTTTCAGAAAAAGACAGAGAACGTGTTTTTGAGCGTTTTTGCAAGGCCGATCCGAATTCGGAAGGGTCAGGCCTTGGATTATCCATAGCACGATCTATTGCTCGTAATGGACAGGGTGATCTCTTTGTATATTCTACTTATCCATGTATTTTTCGATTAGAGATTCCTTTTAATTATTAAATATTAATATCAATTTTTCTATTGTCTTGTTAGATTGTGCAAAAAATATTTCACAGCTC
>OOCM01001852.1_pt1 | contig 15353 bp, 15 predicted proteins | sample 1671111 | NCBI WGS metagenome assembly OOCM01 (sample SAMN06348123, study PRJEB24527) | human gut metagenome | biome: human gut; feature: ankylosing spondylitis patient; material: feces | host: Homo sapiens | place: China | collected 2015-10 | reverse complement strand
CATAAGAATAATGCATTGCTTGATATCGGAGCCGGAAGCTTACAGATCTCGATATTTGACAGAAGAAATCTGGTGCAGACGCAGAATCTTCCAATCGGTGCAGTCCGAATCCGTGATTATCTGACCCGGTTCGGTTCCGATACGGTAGATCTTGAAACACTGATGGAAGAGTATGCATCAAATGCGATCATAGAATTTAGAAATCTGTTTTTAAATGATAAAGATATTAAAAGCATTATTGCAATCGGTGATGGTATCAACAACCTGAAAAAAGTTGGTCCGGAGCTTTCGATTGCGAACAGTATATCGAGAGAACAATTCCGCATTCTCTATAAACGGGTAGTTGACATAAAACCGGAAGATCTGGCGGAACGGTATGGTATTCCATATGAGCGTGCCACCCTGATGCTTCCGATGGCGATTATTTATCAGTCATTTCTGGATAATTCCAGGGCAGAGGAGATCCTGACTCCGAATGTGATCTTCTGTGATGGTATTATTGCCGACTATATGGATAAGCAGGGGACCTTCCTGATGGACAAGAATTTTGATCAGGATATTCTTGCATCTGTGAATACAATTGCAAAGAAATATAAAGTAAACCGTGTGCATGTCCAGAATGTATCGGATAATGCACTTGCAATATTTGACAGCATACGGAAATTACACGGACTTGGTAAACGGGAACGGTTGCAGTTACAGATCGCGGCGATCCTGCATAATTGTGGTAAATTTGTAAATATGAAGGATGTATCCCTGATCTCTTATCATATCGTGATGGCGACAGAGATTCTTGGACTTTCTCATAAAGAGAGAGAGGAGATCGCAAATGCGGTTTATTATAATGGATTTTACCTTCCGTCGGAATTAAGGGCATCCGGGCGGATCGGATCGGCAGATTATATGAAAGTGGCCAAGCTTACCGCTATCCTTCGACTGGCTGATGTGCTTGATAAGAGCTATAAACAGAAGATTACAAATCTTAGGATTTCATTACATGACAATACACTGGTGATCTATACAGATACGCTGGAGGATATTACACTTGAAGCAGGCATGTTTAAAACGAATAATATCTTATTTGAAAAGGTCTATGGTGTAAAAGTAGTATTGAAACAAAGGAGGGGTATATAAATGAGTGATAAGAATTTATTTTACAACCGGGAACTGTCCTGGCTGGAATTTGATAAAAGATGCCTGAGTGAAGCGAAGGATAAGAATATTCCGATATTTGAACGGATCAAGTTCCTAAGCATCACAGCATCCAATCTGGATGAGTTTTTTATGGTGCGTATCGCATCCTTAAAGGATATGAAGAATGCGGGATATACGAAGAAGGATATCGCAGGAATGACACCGGAAGAACAGCTTGATGAGCTGATCCCTGCAACGAAGGAATTCATGAAGAATCAGTATCAGACCTATAATCGTTCACTGGTTCCGTTATTAGAAGCAAATGGACTGAAGATTGTCAGACATTATGAAGATCTGACACCGGAACAGTCCAGATATGTAGATAAATTATTCGAACGGGATATCTATCCGGTATTAACACCGATGGCAGTGGATTCGTCCAGGCCGTTTCCTCTTGTAAGAAATAAATCTTTAAATATCGGTGCGCTGATCTATGATAAGAAGAAAGATGTTACAGATATCGCAACCGTTCAGGTTCCATCTGTACTTCCAAGAGTGATCGTCCTGCCATCCGAGCGACAGGGCATGACAGAGATCATCCTGCTTGAAGAAGTAATCGAGAAGAATCTGGATAAGCTGTTCTTAAGCTATGATATCGTATGTGCACATCCATATCGTATTATGCGTAATGCGGATTTCTCAATTGATGAGGAAGAGACAGCCGATCTGTTAAAGGAGATCGAGAAGCAGTTAAAGCAGCGCCAGTGGGGCGAGGTTATTCGTTTAGAAGTAGAAGATACGATGGATAAGAAGCTGTTAAAAGAATTAAAGAAGCATCTGGATGTGGTTGATCGTGTTGTATATAAGATAAACGGACCGCTTGACCTTACCTTCCTTATGAAAGTAAATGGCCTGCCGGGCTTTGATCATCTGAAATATGAGAAATATGTTTCGCAGCCGGCATTTTCAAATGGCGACTACAGTAATATATTTGATAAGATCAAGAAGCATGACCGTCTGCTGTTTCATCCATATTATGAGTTCACACCGGTTATTGAATTTATCCGTCAGGCAGCAGTCGATCCAAATGTACTTGCGATCAAGCAGACCTTATATCGTGTCAGCGGTAATTCACCGATCATAGCAGCGTTAGAGCAGGCTGCGGAGAATGGCAAGCAGGTAACTGTTTTGGTTGAGCTAAAGGCGAGATTCGATGAGGAAAATAATATTGCATGGGCGAAAAAGCTTGAGAAAGCCGGTTGCCATGTTATCTATGGTCTGGTCGGACTTAAGACTCATTCCAAGATCGCACTGGTTGTCAGAAGAGAAGAAGATGGTATCAAGCGTTATGTACATCTTGGTACCGGTAACTATAACGATCAGACAGCAAAGTTATATACAGATATGGGACTCCTGACCTGTTCAGACCCGATCGGCGAAGATGCAACGGCAGTATTTAATATGCTGTCCGGATATTCAGAGCCAGGAAAATGGAACAAACTGGCGGTTGCACCAATCTGGTTAAAGGATAAATTTCTGATGCTTATTAACCGTGAAGCAGAAAATGCCAGACAGGGTAAGAAGGCACGGATCATTGCCAAGATGAATTCGCTTTGTGATCCGAAGGTGATGGAAGCCTTATATGATGCATCGGCTGCCGGTGTTAAGATCGACCTGATCGTCCGTGGTATCTGCTGTATCAAAGCAGGTGTGCCGGGACTCAGCGAGAACATATCGTTTCGTTCGATCGTTGGTAATTTTCTGGAACATTCCAGAATCTTCTATTTCTATAATGATGGATTTGAAGATATCTATATGGGTAGTGCAGACTGGATGCCGAGAAATCTTGACAAGCGTGTCGAGATCACCTTCCCGGTAGAGGATACTGATCTGAAGAAACGGATCAAGGATATCTTAAAGATCCAGCTGGCAGACACGTTAAAAGCACATATCATGCAGCCGGATGGAAGCTATGAGAAGCAGGATCTTCGCGGCAAGGTAAAACTGGATTCCCAGATGTACTTCGCAGAAGAAGCCCGTAAGCGTTCGGCAAAGCCGGAGGATGCGGATGCCGCAATCTCCCATGACCGGGTATTTATCCCGATCGAAGCGGATGAGAGCGAGCATTAAAAAGCCGCTAAATACAGTAAAAAAAGTTGCTGGATACAGTGAAAAAACTTCTTGACATTTGCATATGTATGTGCTAACCTATAGAAGCTGTTTAGCAGAGACAGACAAGAAAGCAGAGTATCCACTCTCACCTTAGCACGAAGAACAGTGACTTGGGTTCATATCTAAGTAGATTATAATATGTACTTATATATAATAGTGGATGGTTTGCGCTGTCCACTATTTTTATGCAATGGAGGTAAAAAGTCATTAGCGAATTAATGATTAACGAACAGATTAGAGACAGAGAAGTGCGCGTGATCGGCGAGGATGGTCAGGTGATCGGAATTATGTCCTCCAGAGATGCACTGAAGCTTGCAAAGGAAGCAGAGCTTGATCTGGTTAAGATCGCTCCACAGGCAAAACCACCTGTATGCAAGATTATTGATTATGGTAAGTACCGTTATGAGCTTGCTCGTAAGGAGAAAGAAGCCAGAAAGAAACAGAAGACAATGGAGATCAAGGAAGTTCGTTTATCTCCAAACATTGATACTAACGACTTGAATACAAAAGTAAATCAGGCAAGAAAGTTCCTGACACATGGCGATAAAGTAAAGGTTACACTTCGTTTCAGAGGAAGAGAGATGGCGCACATGGCAAGCAGCAGACACGTGCTCGACGATTTTGCAGAACTTCTCGCAGACGTTGCAACCGTAGAGAAAGCGCCTAAGATCGAAGGAAGAAGCATGACCATGTTTCTCAGCGAAAAGCGTTAAGCAGTTATCAGAACACTGTGCCATTGGTGCATGAACCTGGTAATGTGAAATAAAAAACAGAACCACGAATCAAGGAGGAAATAACAATGCCTAAGATTAAAACTTGTAGAGCAGCAGCAAAACGTTTCAAAAAGACCGGAACTGGAAAGATCATGAGAAATAAAGCTTATAAGAGCCATATCTTAACAAAGAAATCTCAGAAGAGAAAGAGAAATCTGAGAAAAGCTACTGTTGTTGATTCTACAAACCTGAAGAATATTAAGAAAGCTCTGCCATATTTATAATTAACAGGCAGCGGACGATATCAGAAGACAAACAGGAGGAAATATAAGAAATGGCAAGAATTAAAGGCGGATTAAACGCAAAAAAAAGACATAACCGTACATTAAAACTGGCAAAGGGCTACAGAGGAGCTCGTTCCAAACAGTATAGAGTAGCAAAACAGTCTGTTATGAGAGCACTTGCAAGCTCTTATGCAGGACGTAAACAGAAAAAACGTCAGTTCAGACAGCTCTGGATCGCTCGTATCAACGCAGCAGCCAGAATGAACGGACTTTCCTACAGCAAAATGATGCACGGACTCAAAGTAGCAAACGTTGACATCAACAGAAAAATGCTTGCAGAGCTCGCTGTAAACGATGCAGAGGGATTCGCAGCACTTGCTGAAATCGCTAAGAAAGCAGTAGCATAAGTTAATATGCCTGAAAAGACCGCAGAGTTTATAACTGCGGTCTTTTTTTGCAGCAGTTTCAGGGAGAGAGAAGATGAAGATCAAAGATAACAGGGTAAGATATTTTATTTATGCTGCATTTTTTATGTTGTTTGTATATTTGGGATATAAAGTCCCATACTGCCTTGATGAGTGGAAGTGGGGACTTCCTCAGAGAGTGGAACTGATGAAGAGAGGCTTTTCAGGATATAATGGAAGATATCTGGGAAATATTCTGGCATTGCTGATTACAAGGTCAGAAGTGGCAAAAACACTTGTAATATCCGTATGTATGGTGCTGATCGTATGGCTGATGGAAATGAGTGTGCGAAGAAAAACTTTTTCAGAAAAAGATAAGTCAGACCCGATTCTTCTTCTGAGCCTCATCTTATTGTTACTCGCTGTCCCGGCTTCCCTGTATGGGCAGAGCTATGGATGGCCGGCTGCTTTTGTTAATTACGAAGTTCCGGTGCCATTGTTTCTGGTCTATTTTATATGGACAGATGAGCTTTACAGAAATAAAGTGGAAAAATACTCATGGTTTCAAACTTTGGCAGTCATCCCACTGGGAATATGTGTCCAGCTATTCAGCGAAAATATAACGATCATTGTTGTTGCATATGCAGTATGGATGATGATTTACACTGGTGTCAGATACAGAAAGATTTATTTGATAGAAGTGAATTATCTGTGGTCCGCAATTCTGGGGGCGGTGGTCATGTTTTCTAATTCGGCATATTCCAGTGCGGCAGTGCATAATGGAAAAACCTATAAAAGCATTGATATGAGTGCAGGAGTACTGCTCCAGAGGTTTGTTGTCAGGATATGGACAAACCTGGTTCTGAATAACTGGGTACTGACAGTGATACTTGCAGTTTTGCTGACTGCTCTGATCCTGAAAAAAAGAAAACAAAGTTTTGCAGCAGCAGAGATGCTGGTCGTTTTCTGGGGGTACAGTGTGTACAGTATTTTTCACAGAATTTGTCCAGAGTGGACATTTGATGGAAACCAGGCGGTGGACAGAGGGATTATGGCACTTCTTTCCATGCTGTTTTTTATAAATGTGCTTCTGTGTATCTGGATGTTTACAGAAAAAGAAGAACGAATTTCGATCTGTATTACATATCTCGGATCTCTGGCTTTTGCAGCACCGCTTATTGCGGCAGATCCGATCGGTCCGAGATGCTTTTATATTTCTTATGTATTTGAAGTGCTGACGACAGCAAAAATTCTTCAATATTTTTTGAAAAACAGAGGAGAAATACAGGTTTTTTATCCGGCACTGATCCTTGCAGTAACAGTTTGTATTTCAGCCGTATTTTATGTGAGAATTTTTATGATAATAGGGAAGTACAGTGATTACAGAGCAGAGCTGATCGAAGAGGCAGTCGAACAGAATGCAGAGGAACTGACACTTCCGGTCATGCCATTCAGTGATTATACAGGATATACGGAACCGATAGATGAGATCTGGAACGAAAAATTCAAGGAGTTTTATCATATTCCGGAGAATATGACAGTCAGATTTGAATAGAATGTCCGCGATACAAGGACACATATCCTTGTTAAATAAACAAATTCTTAAATAAATCTAAAATTTTCCCTTGCAATCAGCTATAGCCAATGCTATAATCAAAAACATTAAAGCTTTAGCGAATGAAAGTGCGCGGGCTAAAGATTAAAGGAGGAGCTTTATTATGAAAACATGGAAGAAAGCACTTAGTTTAACAGCAGCAGTAGCAATGACAGCAACAATGATGCCTGTATCTGCATTTGCAGCAGACGACGAGACTTTCAAGATCGGTGTTATCGGACCGATGACAGGTGACAACGCACAGTATGGTCTTGGTGTATACCATGCAGCACAGGTTGCAGCAGAAGAGATCAATGCTAACGGCGGATTCAACGGATACAACGTAGAGATCCTTGACGCTGGTGATGACCAGGCTGACCCGGAGAAGGCTGTAAACGCATACAACGACCTTCTGGACAAAGGAATGCAGATGCTTTGTGGTACCGTTACATCCGGTTCCTGTATCGCTGTAGGTGCAGAGGCAGCAGAGGATACATTCCTGTTCACACCATCAGCAACAGCAGTAGACAGCATCACATCCGGATCCAATGAATTCCGTATGTGTTTCACAGACCCGGCACAGGGAACCAAATCCGCACAGTACATCGGAGAGCATGCACTTGCTACAAAGGTAGCTATTCTCTATGATTCATCCGCAGACTACAACTCCGGTATCAACGATGCATTCGTTGCAGCAGCAGACGAGAACGGTCTTGAAGTTGTAGCTGACGAAGCATACACAGCAGACAGCAACACAGACTTCTCTGTACAGCTCAAGAAGATCAAAGACAGCGGCGCAGAGCTTCTGTTCCTTCCTAACTACTATGCAGACAACGCACTGATCCTTCAGCAGGCACATGACGCTGGTATGGACGACGTTAAGAAATTCGGTGTAGACGGTATGGACGGTATCCTTGGAGTAGAAAACTTCGATACATCCCTCGCAGAAGGCGTTATGCTTCTGACACCATTCTCTGCAACAGCAGAAGATGAAAAATCTCAGGCATTTGTTAAAGCATATGAAGCTGCAAACAAAGATGAAGTTCCGAACCAGTTCGCAGCAGATACATACGATGTACTCTATGCTATGAAAGCAGCAGCAGATGCAGCAGAGATCACACCGGATATGGAAAATGCAGACATCAGTGCAGCTATGTCTGAGGCAATGCTCAGTGTAGAACTTGACGGACTTACAGGTAAAGCAAAATGGACAGAAGATGGCGAATGTGACAAAGAGCCAAAAGCTTTCGAGATCCAGGACGGCGCTTACGTAGAAATGGACTAATAAGATACTATATTCAGAGGACGGGGGACGGTTGCCTGTTATCACAGGACTGTCCCCCCCCTTTCTTGCACTAATAAGCCAATCAGTTAATAATTTAAAGAGGTGCATTATGAGCTTTTTATCATACTTAAAAGATGGAATCAGCCTGGGCAGTATCTATGCGATCATTGCCCTGGGGTACACAATGGTGTATGGTATTGCAAAAATGCTGAACTTCGCTCATGGTGATGTCATCATGGTCGGTGCATTTGTGATTCTTACCGCTGTTACCAAAGGAGGCATGTCTCCGGTGCTGGCTATCGTACTTTCTGTAATCTTCTGTACCGTTCTTGGTATGGTGATCGAGAAAGTCGCATACAGCCCGCTTCGTAAGGCGTCTTCCAACCTTGCAGTACTGATCACCGCGATCGGTGTCAGCTATCTGCTTCAGAACCTGGCACTTTTGATCTTCGGAGCAGATGCCAAGAGTTTCGTAACTGTTATCGATGTGCCGTCCGTGTCTTTATTTGACGGACAGCTTGTGATCAAAGGAATAACTATTGTAACGATCCTTACCTGTATCGTGATCATGGTCGGTCTGATGCTTTTTGTTCAGAAGACAAAACCGGGACGTGCGATGCAGGCAGTATCTGAGGACCGCGACGCCGCACAGCTCATGGGTGTCAATGTCAATGCGACAATCTCCATGACATTTGCGATCGGTTCCGGACTTGCAGCGATCGCAGGACTTCTTCTCTGCCAGACTTACCCGACACTGACTCCATATACAGGAGCAATGCCTGGTATCAAAGCTTTCGTTGCAGCCGTATTCGGTGGTATCGGATCCATTCCGGGAGCCATGGTCGGAGGAATCCTCCTTGGCGTGATCGAGATCTTTGGTAAAGCATATATTTCTTCGCAGGTTGCAGATGCTATCTGTTTCGGCGTCCTGATCGTAGTGCTTCTTGTAAAACCTACCGGACTGTTCGGCAAGAACATCCAGGAGAAAGTATAAGGGGTGGTCAGAATGAAGAAAACAATGAACAAAACAGTAAAAAACAATATGATCAACTATGGGATCGTGATCGCACTTTTTGTGATCGTACAGATCCTTTCCGGTACAGGACATCTGTCCAGACTTCTTACAGGTCTTCTGGTTCCGCTGTGTGTTTATGTGATCGCAGCGATCTCCCTGAACCTGGTAGTAGGTTTTTCCGGTGAGCTGAGCCTTGGTCATGCAGGATTCATGTGTGTCGGCGCGTATTCCAGTGCATTATTTTCACATATCGCAAGCGATATCCCGCAGGTTCCGAGATTTATCCTGGCGATCCTGATCGGCGCAGCAGTAGCAGCCGTGTTTGGTGTGATTATCGGTATCCCGGTACTTCGACTTCGTGGTGACTACCTTGCGATCGTAACCCTGGCATTCGGTGAGATCATCAAGAACCTGATCAACATCCTGTATATCGGTTTTGACGAAAAAGGACTTCACGTAGCAACAAGTGCCGCAAGTCTCAAACTGGAAGCAGGCGGCAAACAGATCCTCAAAGGTGCGCTTGGTATCTCCGGAACAGGTGCTCTTTACAAAGATGTCAAACATTACTTTTTCCCGATCGGAATCCTTCTGGTCCTTCTTACACTGTTCATCGTACAGAACCTTGTAAACTCCAGAAGCGGACGTGCTATCATGGCAACCAGAGATAACCGTATCGCAGCAGAATCCGTAGGTATCGATGTTACCAAGTTCAAACTTCTTGCATTCACGATCTCCGCAGCCCTCGCAGGTGTTGCAGGTGTTCTCTATGCACACAACCTTTCCATGTTAAAGGTATCCGGATTTGACTACAACATGTCTATCCTGATCCTGGTATATGTCGTACTTGGTGGAATCGGAAACCTGAGAGGTTCCATGATCGCAGCGATCATCCTCTATGCACTTCCGGAACTTCTCCGCGGATTTGCAAACTATCGTATGCTCATCTATGCGATCGTTCTGATCGTTATGATGCTCTTTAACTGGGCACCGGCAGCAAGAAACTGGAGAGCACGCGTAATGGAAAAGATCAAAGGCACTAAGAACAAAAAGGAGGCAGCTTAACCATGGCAATGTTGGAAGTAAATCATCTGGCTATCCAGTTCGGCGGTCTTCGCGCAGTTGACGGATTCAATGTATCAATCGAAAAAGGTCAGCTCTACGGACTGATCGGACCGAACGGTGCCGGCAAAACAACAATCTTCAACCTTCTCACAGGTGTATACAAACCGACCGAGGGTATCATCAAACTGGACGGACAGGATATCACAGGTAAGAGCACGATCGAGATCAACAAAGCAGGTATCGCGCGAACATTCCAGAACATCCGTCTGTTCAAGGATATGCCGGTTCTTGACAACGTCAAGGTCGGACTTCACAATCATCATTCTTATTCTACCCTGACCGGAATCTTAAGACTTCCGAAATATCACAAAGTAGAAAAAGAAATGAATGAAAAAGCAATGGAGATCCTCAAGGTATTCGACCTCGACAAAGAAGCAGATACCCTTGCAGGAAACCTTCCATATGGTAAACAGCGTAAACTCGAGATCGCCAGAGCACTGGCAACCGATCCGAAGCTTCTTCTTCTGGATGAGCCGGCTGCAGGTATGAACCCGAATGAAACACAGGAACTGATGGATACCATCCGTTTCGTACAGAAACATTTTGATATGACCACTCTTCTGATCGAGCATGATATGAAACTGGTCGGCGGTATCTGTGAAGAAGTAACCGTACTGAACTTCGGACAGGTGCTTGCACAGGGCGAGACTCTGAAGGTTCTGAAAGATCCGGCAGTAGTCACTGCATATCTGGGAGAATAAGGAGGAAAATCAAATGTCAATGTTGGAAGTAAAAGATCTCCAGGTTTATTATGGTGTTATCCAGGCATTGAAGGGAATTTCCTTTCATGTAGAACAGGGAGAAGTTATCGCACTGATCGGTGCGAACGGTGCCGGTAAGACAACCACACTGCAGACACTGACCGGAATCATCCCGGCAAAAGCAGGAAGTATCATGTTTGGAGGCAAAGACCTCACAAAGACACCTGCACACAAGATCGTCGAGATGGGTATGGCACATGTACCGGAAGGAAGACGTGTATTTGCAGACATGTCTGTATACGAAAATCTTCTGATGGGTGCTTACACAAGAAAAGACAAAAACGAGATCGCACAGAGCCTCGAGATGGTTTACAAGAGATTCCCGCGTCTGAAAGAACGTACAGGACAGCGTGCCGGTACACTTTCCGGTGGTGAGCAGCAGATGCTTGCAATGGGACGTGCTCTGATGAGTAAACCGAGCATCATCCTGATGGATGAGCCGTCTATGGGGCTTTCCCCGATCTTTGTAAATGAGATCTTTGATATTATCAAAGAAGTAAGTGAAAGCGGCACAACCGTTCTCCTCGTTGAGCAGAACGCAAAGAAAGCCCTTTCTATCGCTGACAGAGCGTATGTCCTTGAGACAGGAAGCATTACTCTGGAAGGCAAAGCAGATGATCTGCTTCATGATGAATCTGTCCAGAAAGCATATCTGGGAGAATAAGGAGGAATCAATAATGGATCAGGTTGTAATCACAATTGCAAGACAGTATGGAAGCGGCGGACGTACCGTCGGCAAAATGCTGGCAGAGCGTCTGGGGATTTCTTTCTATGACAAGCAGATCATTCAGATGGCATCTGATGAGAGTGGAATTGACGTAAAACTTTTCGGCAAAGTAGAAGCGGGAGATAAAGTCAAGACTTCTCTTTTTGGCAGCAAGGACAGCATCTACAAGGGAGACCTGCACCAGCCAGGCAGCAAGGATTTCATCTCCGATGAGAATCTTTTTAACTACCAGGCTAAAGTAGTCAACGACCTTGCAGAAAAAGAATCCTACGTGATCGTAGGACGCTGTGTAAACTATGTATTCAAGGATCGTCCGAATACCTTGCGTGTATTCATCCATGCACCATGGGAGTTCCGTGTAGAGCAGGCTTCTGAGAAGATCTCCGGATCAAGAGAAAATGTGGAGAAATTCCTTCTCAAGGATGACAAGCGCAAACAGGACTACTACCATAAATTTGCAGGCGGTGTCTGGAACGATGCGACAAATTACGACCTTTGCCTGAACAGCGGCAAACTCGGATTTGAGAAATGTGTTGATGCGATCGAAGCACAGTTAAAGATCATGCTTGGGAAATAAAAGCCAGTTGGGGGCGGTGTTTTTAAAACACCGTCCCCGTTCTTTTTTTATGCTTTCATGCATATATTGAAGGGAGTACAGGGCAGGCAGGGTAGATATGAGAAAATTTTTTTCAGGGATAGTTGTTGTACTTCTATTGCTCATGGGAACTGTCTGGTCTGCAGGAAAAGAACCGGAGGCTGTACAGACGATCGGAAATAAGGCAGCCAGGCTTGTTGCAGGAGAGGGAATGCTCCGGCTGATGGAACAGGAACTTATGGAGCAGAGCCAGGCACATCCTGAAGTAGCACTGACCTTCGATGACGGTCCAAGTCCGAAATATACACCGCTTCTTCTGGATGGACTGAAAGAGAGAAATGTCCGGGCAACTTTTTTTCTTCTGGGCAAAAATGTGAAGGAGAATCAGGAACTGGTGCAGAGGATGCAGGCGGAAGGACATCTTCTGGGAAATCATACGTATAATCACGTACAGCTCAACAAGATCCCGGAGACTACAGCCCGGCAGGAGATACTCAAAACAAACAATGAGATCTATGAGGCGACAGGAAAGTATCCGGAATACATGCGTCCTCCTTATGGAGCCTGGAAGAAAAACATGGAGCTCTGCGTCGAGATGCTGCCCGTATTCTGGGATATTGACACACTTGACTGGAAAAGCCAGAATGTGGATGCGATCCTCAAGGCAGCAGGAGAAGAACCGGAGGACGGTTCGATCATCCTTATGCACGACGAATATCAGACCAGCGTGGAGGCAGCCCTTCTCCTTATCGACCGGCTGAAAGAAAAAGGTTATGAGTTTGTGACAGTAGATGAACTGATCGTACCATGACCATATCGTGAAAGGTTTGTGTTACTGTTCACTCCGTTCACAGTAACAGGTTTGTCATTGCTTTTTCTGCTCAATTTCGTTATACTGATATATAACGAGTTTATCAATTCAGCAGAAAAAGGAGTAAAAAATGGACAGATTCTTCAGTATGGATAATAAGTTTTTTACATTTATGGGAAAGGTCGCAGATTTATTTATTTTGAATATCCTATGTCTGATCTGCTGCATCCCGATCGTGACAGCGGGGGCATCGATCACAGCGATGTTTTATGTGACCATAAAGATGGTAAAGAACGAAGAGTCCTACATAATCAAGAGCTTTTTTAAATCTTTCAAACAGAATTTCAAACAGGCAACGGTGATCAACCTGATCATGCTTGTGCTGGCAGTGATCCTTTATGTGGATATGAGCATCGTAAAGCAGATGGGACAGCCGCTTGGACAGATCATGAATATTATTTTCCTTGCATTCAGCGTTCTGTATGTGATGGTATTCCTGTATATTTATCCAGTTCTGGCGAAATTTTATAATTCTACCAGAAATACGTTTATCAATGCGGTGCTGATGTCTGTTCGTCATCTTCCGTATACGGTCCTGATGGCAGCAGTCTGTGCATGTCCGATCATTCTGGTATCTTTTGCACCGACATTCAGGATGCAGGCGACGATCGCACTGATCTGTCTTGTGATCGGCGGGGCAGTGGTTGCATACTGCAATTCATTTTTCCTGGATAAGATCTTTCAGAATTATATTCCGGAAGACGCCGAAAATCCAGATGGAGGAAAAGCAGAATGAAAAACTGGAATGGTAAACCGTACCATTCACTTGACTATATGCTGAGAGAGACCTTTGGCGAAAAGGTATACAAGGTGACGCTAAACGGCGGTATGTCCTGTCCGAACCGTGACGGGAAACTCGGAAGCCGAGGCTGTATTTTCTGCGAATCTTCTCCGCAACTGGAAGAAGGAGTTCCTCGATAAAGCATCCGTGGTTTTTAATGACACACGAGAGGATAATCTGAAAGAAAAACTCGCTTTAGAACGCAAGGAAAAAGCTGAATATGCGAAAAAAGTTGGCCAGCTCACCATGCAGGTGGATTGGTTGAAAAAAAAATCTGAAGAAACACTTGGACCTGACTACGAGAGTAAATTTAGTCCAAAACCTTTTGAAGACTAAAGAACTTCCAGTTAAAACAGGAGCTACACTTCTTGATATCAATCGTACCAGTGTTTATTACAAGGGCATGCCCATATCTCAGGAGGAGTTGGATTGCAAATCGATCATAGATCGATTACACACGGATAATCCGGCCTGGGGAGCACGACAACTGTCTGCTCAACTGAAGAAGCGTGGGCATCAGGTTGGTCGCCGGAAAACGCGCCGTTATATGAATGAAATGGGGATTGATCCAATTTATCCAAAAATGAACCTTTCTAAACGTATGCGACAGGCTAAAGTCTGCCCGTATCTGCTACGTAACGCCGTTATCGACCGTCCAAATCAGGCATGGTCAATCGACATTACATACATCCCCATTAAGCGTGGATTTCTGTATCTGACCGCTGTGATTGACTGGTACAGCCGCTGTATCGTTGGCTGGGAAGTCGATGATACTCTGGATACCAGAATGGTCATAACTGCGTTAAAAAAGGCGTTTATAGTGGCAAAACCTGTTATCCTGAATTCAGATCAGGGCTGTCAGTTTACAAGCAATGAGTACATGAATTTCCTCAAAGAGAACCAGATCCGTCAAAGCATGGATGGTAAAAGCCGGTGGGCTGACAATATCATGATTGAACGATGGTTCCGAAGCTTCAAGTACGAGGAAGCATATCTGACCCAATATAACAATATCAGAGAAGCACGGAAGGCAATCGGTAAATATGTGCACACTTACAACTTTGAACGTTGTCATTCTGCACTCAATAATCAAACACCGGCATCCTGCTATTATCCGATTCTGTTACTGGATGATCATGCAGCCTAAGGGGGGATTTTCTCCCCTACCCAGTTACATATATCAGTTCATTATAAAAAGCTTAGATTTTTGTCTTGACAACTGAACCACTATATCTTGTGGCATATATTAATAGTTGCTACAAAGAAAATAACGTCCAGATTATAATGACAACACATTCGCCACTTTGTCTTAGCAATTTTCCAAGCTCCAATATTATATATTTGCGAAAAACAGAAAATGGAACGGAAGTGGACCTTTCAGAACATAAGGAAACGTTTGGGACAAATCTCTATGAGATACTTGATGATGCATTTTACTTGGGATGTGATTCAATGGGAAGGTTTGCAAGGAAATATATTCAAAAAGTTATAGAAGAAATCATGGAGCTTTCTTATTTGAATCAGGAAGATTATTATAGATATAAGCAAAAAATTGGATGCATAGGTGATACATTGATCAGGAATAAATTAGGGGAACAGCTATCGAAAAAATTAAAAGAAACGGAAGGTCAGAGGGTAGCGGTTGATGCAATTGATAAAGAAATAAAACAACTTGAATTGAGAAGAAAGAAAATTACGGAGGAAATGAGTGGTTCCACTAAAATATCAGAAGAATGAAAATCTTGAGAAAAAGTATTATAAATTAATTACGCAATCAAGAAATGAGAGATTTATTGAAGAGATAGATGAGAAATGCCAATGCTATTTGAAAATGCCATTTAAGAATCTTGTCTGTGCATCACCGGAAGAATTAGAACAGTTACATTCTAATGTGA
>OOCM01001843.1_pt1 | contig 15457 bp, 13 predicted proteins | sample 1671111 | NCBI WGS metagenome assembly OOCM01 (sample SAMN06348123, study PRJEB24527) | human gut metagenome | biome: human gut; feature: ankylosing spondylitis patient; material: feces | host: Homo sapiens | place: China | collected 2015-10 | reverse complement strand
TTCCTTTTTTTACCTCATTTATTATAGCGTATACGGTCATTCCATGTAAACCAAACCAAAACCAAACTTTTCGCCAAACTTTCTTGGCGTAAGAAGAGAACCGGTAACAGGATTTCCCTGTCCCGGCCCTCTGTGTATGATACTCCGGACACCGTTTCCGGTTCTTTCTATTTTTTACGCTTTTTGCTTTACGCTTTTTTGATCTTCATCTTAGAAGTAAATCCGGTCTTTTTGTTGAATAACTTCTTGTATGCCTTTACTTTGTCTTTCGGTACTTTGATCGTTGCTTTTTTATGGATATTCTTAACTGCATCCTTGCCTACGCTCTTTAAGTTTTTCGACTCAATGGTAATGGTCTTTAACTTCTTGTAACCCTTGAATGCGTTATCTCCGATCGCTGTCACCTTAAAGGTCTTACCACCGATCTTTACGGTATCCGTTATTTTACAGGAAGTAAACTTTGAATCGGATTTTGACTTTTTGGTTGCAGCAAGGGTAACGGTTCCTTTTCCGTTTGTGGATGCTTTTGTCATCTTGTATTTAAAGTTTCCTGCCGTATAGGTTTTTCCTTTTGCTACGGTAATCTGGAAGGTCTTTTTGATGCTTCCTTCGTATTTACCTTTCCCTTTGATGGTCACGGTCGCTTTTCCGATATTCTTATTATTTTTATAGGATACGGTATAATCGGTTCCCTGTTTTAATGTCTTTTTGCCTAATTTGACCTTGATCGACTGCTTCTGGGATTTTCCATTGTAGTTCTTATTGGAGATACCGCTTACTGATGCCTTTTTAATGCTGGTCTTTGTCTGGATATTTTCCTGTGGTTTTACCCGCTTTGCAATGGTTTCCGTCTGTGTCTGTGTACTAAATGCCGCATTTTTAAAGGCTGCCGTATAAGTACGGACTCCTGTCTTTTCATACGTCGGCTGCGTGGTCACTGCAGATGTTACGGTTGCTTTTTCTGTCTCTACATGTGTCTTATCGTTCTGACATACCCTGCTTGCCGTACAGGTACTCTTATCCGCACTCCAGCTATAGGCCGGGGCTGCATATTTATGTCCTTTTTTTGCAATTGCTTCTGTCTGCGTCTGTGTTACAAATACTTCATTTTTAAATTCTGCTTTGTATGTACGCTCTCCGGCTGTTGTACAGGTTGGCCGTTTTGTAATAACAGAAGTTGCAGTCGCTGTCTCTGTCTCTATATGTGTCTTATCTTTCTGACAGATCCGGCTTGCCGTACAGGTACTCTTATCTGCACTCCAGCTATAATCTGCTGCTCCATAATCATGGTTTGTCATTGCCACAGAAAAATCCTCATCCGCATCGGCAGGTGTCTTTACACTGCAACTATCTAAAACATACTCTCCATCAATCTTAGCAAATGTTCCTTCTTTAAGTATTACTGTTCCGGTTCCCTCAAAAACTGCGGGGATGTCATTTATACATTTATACTCCCTACTTTCCTCATCGTAATATCCCGCTCCCCATTGTGCTTTATTATTTACATCCTGTTCTAATTTAATCTTGGCTCCATCTTTTACTTCTTTGATAGTCATTGTTCCATCCACCCGGAACAATCCACGATAAAATTCATGCGTTGTGTTACCTTCATAGTTTTTATCCGATACAGAATTGTGAATTTTTACCGTATCGTCTACATAAAGATTTGCCGTTCCCTGTATCACAAACGGAGTCAGACTCTTGCCACTCCAATAGCCACTGTTCCAAACATATGCTCCATCATCATTCTGAATAGAAAAATCTTCTGCTAAAATCAGATTTACGGTTACTCCCTCCGGCACCTGTATCTGAGTATCTACCCAAGTGTCATTCATGTAATTCTGTCCCATTAAAATATAGGTTCCATCGTGATCTAATGTAAGGATCACGCAGTCCTCATCAATCTTATCTTCCTGTTTTCCAAGATCAATCTTCGTCACATTCTCTTTGCTGATGCTGAGTGTCTCTGCCGCCTGTACCACGGATACATTTCCAGTTCCGGTCAAATAAGACGCTAATCCGGTAACTGCCGGACATGGATTTACTGCCATCCCTGCTGTTAAGGTAGTTGCTAACAGAAGTCCTGCTTTTGCCTTTCTACGCTGATTTTTCATTCTTTTTTCGTAACTGTGTCTGGTTGGTTTATACATATGTTCCTCCTTGTGATTTCATTTCGTCACTTTTGTCTGAAACCATTTATGCCTTTATGTGTATGTGTGTTTGATATGTGAGTTGATGCAGTATGATCTACGCCAAACACGAAGCTCCACATATAGGCATAAAATGGTTTCAACACAAAATTCATACCTATGAATTATAATACATTCGTCTTATTATCGAAAATATCCTGCCATACGTCAATGCTATCTTCCTGATTGTCAAAAAAAATGCCTATTTGTCATTCGTGGCTATCCATTTTTTTGTGATTATGCTATAATTTATAAAAATTTTTTGTGATTTATTTTTATGTTTTACTGATATGGCTTGTGATAGAAAAGGGGGTTGCCTGTTATGCTGATCTACATTTGTGATGATTCAAAAAGTGATTGTCTACGCCTGATGCACCATCTTTCTGCTTATGAAAATGAGATTGGTGCAGATTTTTCTACGGTTGCTTTTTCAAACGGTGATGAGATGTTTTCGTATCTGAAGAAACACCGGGAAATCCCGGATCTGTTTTTCTTAGATATTTATATGGAGGGAAAAGACGGCATGGAAGTCGCCAGGGAGCTCCGCAGGCAGCAGGTGACAAGCGGCATTATCTTTACTACCTCTTCTACCGAGCATGCCATGGACAGCTATGAGGTACATGCGCTTTATTATCTGCAAAAACCTTTTACCCATGAACATTTTCTGATGGCGATGCAAAGATGTGAGGCTTTGATCCAAACGGCTCAAAAAAAGCTCTCTGTCTCCGTGAAGGGCAAAGAGCTTTTAATCGCATTTTCTGATATTTTATATTTAGAGACCGGACGGCATACTGTGATCTTCCATACACGCAAAGAGACCTTTTCCGTACCCGGAAGCTTAAGTCGTTTTGCAGACGCTTTCGCAGATACGAAAAACTTTCTTTCCTGCGGTCGCAGTTATTTAGTCAATCTGGATTTCGTGGACGGATTCTTAAATCAGGATTTAATTATGTCGGACAATTCCCTGATCCCGGTTCCGATCCGTAAACAATCCGAAACTGCCCGTATTATTGAGGAATACAAAAATTCTTTGGCGAAACCTATGGCTACTTTCTGACTGTACCTTTTGCGAATGGCGTTTTGCTCATCTCTTTCTGATTCAGGACAGTACCGTCTGTATGAGACGAACAATACGCTCCCATTCCTGCATGGCTTCTGGTAAAAGTTCTTCAACCTGTCTGCTGTTTCCCTGCTTTGCAGTCTCTTCTAATTCTTCAAACAGATTTCCAAGCCGTTCCGCTCCGATGCCGCGGGCTTCTCCCTTGATCCCATGTACCTGTGCTATAAAATATTCATCAATATCCGTGGTATGTATTTTTTCTCTTTTTTCTTCGTATTCTTTGATGAACATTTCTAACAGATTCCGGTAAAATTCCACATCTCCATCCGCAAACTGCAGACCGTTCGTTACATTGATCTCACCCTGTTCTAAGACATGGAAAATCCCTTCAGGAACTGTCTTTGCTTCCTGCTCATCAGACTCCCAGCCTAAATATCTGCCTAACAGTCGTTCTAATTCTTTGGGCTTTATGGGCTTTGTGATATAATCGGCAAATCCTTCTTTTAAATACATCTGCTCTGCTCCCGGCAGTGCGTTTGCCGTCAGTACGATCACGGTCGTATAGCGGTTCCTGCCCGCTGTATCCTCCTGTATCTGATGCAGTGTCGCTATGCCGTCCGGCTGTGGCATTAAGTGATCTAAGAAAATTAAATCATAATTTCTTTTTCTGCATGCTTCTATAGCGGCTTCTCCACCGATAACGGTTTCTAAATGTACATTTGTCTTTTTCAAAAGATGTTTTAATACTTTTAGATTGGTTGTGTTATCGTCTGCGGCGAGTATCCATTTATTACTTAGGTCACTTATTTGTTTTGTTCTGTCTGTATTTGCAGTTGTATCTATATCGGCTTTCACATCGGCTCTTCTGCCATTTGGAGCATCCGAGTGTGCAGAAATTTCTTCGCCTGTCGCTTTTTCTGCTTCATAGATTGCCTTTTCGATCAGTGCAAGCATCTGTTCTCCTGCTTTTTCTGTCTCTTTGGCATACTCTAACACCTGTTCCTCTTTACTCTCCCGCAATATCATTTCATTCATTCCAAGCATTGCGTTCATCGGTGTACGGAGCTTGTGGCTGATCTGTATCAGGATATTCTGTTTGATCTCGTTGGCTGTCCGCAGTTCCTCCATCTGCTTTAACTGCTGTGTCTGATTGATAAACCAAAGCATCATGCCGCTTTTTTCTCCGTGCTCTATGATACTTTCGGTTCTAAGCTCATAGATTTCTTCGCCCCACTCTAACATATGGTCTTCTTTTTTCAACACTTCTATGATGTCCGGGTATTTGGATATCCTCTCCCCTTCCCGGATGCCCGGATACATCGCATTCATCCTCGCGTTGACAAAGATAATGGTATTTTCGTTACTCAGTACGAGAAGTCCCTCATCACCATGATTAAACGCGTTATCTACCGCAGCATGCAAAGAACCGAAGTAGCCGTATTTTACCATTGCCATCATCATACAGAACATCGTAATGGTCATAGCACATACCACCGGATTGTAGCTGCCAAAGACTCCTAAGCCTTTTAATATCAGTTCTAAGGCAAAGACTCCGTTTCCTGCTGCTATATAAAGGATTCTTTTTTTCTGTGTTGCCGTACTCTGTCTGTAACGCACACCACAGCAGATCTGGATCGTCAAAAGGACCGCCGCCATATGGACATAGTGTATCTCCCAGATGATCCCGCCGCTGACATTGATCCTTTGATACATTCCATCATTTAAGATCTTCATGGAATTGTAAAAATAAGGATGGTGTTCTGCCGTAAACACACCGACTAATACCACCGTATTGATCGCTGCCTGTATGATATAGATCCAGCCTGGTATTTTTAAATAGGCAAATTCGGAAGCGAACCACAATAATGCCATTAAAAATCCTGCCTGTCCGACATATTGGACACATAGACCGCTCAACGCTTCTCCTACCGTATCTGCATGCATCAGCTCTAACTGGACCCCTATTACAAAGATCACGGTAAATACGTCATATAGCACAAATGCCATCTGTGCTCTGGATGGCTGTTGTCTGATCACAACCACGAGCATAGACAGCATTAATAAGATCGCTGCTATATTGACTGCTTCAAGTACATAAAACATGTCTGTTTTCTCCTATATTAACTGAAATATACCAGCTCATCTTCCGGCTTTTTCGCCGGTTTTATTTCTACCGGATAAAGAACCGGTCCTTTTCCACGATACTCTTTTGCAAATTCCACTTTGACTTTTGCCGTAATCTCGATCCAGGATTTATGAGGTATCTTATCGGAATCCGGATATTTGCACTTAAATCCGATAAAGGTGATATCCTCCACGCAGCAGGTCATTGCAAAACGTCCCGGTACAAAGACTCCTTTTTTCATTTTGTCCGGGTTATAGACTAAGGCTAAGAACTTGATCGTCTTTCCGTCATATTTTTTCGGATTGTCCATGGCATCGAGATACCACAGTCCGTAATCTGCATCGGATAATTCGATAAAATCCGCACTGGTGTCAAATGGAACGTCCTCCATCTCACGCTCATCTAAGGTTCCGTCTTTTCTCTCATAGACGATCTGTGCTTTCCGGTTCAGTGCTTTGACATTCCGGCGGAATTTTTCCCGCGGCGTATCATCATCGCAGCGGTTAAAAATGACCACATCCGCATCAAATAACTGCTCCATGATCATTGTCCGCATATTTGCCAGATACATCTCAAAGGTTGTGGCATCGGCGGTTGCTAAGGACTGTACGACTACCCAGCCCTCTGGCAGTTCTGTCTCTTTTAGGGTGTCCATGCCCCAGGTTCCGTTGTATTCGATAAAGATCACCTGCGGTTTATAAGCCTCATTGAGTTTTTCTAATGTCTTTGCATTAAAATCTTCTTCCTCATCGATCGTTGCAAGTTTTACATTGATGCCGGCTAACTTTTCTTCGTCATACTCTACATCTCCGTCCTCGCAGGCGATGATCAGTCCGCGGTCCTCTTCCGTAAAATCGTTCTCAAACAGGGTCTCTAAGATCAATGATGTTTTACCGCTGTCCATAAATCCCGTAAAGAGATATACCGGTATTTCTTCCATGCTGCTGCCTCCTTTCCTGTCTCGTTTTTCTATACCAGTTCAAACAGATGCTCTAACCGGTGCTCCTCAATATCTGTTCCGATTACGCAGAGTCTTCCCGTATAATCAGGTTCGCCCTCACGGATCTCATACTCGCCCGGAACCATATCGAAGTAAATCCAGGTTCCGTCTTCTGCCGGAACCATACCTTTTGCTCTTAAGATCGTGCCATATTCTTCGGTATTGCAGAATTTCTTTAAAATGTTCTCAATACCCTCTTTTGTGTATTTGTGAGGTGTCTCCTTGCCCCAGCTTGTAAATACATCATCGGCATGATGATGTCCATGTTCGTGATCATGGTCATGGCAGCCGCAGGTGCAGTTCTCGCCATGCTCATGTTCATGGTCGTGATGATGCTCATGTTCATGCTCATGGTCATGATGATGCTCATGGTCGTGATGATGCTCGTGCTCATGCTCATGATGATGTTCGTGGTCATGATGATGCTCATGCTCTTCTTCCTCACGATGATGTGCCTCCGCTAAAAGCTCTGCCTCCATGGTATCCTGACCCTCGATGACTTTTAATATCTGCTCACCTTTGATTTCATCCCAAGGTGTTGTGATAATTGCTGCTTTTGCATTCAGCTCCTGTATCTGTTTTACGCAAAGTTCTAACTGTGCTTCAGATGCTTTCTGGGTTCTGCTTAAGACAACGGTGGTTGCATATTCAATCTGATTGTTAAAAAATTCACCAAATGCCTTCATCTGTTTGCTGGCTTTGAGTGCATTGACAACGGTTACTAATCCGTTTAATTTGACATCCTGCTCTTTTTCAATATCCATTACGGATTTCATGACATCCGAGAGTTTTCCAACACCGGACGGCTCGATTAAAATACGATCCGGATGGAATTTTTCAATGACTTCTTTCAGGTTTTTACCAAAATCTCCGACTAAGGAGCAGCAGATACATCCGCTGTTCATCTCGGTAATCTCAATTCCGGCATCCTTTAAGAATCCACCGTCAATGCCGACTTCACCAAATTCATTTTCAATCAGCACGATCTTTTCTCCCTTGAATACCTCGTCTATCATTTTTTTAATAAATGTTGTTTTTCCTGCTCCTAAGAAACCGGAAATAATATCAATTTTTGTCATACTATCGTCTCCTTCTTTCTATATACTATTGTAGCACAGCCTGTCAAACTTCTTCGTCGGCAAACTGCATCCGGTAAAGACCGGCATAAATTCCATCTTTTTTCATCAGTTCCGTATGGTTTCCCTCTTCTTCGATGCCATTCTCGGTCAGCACCAGTATCTTTTTCGCATTGCGGATAGTCGAAAGTCTGTGTGCAATGACAAAGGTTGTACGGTTTTTTGCCAGTTTTTCTAAGGATTCCTGTACGACCCGCTCACTCTCGTTATCGAGTGCGGAGGTTGCCTCATCCAGGATCAGGATCGGCGGATTCTTAAAAAATACCCTGGCAATGGAAAGACGCTGTTTCTGTCCCCCGGAAAGTTTTACGCCGCGCTGTCCGATGTCGGTGTCATAGCCATCCGGCAGTGCCATTATAAACTCATGGGCATTGGCATTTTTTGCTGCCTCTATGACTTCCTCCCTTGTCGCATCCGGTCTGCCGTAGGCAATATTGTCATAGACCGTTCCGACAAAAAGATAGACATCCTGCTGTACAATGCCGATATGGTCTCTTAGGCTCTTTAAGGTCAGATCCCGGACATCTTTGCCATCCACTTTGATACTGCCACCCGTCACGTCATAAAAACGCGGGATCAGGTTGCAGAGTGTGGTTTTTCCTGCTCCGGAAGAGCCTACCAGTGCCAAATACTCTCCTGCATCCACATGTAGATCTATGTGGCTTAGTACCTTTTCTGTATTTTCCTCATACTGAAAAGACACATTTTCAAAATCAATCGTTCCTTTGACATCGGTCAGCTCTTCGCTGCCCTGACTGTCCTGTATATCCGGCTCGATCGCCAATATCTCCTGAAAACGCTCATAGCCGGAATATCCGTTCTGGAACATCTCCGCAAAGTCGATCATCGTGCGGACCGGATCGGTCATAATACTGATATAGAGTAAAAATGTGACTAAATCGGTCACGCTGACCTGTGCTTTTGTAATCAGGATTCCGCCTGTTACCAGCACAATCACGGTAATCATATTGATAAATGCCGTCAGTCCTGAATGATAACCTCCCATATAGAGGTAACTGTCTTTTTTTGCAGCTAAAAATCCATCGTTGCCGACTTTGAATTTTTCTTCTTCCACACTCTCGTTTGCAAAAGATTTTACCACACGGATGCCCGATAAATTATCCTCAATCTGGGCATTGATATCGGCAATCTTCACGCGGTTTCTCGCAAAGGCTTTTTTCATTTTACGGTTAAAAAACCATGAACGGTATCAGTGCAAATGCGGCAAATGTCAGCTTCGGACTGATTGTGAATAATATCACAAAGGCTCCGATAAATTTCATCGCAGAAATGACCACATTTTCCGGTCCATGATGCAAAAGCTCCGTAATATCGAACAAATCCGAGGTAATGCGTGACAGCAGCTGTCCGACCTTCTGATTGTCATAAAAGGAAAACGGCAGCTTCTGATAATGTGCAAAAATCGCTGCTCTCATATCATACTCAATCTTTGCTCCCATCACATGTCCGTAATTTGCTATAAAATAATTGCAATAGCATTGAAATAAAATCAAAACGGTCATCATCAGACCCAGTTTTAAAATTACCCGGAATGCCTCATCCGTCTCATAATATATCACAGTCGAGGTGATATAACGTACCACCAGCGGAATCACCAGTGTAATGATGGATGCCATAATTGCAAAAAAGATTTTTTTATAGGGTTTATAATAAGAAAAGATACTCTTTTTCTTCTCCACGTTATCACTTCCTTTACGTTTTTATTCCGTCAACGTTTCTTATCATACCTTCTTTTGCCATGAAATGCAAGCTATGCTATAATGCTGTCAGACAATTTTTCAAAAGAAGGAGGCTTCCCTATGAATCCAAAACAGACCTTTTATGAACATCAGGCAAACACCATCATCGCAAACCTGAAAAAACGGCAGATGGACGGCTTCTACTGTCCTACCTGCGAGGATGCTGTCAAAAAAGCAATGGAACTTGTAGCATCCGGTGACAGTGTAAGTTTTGGCGGCTCCATGACACTTTCCGAATCCGGTATCATGGACGCTTTGACCGCCCGTGAGGACATCACACTGTATGACCGCTCTAAGGCTTCTACTCCGGAGGAAGTCGGCGATATTTACCGCAAAGCATTTTCCTGCGACACCTATTTCATGAGCACGAATGCCATCACCCTAGACGGTGAGCTTGTCAACATTGATGGCAACGGCAACCGCGTAGCCGCCCTGATTTTCGGCCCGTCACAGGTCATCATTATCTGTGGAATGAACAAAGTGGCAACCGATACAGACGCTGCCATCGCAAGAGTACGCAACATCGCCTCTCCACCAAACTGCAACCGTTTGAACAGAAAGACTCCATGTGCCACCACCGGTGTCTGTGCAGACTGTCTTTCCCCAGAGTGTATCTGTAACCATACCGTGATCACGAGACGCTGTGGTACACCGCACCGGATCAAAGTGCTGTTAGTCGGGGAAGAACTTGGGTATTAAAAAAATACCGGTAACATGATAAAAGGAGAGGATGCTATGATACGCATACCTCTCCTGCTTTGCTTTTCACACTTAATACTTCCGGATACTATCCTCCGCTTCATCATCCGACTTCTCTATGGCACGGATTTCTAAATAATAACCGGCATTCTCATTGACCTTTACATAGACACGGTCACCAACTTTGGCTCCGCGGATGGCTTTGCCGATCGGAGATTCAATGCTGATATAATTTTTCAGGGAATTTCCGCGTACACTGGTGACTAATTTGTAGACCTCTTCTTCGTCATCGTCCTCAAAATAAACGGTTACCTTATTGTTCAGTCCGACCTCGTCCATCTTTGACTCATCCGAAATGACGCTTGCCGTCTTTAACATTCTCTCTAAATACCGGATACGGCTCTCATTTTTATTCTTTTCCTTTTTCGCTGCATGGTACTCAAAATTTTCACTCAGATCGCCCTGCGCTCTTGCTTCCTTTACGGATTCGATGAGCTCCTTGCGAAGTACCAGCCTGCGGTATTCAATCTCTTCTTCAATTTTTTTCACATCGTTCTTCGTAAGCTGTTCTCTCAAAATTCTCCCTCTTTTCCTGTTTCCATTCTAATGCTTACATCTTCTCCGGTGCTTCAAAGCCAAGCAGATCAATGCAGATTTCTAATGCAGATTTTGTCAGTTCTAACAGACGGATATATCCTGCCTGTACCGCTGCATCTTCCTCCGCCATGATCTTTGTCTCATGGTAAAAATGGTTAAATGCGTTAGACAGATCATAGATATATGCACAGAGTTTATGCGGTGCTTTCTCCTCATATGCATTTTCCATTACAGCATTAAACTTTGATAACTCTAACATCAATGCTTTTTCACTGTCGGAATGTGCAGGCTGTATCACAGCATCTTTTGCACTCTTACCTGCCTCGGCATATTTTGCTAAGATCGACTTGATACGCACGATGGTATATAAAATATATGGTCCTGTATTTCCTTCAAAAGAAGTGAAACGATCAATATCAAAAATGTAATCTTTAGATGCCTGATTGCTTAAATCTCCATATTTGATTGCAGAAAGTGCTACGATCTTTGCTGTTTTTTCTGCTTCGTTCGGGTCTACCGTATGGTTCTCCGTAATCTTTTCGTACATCTTCTCGTTGATATTTTTCATCAGCATTTCTAAACGCATAACGCCGCCTTCACGGGTCTTAAACGGTTTTCCGTCCTTGCCGTTCATCGTACCAAAACCTAAGAACTCTAATTTGGTATCCTCCGGTACAATTCCGGTCTTTTTCGCACAACGGAATACCTGTACAAAATGCAGTTCCTGACGCTTGTCTACCACATAGATAACCTCATCCGGGTGGTAGTCCTGCTCACGCATGATCAAAGTTGCTAAGTCTGTTGTTGTATACAAAGATGCGCCATCGGATTTTAGGATAATACACGGCGGGATTTCTTTTGTATCCTCTTCTTTTGCAACATCTACTACCAGTGCGCCGTCACTCATATAGGCAAATCCGTCTTTTTTCATCTGCTCTACCATATCCGGAATGTATGGCTGGGCATCGGATTCTCCTTTCCAGAGTTCAAAAGATACATTCAGATTTTCGTAATTTTTCTTTAAGTCTGTTACGGAAACATTTAAAATATGGGCAAGAAGTGCCTGATATCCTCTCCGTCCCGCCTGTAATTCAGAGGTTGCTTTCATGGCTGCCTCTTTATATGCCTCATCCTCTTTGGATTTCGCACTTGCAGTCGGATAGATCTCCTCTAACTCTGAAATGGTAAACGGTGCTTCTTTCGGATATTCTCCGGTATAGTTCTCATCATAATATACAAGCTCCGGTTTACGCTCTCTAAGCTCGGTAATGATCAGACCCATCTGTAGTCCCCAGTCACCTAAATGCACATCACCGATTACCTCATGTCCCATAAATTTTCCAATACGTTTGATACTCTCACCGATAATTGCAGAACGTAAGTGTCCGACATGCAGCGGTTTTGCAACATTCGGTCCGCCGTAATCAATGATGATCGTCTTTGGGTTCTTTGCTTTTTCACATCCAAGTCGTTCTTCATCTTTCTGCATAGACTGCATATAGGATGCAAGATATTCCTTTGATAAGATCAGATTTAAAAATCCCGGTTTCACGGAATCTACCGACTCAAACATCTCGCTCTGCTTTAATTCCTCTGCTACCTTATCTGAGATCATAAACGGTGCACAGTGGTATTCCTTTGCGGCAGCCAATGCACCATTGCACTGGTACTCGCACAGATCCGGGCGGTTTGAAAGTGTCACTCTTGCATATTTTTCATCGTAACCGCAGGCTATAAATGCCTTAGTCACTTCCCCTGTAATTAAATCCAGCATTTTTTCCATAAAAGTATCTCCTTATATCACCAAATCAAAGAGGGTAAGATGACTTACCCTCTGCATAATCTATTATAGTATAATACTTTTTGAAATCCCGTGCAAGTTCTGGCAGAAACTTAAGAGAAAAAGTTCTCAGCAATCGTATAGCTCTCTGTTTCCTTGATACCGCCGGTTAAAAAATGTGCCATATCTTTATTGAAAAAGTGCATTTCGACACCACCCTGCCCATCTGCAAGTACGAACTCATCGTCTTTGATATAACCGTCATCTAATAAGTATTTTGCAAATACACTGATGCCGCCTTCATACTGCTCTGCTTCTCTTCCGCTCTTGTCATACATCCGCACTACGATCTTGCCGTCATCTAAGATCGGGCCATACAGTAAACCGACTGCATTGCTTCCAAAATTTCTCTTACAGAGCATTTCGATGTTACGCTCCTGTAAGTGGATGTCATTTTTATTCGGATCTAAGATCAGGTAGTTGTTACCTCTTCCTCTATATTTCTTTAATGTGATCGTTTCCATAAACCTGCTCTCCTTTCGCTCTGCCTTTGTTTTATCTTTTATCTATACTTTATTATATTTTATTTTTTTGCATTTTCCAGTGTGTTTTGTGCTTGAAAATATGCAAAAAGTGCTGTAGGATAGTGTTAGAGCATTTGTGTGTAATTAAAATTTTTTTATTTTGGGATATGTGCGTGTTTGTTGACGATTCTGCTATTTTCCGGTGTAGCGGTCAAATATGCTGAATCGCCAACGAACACTGCACAGCTAAGCAAAAGAATATTTTATTCATTATACTCACACAATAACCAGATATCACCATACAGGGAGGAATTTTTCAGATGTATCCACCGGAGGAGAATTTAAGAAGCGGTTATTTACAACAGAATTTCAGGTTGTTTCATTTAAAGGACAAAAAGGAGCAGCAGTTTGACTTTCACTACCACGATTTTGACAAGATTGTGATTTTTTTATCAGGCAAGGTTACTTACATTGTGGAGGGGAAGTCTTACCACTTAAAGCCCTGGGATATTCTTTTGGTGCCGCACCATGACATCCACAAGCCGGTCATTGACGGCAGCAGTGTCTATGAGCGTATTGTCATCTGGGTGAAAAATGAATTTATGGAAAAACAGCACCGCAAGAACTGTGACCTCTCCTCCTGTTTTCAGGAAAGTCTTGACCGCAGCTTTAACCTGATCCGCGTCCGCTCTTCCCTGCAATCGGAGATCCAGACGATCATCGCCAATTTAGAGGACAGTCTGCGCAGTGCGGAATTTGGCAGTGAGTTATTAAGTGACACTTATTTTTTGCAACTCTTAGTCTACATTAACCGCGTGTTTTTAGATGCTTCTTTTACAAACGATGAGACGGATCTGACCTATGACAAGCAGATCACGGAATTACTCAAATATATCAACTCTCATTTAGGGGAAGATTTATCGAATGAAACGCTTGCGAACCGGCTGTATTTAAGCAAATATTACCTGATGCACCGCTTTAAGGAAGAAACTGGTTACACCTTACACAGCTATATTGAACAAAAAAGGCTGTTACACGCCTCCGAACTGATCAAGGAAGGTGTCCCAGCCATGAAAGCCGCCCAGGAGTGCGGCTTCAAAGAATATTCTACTTTTTTAAGGGCGTTCAAACGCAACTTTCATATTTCTCCAAAGGAATTACTGACGGATGTAAATGCCCTGTGATTCTATAAAATCCTGCAACTCGTCCTGTGCATCCTGTGACCATTCCGGATTTAACTCCTTTTTTGTCTTTTCCTGCTCTTTTTGTTCCTCGCTCCGTTCCTGTCTCTTTGCAACATCACTCATTGCACATCACTCCTCTGTCTGACTGTCATGAATCACCTTGTCCAATTTCTGTCGCTTCTCCGCTAAGATCGCATTGATCTGCTCTTTGGTTACCGGATTGTCCGTCTCGTTCGTGCCGTATCTGCTAGAAGGCGGCATTTTTGCCTGTTCTAAAAGCTCCCGCTGTTCCATCTCACGACGGCGTTCTAACTCTAATGCGACTTTTTTTGCGGCTTCTTCTAAGCGTAACCGTTCCGCAGCTTCCTGCTGCCTTTTTCGCTCTTCTTCCTCTTTTTGACGCGCAAGCTCTTCCTGTGTGACATAATGAACATTGTATCCTTTTATAATGCTGTTTTTCAGCTTCTCACGTCTGTTACGTTCATCGATTAAGTCTCTCATTGACATCCCTTTTCCCATCCACTTTATGGTCTTATTTTAGCATATCATTTTTTAAAAATAAAGATATTTTGAATAACTTTCCAAGAGAAAGCACATCCTAGTATCGTCCTCATTTTCCCCTACATATTTTTCATTCAGGAGGAACTGTCATGGCAGCATACAAGGTTGAAATCTGCGGTGTAAACACTGCAAAACTCCCTATTTTAAAGGAAAGTGAAAAGGAAGAACTCTTTGCTAAGATCAAACAGGGAGACATGGCTGCCAGGGAAACTTACATTAAGGGAAATCTGCGGCTCGTTTTAAGTGTCATCAAACGTTTTTCGAATCACAATGAAAATGTAGATGACCTGTTTCAGATCGGATGTATCGGTCTGATCAAATCCATTGATAACTTTAACCCGGATATGGGGGTAAAATTTTCCACATATGCCGTGCCGATGATCATCGGGGAGATCCGAAGATACCTGCGCGACAACAACTCGATCCGTGTAAGCCGCTCTTTGCGTGACACTGCCTATAAAGCGATCCATGCGAAAGAAATCTTAACGAGGACTGCTTCTACGGAACCGACATTAGAAGATATTGCAAAAGAAACCGGTATCCCAAAAGAGGATATCGTCTTTGCACTCGATGCCATTCAGAGTCCTTTAAGTCTCTATGATCCGGTCTATACTGATGGTGGTGATGCGCTCTATGTCATGGATCAGATTAGTGATAAGAAAAATAAAGAAGAAAAATGGATTGAAGAGCTCTCTTTAGGCGATGCCATGGATCGTTTAAATGAGCGTGAAAACTATATTATCCGGCTTCGTTTTTTTGAGGGCAAGACCCAGATGGAAGTTGCCGAGGAAATCCATATTTCCCAGGCACAGGTCTCCCGTCTGGAAAAATCCGCCCTAAAG
>OOCM01001835.1_pt1 | contig 15543 bp, 14 predicted proteins | sample 1671111 | NCBI WGS metagenome assembly OOCM01 (sample SAMN06348123, study PRJEB24527) | human gut metagenome | biome: human gut; feature: ankylosing spondylitis patient; material: feces | host: Homo sapiens | place: China | collected 2015-10 | reverse complement strand
ACAGCCTCACGCATCAGAAAAGCACGCGCCTTCAGCCTTCGCTGATGGCGAAAGAGGCTTTCTCAGCAGCGCGAGCCTTTTCCAAAGCGACTGCTTGTTCGTTTGCCTGAATCTGACGTTCAGCCTGCTGGACGTTAAGAATCTGCTGGTCCGACGGAGAAAGGGGGACCAGAGGTGTGACGGTCTCGGTGATCTGGGCCGAAGCTGCCGAGCCGATCGCAAAGGCGCACACAGCGGCGAGAAGTTTAAGTTTCATAAGCGTTGTACCTCACCAAAACACGGAAACAAAGGTTATCTCTTGCAGCCGTACGGGTTGTTCGGCTGAATACGAGTGCTTGTCGGACCTGTGGAGGTCATGATGGCAGGGCCGTACTTGAATTCGCACATTTGACCGACTTGAGCGGAGTTAAAAATTCTGCCGTTCATCTTAAAGGTCAGCTGGACGCCGTCAACCAAGGAATTCTGCGGAGAGGCGGCACTGGATCCGGCTGCGCCTAAGGCTGCACCGGCGATAGCGCCGATAGCGGTACCGCTGTCTCTATGATGTGTCACCTGATTGCCGATCACGGCACCGAGAATGCCGCCGAGTGCAGTACCGACCATCTGAGAAACGTTGCGGTCGGATTGGTTATTCACGGCAACGCGGGCAGGCTGAATCGCAATAATTTCAACCGTCTGAACCTGCTGGGCCTGGTTGACCTGGTTGCTGCCGTAAACATCGGAACGATACATGTCGCCGTTAGTCTGACATCCGGCAAGAGCGAAAAGAGCAACTGCAGGAACCAGCAATTTTGTTTTGATCATGGCTGACAAACCCCTTTGTCTGTAAAAGTAAATTCTGATCTCTCAATGATAATGAACAATCCTCGGGGTCGGATACTTCCTTTGCGCCTAACTGAGCCATAAGGTCGGCGGAACGGTAAAAATTGTAAAGATTAGTGTTGGCGTCGGTGGGGAAGGAAAAAATTCACACATGCAAAAAGCTTATCGATTGTGCAAGATTTGGGGATCGGGCCACTTCTTCGTTCGCAACGCTTTTATACTAGGCGCAGTACTTCGAAGCGACACTAAATTGATATGCTGTTCTCTCAGATTCTTTCCCAGGTGAAAGTGCATACCGGCAGGCTGTCCCGTTGGTTAACGAATAACTGTTCGGGAAAATGGAGCTACCGAATTAATATGTTTTGTTTCGGTTTGGCTTGGCTGATCTTTCCGATTGAGAACAGGTTCTATCAAAAGATCGTTAAAAATCGCACTTATTATTTTCCGCAGATCGATTTCCATAATCTGCGGCCTTTAGATCCCATACGAGGGATTATCCAGCTTATTTTCCTGATGTTTGTTGCCGGCAGCAAAGAAGATGCTGCCAAACGTCTGTCGCACTCAACGTATGCCAGCCGTTTTTTTCTGTTTCGCTGGATAAACCATCTCTTCAAGAGGATTAATCGCGGGACGCGAATGATCGCCGAGCGCGTATCCAAGAAACTGGCTTCCGAAGGAAAAGAGAAGGTCAGCGACCACAAGCCTCAGCATCAGAAACCGTCGCTTTTTAAGAAGATCTTCGTGGGCTTTTTGCTCGCGATCGGCTTTGTGCTCTACGTGCTCTGTATCACTCAGCCTTTCAGCTTGGAAGAGCAAGTTATCTTCCTGCTGATCTTAGGCGTGATCGCGCTCACTTTGTTCCAGGCGCAGACCCGCTTTACGCTGCTGATGCTGATCGTGATTTCGGTCATCGTGTCGTCCCGCTACGTTTGGTGGCGTTATTCGGAAACACTGAATCCCAACAGCTACACCTCTGTGGTCTTTACATGGCTGCTGATCATCGCTGAAACCTATGCCTTCATCGTGATGCTGCTCGGCTACTTCCAGGTCTGCTGGGTGCTTGACCGTAAACCCGCCTCTTTGCCGAAGGATAAGGAGCGCTGGCCGAGTGTCGATATTTTCATTCCGACTTACAACGAACCGCTGGACGTAGTGAAACCGACGGTGTACGCAGCGCTCACCGTAGACTGGCCCAAAGAAAAACTCAATGTTTATATCTTGGACGACGGCAGTCGTAAGGAATTTAAAGACTTTGCCTGTGAAGTCGGCGCCGGCTATATCGAGCGCGAAGAACACAAGCACGCCAAGGCCGGCAACATTAACCACGCGATGGGCATCACTAAGGGCGACTTCATTGCCATCTTTGACTGCGACCACGTACCGGTAAAAACGTTCCTGCAAAAGACGATGGGCTGGTTCTTAAAGGACGAGAAAATCGCTCTGGTGCAGACGCCTCATCACTTTTACTCGCAGGACCCGTTTGAAAAGAACCTGCATCTCAAAGAGAATGTTCCGAATGAGAACTCGCTCTTCCATGACTTCATTCAGAAGGGCAATGACACATGGAACGCAACGATGTTCTGCGGCTCCTGTGCCATCATGCGCCGTAAAGCATTGGAAGAAGTCGGCGGCATTGCTGTGGAAACGGTGACCGAGGACGCGCATACCTCTTTGAAGCTCAACCGCAGAGGCTGGTCTTCGGCTTTCTTAAGTACGCCCCTTTCTGCCGGTCTGAGTACGGAAACTTTGGCGGCGCATATCGGACAGCGAATCCGCTGGGCCCGAGGCATGGTGCAGATTTTCCGCTTGGATAATCCGCTTTTCGGCAAGGGCCTGACGATTCCGCAGCGCCTGTGCTTCTTAAATGCGATGATCCACTTCCTGCACGGACTGCCGCGAATCATCTTCTTAATCGCTCCGCTGCCGTTCCTCTTTGCCAATATCTACGTGATTTACGCCAGTGCGATCGCTATTTTCGTGTACCTGATCCCGCATATGGTTCACTCCACGATGACGACGTACATGATTCACCGCGGCTATCGATTCCCGTTTATCAGCGCGCTCTATGAAACGATTTTATCCTGGTACATCTTCGTGCCGACACTCGTTGCACTTATCGCGCCTCACAAGGGTAAATTCAACGTGACGGCTAAGGGTGGCGTAATTGATAAAGAATATTTGGACTGGGCTGTCGCTCGTCCGTACTTCTATTTGCTGCTCCTAAACCTGGCCGGCTTCTTTATCGGCCTCTACAGAATGGTCGGAGCCAGCGCCTACGAAGTTCTGATGCTTTTGATCAACCTCGGCTGGATTATCTACAACCTGATCATTCTGTTTGCCGCGATGGCCGTGACGGTCGAAAGTGTCCAGAAACGCAAATTCCCGCGTGTGTCCTTCACCGCACCGGTACACCTTCAGGTCGGAGAGACTTCGATTCCGGCCGTTATGTCCGCTTTCTCTCAGAAAGACTGCGTCGTAGACTTGAAAAACGCTTCAGACCTAAGCAAGGTTTCGCTCGAAGAGCCTGTAAAGCTGGTTTTTGGCCCTAAGAAAAAGCCTTCGACAACATTTGACTGCACGGTGACAGCCGCGTTTGAAAACGGCGTCGTTGAACTATTGGTCGCGCAGCCGACGCGTACTAAAGAAATGGAATACGTCGAGTGCACGTTCGGTACGCCTGACATCTGGATTCAGAGACAAGCAAAAGTTAAAGGCTACGGAATGTTTGACGGATTCTTCGCGCTGCTGCACATGGCACGCATGGGCGCTGAGGCATTTGCGCATTTTTCGAATCCTCAGGCCGGCTGGTTCCTGAAGGCCTCGGTTTGGACATTTAAGTGGGTCATCAGTTTTATTCCTCGAGTCCCGTCACTTAGACGCGAAAACAAGAATTCTCCTTTCGAGGAACATCATCCGCTCTACTTGCCTAAAACAATTTCATCGGTTCATAGCGCGTAATAACGAACTAAAATCTTACGCAGTTAGAAATATTACGGCTTAATGAGTCATTCGGAAGATCTCGGTCAGATATGTTTAAGAATAAAAAATTCTCTCTTCTTCTATCCGGTACAGTGCTCTGCGCACTGAGTGCAGCTTTTGCGAGCGTCGCGTCCGCAGCCCCTGAACCCGCCACATTTATGCGGGATGTTCAGCCGGCCTTCCGGACAGACGAAATCCCGGTGATCCGCAAAGACAGTCCCTTGTTTAATTACTCCACGGAAGGAGCAATTGAACAGATCAAGATGACGGGCATCTACAACGAAAGATCTTTCCGTTTTTATTCTGCAAAGAACGAGCTGATTTCCAAGGCTTCGGTCACGCTCCGCTACACGCCGTCTCCGGCCCTGATTCCTCAGCAGAGCCAGCTCAATGTTTACTTAAACGGCCAGCTGCAGAAGAGCCTTCCGATTACCAAAGATCAGCTCGGCAATCAGGTTTCTGCAACGGTGGATCTCAATGCAAAGCAGTTTGACAGCTCCAACCGTCTGACACTGGAGTTTGTCGGTCAGTACACGCAGATTTGCGGCTCTCCCGCAAATCCTGCTTTATGGCTGACGGTCGACTCTTCGAGCTACCTGTCTTTGAATACTCAGAAGCTGCGTTTGGCCAATGATCTTTCGATCCTGCCGGCGCCTTTTGTCAACACCATCAGTCCGTCTGCAACGACGCTGCCGATGGTTTTTGCTTCTACACCTGATAATCGCTTCAAAGAAGCTGCCGCGGTACTTGCTTCATGGGCCGGTGTGCGCTCCGAGTGGCGCGGAATTGAATTCCCGGTCTACTACAACGAACAGCCGGCCGAGCAGAACTATGTCGCTTTTGTTACCAATGACAGTCGTCCCGACTTCCTGAAGTTCCTGCCCAGAGTCGAAGCGCCAACGATTTCGATCGTTAATGCGCCGAACAGCTTATACGCCAAGGTTTTGGTGATTGCCGGGCGCAACGCCGATGATCTGCTGACAGCTGCCCGTTATCTGGCGACTGCTGACGCAGGAATTGCCGGCGGTATGGTCACGATTGAAAACTTCAAAGGCGAACCGGATCGCAAGGCTTATGACGCGCCGTCTTGGGTCAACACCGATCAAAAGATTCCGTTCGAGAAGCTTTCCAAGTATCGCGGCCAGCTCACCAGCACCGGTTTGCATCCGGCTCCGATCAAACTTGACGTGCGGCTTCCGCCGGACCTTTTCATGGTCAATCGCAGCAATGTGAATCTAGACCTACGCTATCGCTACACGCGTCCGATGGGCGGAGAACCGGCCCAGATGCGTTTCCTGCTGAATGACCAGTTGGTCGAGTCCTATGACCTGAGCCCGACAAAAACGAGCAACTCGTTTATGTCGCAGTTCTCGTTCATTAACGGCTTGGCAAATCTGTGGAACAACACATCGATTCCGAGCCGCCTGCTGTCCGCAGAAAATCAGCTGACTTTTGACTTCCAATACGGTTTGGCGGTTGACGGCGGAACTCAGGCCAACTGCAAGTCCGTGACCTTGATTCCGAACCAGGTGGAAATCGATCCGAACTCCACGATCGACTTCTCCGGTTTCTATCACTTTGCACGCCTGCCGGATCTGAAGCTCTTTACCGTGAGCGGCTATCCGTTTACGAAGTATGCCGACTTGTCTCAGACCTTGGTGCTGATGAAGAAAGATGCGCCGGCTAACGTCATGACGACGATGCTCAATACAATGGGCCGCTTCGGTGCGCAGACGGGTGCTCCCGTCACGAAAGTTACGTTCGACTCTGCCATCCAGAATGATAACGCTCAGCACCGCGACATTCTGGTCTTTGCTGAAAACAGCGCCGATATCGATAATCTCGGCAAACTTGAGCCCGAGATTATTCTTGAAAAAGTTAAAGGCAACTTGAAGTCTAATTTCGAAGCAAAGTCTAAAGACGCTGCTCCGCAGTCCACTGTCACGGAAGACACCGGCATTGCCACGATTGCTCAGTATGAATCTCCGTACGGCAGCGGCCGCTCGGTCGTCGCAATCTTAGGTGACGGTCAGGACGGAAGCTACCTCCTGAACAAACGCCTGATGAACCCTGGAGACCTGAAGATGGTCGGTGGCGGTGTGGCGATATTCAAACCGAATGCTCAGCCTGCGAGCTACATGGTGGGCCCTGACTACTACACAGGATCCCTGCCGTGGCACCAGAGAGTTTGGTATTCGCTCTTAGACCAGCCGCTTCTTCTTGTGCTCTTCACATTGGTGTGCGCACTGCTCTTTGCAGGTGGCATCTACTACCTGATGCATTCTTTAATCCGCTTCCGCAACCGCCGCAACTAAGAGGAAGGAGACCACAACATGAAAAAGAACTTTCTTCTTGCCTGCCTGATCTCTGCCGTGTTCGCAGCTCCTGCGGGTGCCTGGGAACTTTGGGATCAATTTAAAGCAACGAATCTTACGCCCGAAGGCCGCGTCGTTGACTACAGCGAAGCCAAGCTGATTACGACTTCTGAAGGACAGTCCTACGGGATGTTCTTCGCTCTGGTTGCCAATGACAAAAAGGCTTTTGACGAGATGTTTGCCTGGACGGAAAAGAATCTCGGCGAAAATCAGCCTGCTTGGCTTTGGGGTATTCCGGACGGCAAGCCCAATGGAACAGGCAAGATCTTGGATACCAACAACGCCACCGACTCGGACATGTGGATTGCCTACTGTCTGATCGAAGCGGCCCGCATCTGGAATGATCCTTCCTACCTTCCGAAGGCTGACGGTTACCTTGCCAAGCTTAAAGAGCTCGTTCGTGACGTGCCGACCGTCGGCAAGATCATCCTTCCGGGCCGCGTCGGATTTGAAGAGAAGGGCGTGATCACCATCAACCCAAGCTACTATCCGCCGCACATCCTGCGCCGCTTTGCCGATTACGATCCGTATTGGCTCCCGGTGCTGGAAGGTTCCATCAACGCCATGGTGCGCTGCTCTCCGAGCGGTGTGGCGCCGGACTGGGCTAAATTTGACGCTCAGGGACGCCTTGTCGATCCTCAGCAGATGGAAGGCAGCTACAACGCCATCCGAACCTACCTGTGGTCCGGCATTCTGTCGCCTAAAGATCAGAACTATGAAGTGCTGATGCGCCAGTACGAACCGATGATCAATCTCGTCAAGGCAACCAATATTCCGCCTGAAAAAGTCAACATCGGCGACATGACTGTCAACAATCGTCAGGTCAATGCTTTCGGCGCCTGCTTTCTGCCCTATGTGGCTGCAGATAAGGCCGGTGCGGTGATTCGTACGGTGCTCACCTCGACGGAAATGAAGGGCGATAATTATTACCGCAACGTGCTGACTGTTTTCGGTCTTGGGTTTGATAACCGTGCTTATGCCTTCGACGAGAAGGGGCGCCTGATTCTGCCTACCGACAACGTGGCCGTTAAAACAATGACACCTAAAAACAACTAATAAAGTTAAGTTCTGAGCATGGCTGCGACTGAAAAAAACAAGCAGACGAAAGTGAAATGGACCGGCCTCGGTCTGTGGAATGTATTTTTTATCGGAGAATTTTTACTCGGAGGGTTCGGATATCTCTCGCTGAACCTTCTGCAGAATGTTCTGCTCTTGGTTTTTGTCCTCTTCCCGATCGGCAATCGTTATCTGCGCTGGCTGCGCACGCTGATTGCGGTTGTTTGTGCCGCGGCTTTGGTTTACTCCGAAAGCTGGCTGCCGGGGTTGGACAGCATTCGAGGCAACTTCCATAACCTTGCGGCGATGGAAAGCGGCTATCTCCTCGACTCAGCTCTGAACTTTTTGAACTTTGAGATGATCGGCGCCGGAATCGCGCTCATCATCATCTATTACGCAATCCGTGACTATATCCGCGTGACGACGTTTACTGTCGGCTATTTGTTTATTCTTCTTTGCGCACCGCTTTGGCAGCCCTTTGTGGCCCAGCTCAGAGCACCGGCGCCGGCAACTGAGGTTGTCGCTTCAGTTGACAACGCCAAGAAACCGGCAGAAGAAGAAAAGAAGAGCGACCTCATTCCTCAGACCGCTGAACCTACCTCGAAGAATCTCGACGAATGGCTAAAGCGCTTCCACGACACGGAAAAAGACCGCAGAGCCGAGTGGCCGGACAAACTGGCAAAAGATTCAACGCCGTTCGATATTCTTCTGCTGAATATCTGCTCACTTTCCAACGACGACTTGAGGGCCGTCGGCCTGGAAAATCACGAAGTTCTAAAGCAGTTCAATATTCGCTTTGAGAACTTTAACTCCGCGACTTCTTATTCTGGGCCGGCTGCGCTGCGTCTGTTGAAATCCGTCTGCGGGCAGCCCTCTCATGAAGATCTGTACGAAGGCCGCAATCCCGACTGCGAAATCATGAACCGTCTGGCTCGTTTGGGCTACAACCAGCACGTTTTCATGGACCACAGCGGTAAGTACGACAACTTCTATCAGAGTCTGCGTCATCTGGCCGGCCTTTCACCGCAGCTTGCGGAAATGAAGTATCCGAAGCGCTATGACTCTTTTGACGAAGAGCCGATCGGGGACGCCCGCGCCGTCTTTAAGGATTACGAAAACACCATTGCTGCGGACAAGGGCGGCAGAAGTGCAACCTTTATCAACATGATCGCGCTGCATGACGGCAACCGTTTTGCCAACAAGCGCCGTTTAGCTCCGTTCAAACCCAGAGCTCAGGCCATGCTCGATGACTTAGGCAGCCTGATTACCGATCTGGAAAAGAGCGGACGCAAGGTCATGCTCGTGGTCGTGCCTGAGCACGGCGCAGCGGAAAAGGGCGACAAGGTGCAGGTTGCGCATTTGCGTGATATTCCGAGTCCGGCGATCACTCATGTGCCTGCTTTGGTGAAATTCATCGGCGTAACGCCCGCAGACAGCCCGGTTACCGTAGATACTAAGACGAGCTATCTTGCCGTGAGCTCTCTGATCGGCCGTGTTCTAGAGACTAACTACTTCGGAAAACCGGAAGGGGAAGTTCCTCTGAAAGACCTTGTGAAAGACCTGCCGCAGACGCATTCTGTTTCTGAGAATGCCAATGCCAAGGTCGTGAACTATAAAGGCAAGGACTACGTCAAGATGGATAACAAAGATTGGCGCGAATACGCTAAGTAAAAATCTAAAAATCATTGCCGTGATCTTGGTTAAACTCGAGATCACGCTTTAAACTCATTTTGTCCATAAATTAAGAGAGTTAACGCGGAGGTTAACGCTCAAGACGCTGATTCGATTGGAGTTGTTCAGTGCAAAAATTAGTTATCACCGGCGGTGTGGCGCTAGAGGGTGAAATCAAAGCATCCGGAGCCAAGAATGCAGCTCTTCCCCTTTTGGCATGCGCACTTCTTACAGATGAGCCGATGACTTTTGTGAACGTGCCGGATCTGGCTGACGTTCATACCATGCTTAAGCTTTTAGAGGAACTCGGCTGCAAGGTCACGCAGGAAGGTCATAAAGTGACGATCGATGCCTCGCATATTACTTCAACCGAAGCTCCTTATGATTTAGTTAAAACGATGCGTGCTTCCATTCTGGTGCTCGGCCCGCTGCTCGCACGCTTCGGAAAGGCCCAAGTGTCGCTGCCCGGCGGATGCTCGATCGGAGCTCGTCCTGTAGATCAGCACATCAAAGGTCTCAAAGCACTCGGGGCCGATATTTCTATTGAACACGGCTACGTCACGGCGCATGCTGACAAGCTTATCGGCACCAATATCGTGACCGACATGGTGACTGTGACCGGCACGGAAAATCTGTTAATGGCCGCCGTTCTGGCCGAAGGCACAACCGTGCTCGCCAACGCTGCCCGTGAACCCGAAGTCGCTGACTTGGCGAACTGTCTGGTGAAGATGGGTGCCAAGATCAAGGGCATCGGATCTCCTCAGATGGAAATCGAAGGCGTCAAAAAACTTCACGGAACGACTTACCGCGTGATTTCCGACCGTATCGAAGTCGGAAGCTTCCTGGTTGCCGCCGTGATGACTAAAGGCAAAGTTCGAGTGACAGACTGCGATCCCCATACGCTGACCGCAGTGATCGAGAAGCTCGAAGAAGCCGGCGCCAAAGTAACCGTCGGAGATGATTGGATCGAGGTTGACGGCACAGGGGAACATCAGGCTGTGGATATCCGCACGGCTCCGTATCCCGGATTCCCGACCGACATGCAGGCCCAGTTCATGGCGCTCAATACGACAGCCAAGGGTGCTTCGCACGTTGCCGAAACGATTTTTGAGAACCGCTTTATGCACGTACCCGAACTGCAACGTTTGGGGGCCGATATCACCATTGACGGCAACAATGCCGTGGTGCGCGGCGTCGATCTTCTTTCCGGAGCCCCGTTGATGGCAACCGACCTGCGCGCCAGTGCTGCGCTCGTGATTGCCGCTTTAGCAGCCGACGGCGAATCGACGGTGGATCGTATTTATCACTTGGATCGCGGCTACGAAAAAATGGAGCAGAAACTTTCGTCCCTCGGCGCCAAGATTAAGAGAGTAAAAGCATGATTACTTTGGCATTATCGAAGGGAAGAATCTTTACCGAGACGCTTCCGTTTTTAGCCGCTGCCGGAATCTATCCGCTCGAGGATCCGGAAACCTCCCGCAAGCTCATTATCGGAACCAATAATCCGGATCTGAGAATCGTGGTTGTCCGCGCGAGCGACGTCCCGACCTACGTCCAGTACGGCGCAGCCGACATGGGCGTTGCCGGCAAGGACTCCTTGTACGAACACGGCGGCGCCGGTCTTTATGTACCTTTGGACCTCAATATCGCCAAATGCCGTATGTGCGTAGCCTGTCCCCGCGATTTTGACTACGCCGCCCGCGTCAAACGCGGTGCACGCTTAAGAATCGCGACCAAGTACATGAAGTACTCGAGAGACTACTATGCGCGCGTCGGTGTGCATGTTGATCTCATCAAACTCTACGGCTCGATGGAGTTAGCTCCGATTTCCGGTTTGTCGGACGCCATTGTTGACTTGGTGAGTACCGGAGCAACACTTAAAGCAAACAACTTAGTTGAGGTGGAGACGGTTGACTATATCTCCTCCCGCCTCATCGTCGGCAGTACCGCAATGAAGTTGAAGCGCCAGGAACTGCTGCCCTTAATCGAAATTTTTGCAAACACGGTGAAAAAAGAATGAGCATTAGAAGATTGAATACACAGCAGCCCGATTTCGCGGCCAAATTCTCTGAGCTTGTTGCAGTCGACAGCTCTGTTGATCCCGAAATCACACGCCGCGCCGAGGCCATTGTTCAGGATGTCCGCGCCAGAGGCGACGAGGCTGTCCTTGAGTACACCAATCGTTTCGACCACATGGACGTCAAGAGCGTTGCCGAATTCCGTCTGACCGAAGACGACCTGAAAGAAGCTCTTGAAACGCTTCCGAAAGACCAGAAAGACGCCCTGACTCAGGCTGCTCAACGTATCCGCGAGTTCCACGAACACGAACTCGGACAGAGCTGGTCCATTACTGAGGAAGACGGCACCAAACTCGGTATCCGCTACATCCCGCTGGATTCCGTCGGCCTTTACGTTCCCGGCGGTAAAGCCGCTTATCCGTCTTCCGTTCTGATGAACGCCATGCCTGCTCACGTTGCCGGCTGCAAGAAGATTGTGATGGTTGTTCCGACTCCGGGCGGCAAACCCAATCAGCTCGTTCTTGCCGCGGCCTGCCTGGCCGGCGTTAAAGAGTGCTACACCATCGGCGGCGCGCAAGCCATTGCCGCTTTGGCTTACGGCACGGAAACTATTCCTGCCGTTGACAAGATCGTCGGACCGGGCAACGCCTACGTGGCTGCTGCCAAGCGCTATGTGTTCGGTACCGTCGGCATTGATATGATCGCCGGTCCTTCTGAAATTCTGGTGATTTGCGACGGCAAGACCAATCCTGACTGGATTGCTATGGATCTTTTCAGCCAGGCAGAACATGACGAATTGGCTCAGGCAATTTTGCTGACCGATGACGCCGAATTTGCCGACAAAGTGGCCGAATCCATTGATCGTCAGATCAAAGGCATGTCCCGCAAAGACATCATTTCCGCTTCGCTCAATAACCGCGGTGCCATCATCGTGACGCGTTCCATTGAAGAAGCCTGCAAGGTTGCCGATACGATCGCTCCCGAACACTTGGAACTCTCTGTTCAGGACGCCGACAAATACATTGACCAGATTCACCACGCCGGTGCGCTCTTCGTCGGCCCTTACACTTGCGAAGCTTTAGGCGACTACTGTGCCGGCCCGAACCATGTTCTTCCGACCTCCCGCACCGCCCGCTATTCTTCCCCGCTCGGTGTTTGGGACTTCCAGAAACGCATGAGCGTTTTGAAGGTCAGCAAACACGGCGCAGAAAAACTCGGCCGTATTGCCGACGTGCTTGCCCGCGGCGAATTCCTGACGGCCCACGCTGCCAGCGCCATGTACCGCGTTCACGATCTGGAAAAGAAATAAGGATTTCATTATGACGAGACGAGCCGATGTAAAGCGTCAGACGGCGGAAACATCGATCCTGGTATCGATGGATCTTGACGGCACCGGTAAAGCCGATATTCGTACAGGTATCGGATTCTTCGATCATATGCTGCACCAGATCGCACGCCACGGTCAGATCGATTTGACCGTGATGTGCGACGGCGATCTGCATATCGACGGACATCATTCCGTAGAAGATATCGGAATCGCGATGGGCCAGTGTCTGGCCAAGGCGTTAGGAGACAAAGCCGGAATCACGCGTTTCGGCTCTGCCTACGTGCCGCTTGATGAAGCGCTCTCGCGCACGGTTCTGGATATTTCCGGCCGCCCATATTTGGTCTGGAATGTCGATTTTACTGCCGCGATGATCGGCGAGCTTGATACTCAGCTGCCGAGAGAATTCTTCCTGGCGCTTGCCAACAATGCCCGCATTACGCTTCACATTGACAATCTGCGCGGCATCAATGCGCACCATCAGTGCGAGTCCGTCTTTAAATCCTTCGGCCGCGCAGTGCGCATGGCCTGCGAGTACGATCCTCGCGCCCGCAACGTTATCCCGTCTACAAAGGGTGTGTTATGAAAATAGCCATCGTTGACTACGGCTCCGGCAATCTGCGCAGCGTCAGCAAAGCCATTGAAAAAATTGCACCGATCAGCACGCAGGTGCTGGTCACCGGTGACCCCGAAGAGGTTCTGAAAGCAGACCGTGTGGTCTTCCCCGGACAGGGCGCGATGCCCGACTGCATGAAGAATCTTCGCACGACCGGTATGGAAGAAGCGGTGCGTGACGCGATCCGAAACAAACCGTTCTTTGCCGTTTGTGTGGGCGAGCAGATGCTCTTCGAACACAGTGAAGAAGGCGATACGCCGGGCCTGGGCATTTTCCCGGGCGACGTCGTTCGCTTTGCTTCCGACCGTGTGGATCAAACTGGCGCACGCCTCAAAGTTCCTCAGATGGGCTGGAACCAGGTGACGCAGACCCGCGAACATCCCATGTGGAACGGTATCACCAACGGTGCTTGGTTTTATTTTGTTCACAGCTATTACGCCAAACCGACAGAAGCAGACTTGACCGTCGGAACGACGTTCTACGGTGAGGAAGTCACCGTGGCTGTCGCCCGCGACAACGTTTTTGCAACGCAGTTCCATCCTGAAAAAAGCGCTGCGGTCGGTTTAGCTCTCTATCAAAACTTTTTGACTTGGAATCCTTAACGAGTATTTATCATGTTGTTAATTCCCGCTATTGACATTAAAGACGGACACTGTGTTCGTCTTCGCCAGGGAGATTTAACTTCCAACATTACTGTCTTCAACACTGACCCCGTTGCTCAGGCCCGTCATTGGGTTGAGCTCGGTGCCGAACGTCTGCATCTGGTTGACTTGGACGCGGCCAGAAGCGGAAAGCCCGTGAACCTTTCCGTGATCCGCAAGATCTGCAATGAATTCGCAGAAGACGTTGAAATTGAAGTCGGCGGCGGTATGCGCACGCTGGAGCGCGTCGGCGAAGTGCTCGACCTCGGCGTGGACTATGTCGTGATCGGAACGGCTGCCGTGAAAGCTCCGGGATTCCTGCATGACGTCTGCAGTGAGTACGGCGGCAGCGTTATCGTTTCTCTGGATGCCAAGGACGGCATGGTCATGACCGACGGCTGGACAAAGAACACCGGTCACTCTGCCACTGACTTAGCCAAAAAATTCGAGGGCTACGGTGTGGACGCCATCCTTTACACCGACATTAGCCGTGACGGTATGCTCACCGGCTGCAATGTCGAGGCAACCGCCGAATTAGCGAGCCAGCTCTCTATCCCCGTTATCGCCTCCGGCGGTATCCGTGATTTGGACGACATCCGCAAGCTGCTTGCCGTTGAGGACGACGGCGTGACGATGGCGATTTTGGGCCGCTCTCTTTACGAAGGTACCTTGGACTTCACACAGGCGCTTGATTTAGTCGAGGCGACAGAAGCCGCAAAAGACAATCAGGCCAATAACGAAGGATAAATTCATGCTCGCAAAACGCATCATTCCGTGCTTAGACGTGACCGGCGGCCGCGTGGTCAAGGGAACGAATTTCGTCGACCTGAGAGACGCCGGAGATCCGGTGGAAATTGCTCGCCGATACGATGAGCAGGGCGCCGATGAACTGACCTTTCTGGACATCACGGCGACTTCCGACGAAAGAGATTTGATCCTCAAAGTTATTGAAGACGTTGCGGCTCAGGTCTTTATTCCGCTGACTGTCGGCGGAGGGGTGCGTAAAGCAGAAGACGTCCGCCGTCTGTTGAATGCCGGCGCAGATAAAGTCTCGATTAACTCCGCAGGCGTGAATAATCCCGATCTGATTGCCGAGACCTCTTCGATCTACGGCAGTCAGGCCATTGTGGTTGCCATCGATGCCAAGCGCAGAGGCGACGGAACTTGGGAGGTTTATACGCGGGGCGGAAGAACGCCGACGGGCATTGACGCGGTTGAATGGGCCAAGAAGGTTGAAAAGCTCGGCGCCGGCGAGATTCTTCTCACCAGTATGGACGGCGACGGAACAAAGGCCGGTTTTGATCTGGAATTAACGCGCGCCGTGAGCGACTCCGTATCGATTCCCGTGATCGCCTCGGGCGGCGTCGGAAATCTGCAGCATTTGGTCGACGGCATTGTCGTGGGCCATGCGGACGCCGTACTTGCCGCTTCGATTTTCCACTTCGGTGAATACTCGATCGAAGAAGCTAAGCGTTACATGCAGGATCGCGGTATTCCTGTCCGTCTTGACTAAGGACCGGTCATGATTGAAGAAGTTCGCTTTAATGCCGACGGCCTGGTGCCTGTGATTGCGCAGGATGCCCATGACGGCACGATCCTGATGCTGGCTTGGGCCAATAAAGAAGCTCTGGAAGAGACCTTGGAGACCGGATTCGGCACCTATTTCTCACGTTCCCGTCAGAAGCTTTGGCGCAAAGGCGAACAAAGCGGGAACCGTCAAAAAGTTTTTGAGGTTTTGCTCGACTGTGACGGGGACTCCGTTATTTACAAAGTTGAGCAAAAAGGAAACATTGCCTGTCATACCGGCCACAGGAGCTGCTTTTACCGCAGCTGGGACGGTAAAGACTGGAAAGAGAATGCTCCTGTCCTGAAGTCTCCGGAAGAGATGTACGGCAAGGGACATCACTAAAGGAATAAAAAATGGAACGCGTTCCTGTTATCAGCGAAATTGCCGACGTCATCGACAGCCGCAAGGGCGGAGACCCGAAGGTCAGTTACGTTGCCAAATTATTTTCGAAAGCCCCGGATGCCGCTTTAAAGA
>OOCM01001828.1_pt1 | contig 15587 bp, 10 predicted proteins | sample 1671111 | NCBI WGS metagenome assembly OOCM01 (sample SAMN06348123, study PRJEB24527) | human gut metagenome | biome: human gut; feature: ankylosing spondylitis patient; material: feces | host: Homo sapiens | place: China | collected 2015-10 | reverse complement strand
ACGAATGAAATATGAGGATACAAAACCAATAGAATTTGTTGATATGGGCTACAACAAGGAAGAGGAAGAAGCAACAAATACATTTGAAATGCACTTTATAGAATTACCAAAATTTAAACAAAAAAATCCAGACTGCAACACAAAGCTAGAGCAATGGCTATGGTTGATAGATGGAAGTAAGGAGGAGAAAGTAGAAATGTCGGCCAAAGAAAATAAAGAAATAGACAAAACAGTAAAAGAACTAAATAAATTAAGCAAAGATCCAGACGAAGTCGCAAAGTATGAAGAACGTGAGTGGAGTATAATGAGATACAATGTAGAGATGAAAACCAATAGAGAACTTGGAGAAAAAGAAGGAAGAAAAGAAGGAGAAAAGAAAACAAAAGAAAAAATCGTGAAAACGTTAAAAAACATGAATTTATCTATAGAACAAATAGCTCAAGCAGTTGAACTAACCCAAAAAGAAGTAGAAGCAATATTAAAGACACAGGAAAATTAGAGAAAAAGTATAAGGTAGTTAGTTTTTGTATGCTAACTACCAGTTCTGGATTGATTTTATCAAATTATTATTAAATTTAGAAAATTTATTTCAAGATTTGCTATAGTGAAAGGTATTGAAATAAATACATAAATATGTTATACTTTGATAGTATTTTAGCGTATTTAATACGCTATGCTGTGTAACCAAAATCCTGATAAATGGAGGAGAATTGCTATGACAGAAAAATTACTTCGGGACGTTATCAAGGAAGCAAAAGAAAAAAAGCAATTAGGAATAGTTATTTGGTCCAGTTGGACTACATGGGAAAATATGGGGCAAGGAAATAAAGAAGTTGAAGACCTTGCTATGGAGCAAATTGCCGAAGGCAAAGAAGCAACGATGAATATAAAATGTGGGTTTTCAATGCCAGCATTTATTGCAATTCCTGTAGAAAAGTTCGAAGCTGGAGAAAAATATTTTAATTACGTTTTCAATGCTTGCAAAGCAGGGCGTTACGAAGGTCCAATCAAGTTTGTTCCGTCAAATGAATTTAGCGAATTCTTTTAAGGAGGTAAAGGAGGTTCCCGTTTGGGAACCTCTTAAATTTTTATTATAATTAAAGAGAAAAGAATATAATCTGTATTGAAAAATCTCCCTTTTGATGATAGAATTAGACAAAATATTACAAATGGGGGAAAAACAATGCCAGATTTTGTACATTTACACGTGCATAGTGAGTTTAGTTTACTAGATGGAGCAAACAGAATTAAAGATTTACCAGTTAGAGCAAAAGAGCTTGGAATGAAGGCTATGGCTATTACAGACCATGGTGTTATGTTTGGTGCAATCGATTTTTATAAGGCATGTTTGGCAAATGGAATTAAGCCTATAATTGGTTGCGAAGTTTATGTTGCCCCAAGAGGAAGAGAGGATAAAGACCCTAATATTGATGCAAGGTATAACCACTTAATTTTACTTGCGAAGGATAATGAGGGCTATAAAAATCTTACAAAACTTGTTTCTATAGGATTTACAGAAGGATTTTATTACAAGCCAAGAATTGATAAAGAAGTGCTAGAAAAGTACCATGAAGGATTGGTTTGCTGTAGTGCATGTTTGGCTGGAGAGGTTTCACAGGCGATTCTAAAAGGTGATATGGAAGAGGCTGAGAGAGTTGCTACATGGTTTAAGAATGTATTTGGAGAAGATTATTATCTAGAAATACAAAATAATGGAATTAAAGAGCAAGTTTTAGTAAATCAAAAGCTAATTGAACTTTCAAGAAAGTTGAACATAGAGCTTGTTGCAACAAATGATTCGCACTATTTAAGAAGAGAAGATGCTTACAACCATGAGATTTTACTTTGTATTCAGACTGGCAAAAAGATTACCGACGAAGATAGAATGAAGTTTGAAACAGACGAGCTATATATTAAGTCACCAGAAGAGATGGCAGACTTTTTCTCTGGCGTGCCTGAAGCAATAGAAAACACTGTAAAGATTGCAGATAAGTGTAATGTAACCTTTGAATTTGGACACACAATACTTCCAAATTATGATGTGCCAGAAGAATTTGCTACACATTACGATTATCTAGAAAAGCTATGTAATGATGGAATAAAAAATAGATATGGAGATAATCCTTCACAAGAAATTATAGACAGAAAAAATTACGAGTTAGGCGTAATCAAGAAAATGGGCTATGTTGACTATTTCTTGATTGTATGGGATTACATACATTATGCTAAAACTCAAGGAATACCAGTAGGACCGGGAAGAGGTTCTGGAGCTGGTTCTATTGTTGCATATGCAATAGAAATTACAGACATAGATCCAATGAAATATGCTTTACTTTTCGAAAGATTTTTAAATCCAGAGAGAATAAGCATGCCAGATTTTGACGTTGACTTTTGTTATGAAAGAAGACAAGAGGTAATAGACTATGTTTCTAGAAAGTACGGCCCAGACCATGTTTCGCAGATTATTACCTTTGGAACTATGTCTGCCAGAATGGTTATAAGAGATGTAGGAAGAGTCTTAGATGTTCCTTATGCAACAGCCGATAAGCTTGCGAAAATGGTTCCAAATGAGTTACACATAACAATAAAAAAGGCACTGGAGCAAAATAAGGAATTCAAAGATGAATATGAGAACAATCCAGAAACAAAGAAGTTACTGGATATTGCAATGGCATTGGAAGGAATGCCAAGACAGGCTTCTACACATGCCTGTGGTATAGTTATTACAAAAGATCCAGTTGTAACCTATGTTCCACTATATGTAAGAGATGGAATGATTTCGACACAATACATAATGACAACTCTTGAAGAATTAGGGTTATTAAAGATGGACTTCTTAGGACTTAGAACTCTAACAGTTATACAAGATACCATAAATTTGGTTAAGAAAAATAGGGGAATAGACGTAAAATTTGACCAAGGAATGAATGATCCAAAGGTATTCAAATTATGGCAAGACGGAAACACGATGGGAATATTCCAATTTGAGAGTCAGGGAATGACAAACTTCATGAAGGAACTTAAGCCAGATTGTTTGGAAGATTTAATTGCCGGAGTTTCATTGTACCGTCCTGGACCAATGGACCAAATTCCAAGGTATATTTCGAATAAAAAAGACCCAGACCATGCTGTGTACACACATGACAGCCTAAAGCCAATATTAAAAGTAACTTATGGCTGTATGGTTTACCAAGAGCAGGTTATGCAGATAGTTAGGGACTTAGCTGGATATTCGCTAGGACGTGCAGATTTGGTACGTCGTGCCATGGGTAAGAAAAAACTAGAAGTAATGGCAAAAGAAAGAGAAATATTTATACATGGTCAAGTTGACGAAGATGGAAACATAATAGTCCCAGGCTGTATAAGAAATGGAATAGACGAAAAATCAGCTAACAAAATATTTGATGAGATGTCAGAATTTGCAAAATATGCTTTTAATAAATCACATGCTGCTTGCTATGCAGTCGTATCATACAGAACAGCATATTTAAAAGCCTATTATCCAACAGAATTTATGGCAGCAATGCTAAACAGCTTCTTAGGAAATCTTGATAAAATTCCAGAGTACATTGATGAATGTAAAAGAATGAACATAGAAATTCTAAAGCCAGACATTAACAGGAGTTATACGAAGTTTACGGTAGATGGTGGCAAAATAAGATTCGGACTTGGAAGTATTAAAAATGTTGGACTTGCTGCAGTAGACACGATTGTTGCAAATAGAGAAAAGAATGGAGAATACATAAGCTTTACAGATTTTTGCGAAAGAATGGAAGGTGAAGCTGTAAATAAAAAATGTATAGAGAGTTTAATAAAAGCAGGAGCATTTGATAACTTTGCAGAAACTAGAAGTACATTAATGGCTTCATTTGAAGACATAATAGATACAATTTCTGGAGCATCAAAAAAGAACATACAAGGTCAAGTTTCGATGTTTGATATGGCAATGTCACAAACAGACTCAAGCAAAGACGATATGGAAAAGCTAAAATACAAATATACAACTCTAAAAGAATATTCAGATCAAGAATTATTATCAATGGAAAAAGAGATGCTCGGAATCTATGTATCTGGACATCCACTTGAAAAATATAGAGTGCTAATAGAAAAATTTGCAGATGTAAACACACTTCAAATGAGAGACGCAAGCGAATTAGTTAGCACAGAAAACGAAGAAGATGTGTCACCAGAAAAATTAGCTGGAAGAGTACAACAATTAAAAGACGGACAATTTGTAAAATATGCTGGAATAATAACTGGAATAAAGAAAAAATATACAAAAAATAACAAATTAATGGCATTTGTCACAATAGAAGATTTGTATGGAAGTGTAGATGTAATTGTATTCGAAAATTGCTACAATCAATGTTCAAACGAATTGATAGATGAGAACATAGTACTTGTAGAAGGACGTCTAAGCATAAGAGAAGATGAAGCTCCAAGCATAATTGCAAGAACAATAAGAAACTTAGAAGATGTAGCAAATAATCCAAGTTCTACAAATACATCAGTCAATAATGAAAATGGTGCAAATCAAGCAGTAAAAATATCTAAAAAAAGATTAAACATAAACATAACTAATTTAGATGAAGCACAAAAAGACAGACTAAGAGGGGCATTGAAATTCTTCAATGGGGATAAAAACAACACTCAAATAGAAATAATAAATGGAGAAAAAATAGCTCCAGCAGGAGGATTATTCGTAACGCCAGAAATATTAGAAGAAATACAAGAAATTGTAGGAATAGAAAATGCTGTATTTGAAAAATAATTTTCAATATTAACTATGGCAAATTACAATGAGTATGCAGAAATTGTCGAACGATTTTTAAGTTAATTTTAGAAAAAATATTGCAAAACTAATAAAATATAGTATAATAATAAATGAAATGCTTTTGGTGCATAACACTAAATTTCATATGAGAATGGGTAATCAAAGATTACCAAAAAAATCAGGTATGTTCACAGCATACCTGATTTTTTGCTATTTATTGAATAAATCAATAATAGCTTTTAGCTCTTTTAAAATTTTAAAAGCATATTTAAGAGTAATAACTATAATATGTAAAGCTTTAAAAAATTTCTTCGAGCGTTTTCTTCTCTTGTTTTGCTTTTGATACATCATTCTCACCTCCTTTCTTATGAGAATGACATAATTATAATACATAAGCCGTGAGAAAGTCTGTCGAAACATGTAATTAACTTAAAAAAATTCACCAAATTTTTATTGAATTACTATTTATTTAATGGTAAAATTATTAATGATTAGAAAACAAATACAACCTTGCGAAAGGAAATATAAATTATGGAAAAATCACTTTTGAAAGATAGTGTAAGACAAATAAAAAATACATTTAAGCGATTTCTATCTATTGTGGCAATAGTATTGCTTGGAGTAGGATTTTTTGCTGGAATTACGGCTACAAGTCCAGATATGAAAGATACCATAGATACATATTTTGATGATGAAGATGTAATGGACATTGAAGTAATTTCAACACTTGGTTTAACAGATGAAGACATAGAAGCATTGAAAAAAGTAGATGGAACTAAAGAAGTAGTGGGAACTTATAGCATTGATGCTACTTTTAGCAATGATAAGAAAGAGTATGTTGTTAAGATTGAGTCTATGCCAGATACGATAAACAATGTAATTCTTAAAGAGGGAAGCTTGCCACAAAATGCTGATGAATGTGTGGTTGAGAGCTCGTTGCTAACAATGACTGGATATAAAATTGGAGATTATATCACACTAAATCCACAAAAGGTTGAATCATCTACAAGTATTGGAGATATAGACATAAGTAATGATGAAGATAGCAATGATAATAATAGTAGCAATGAAGAAAGTGATAGTAACAATGATTCAACTGTAAAAAATAAGAAAGTTAAAATAGTCGGAATGGTTCAATCTCCTTTATATATTTCTAGGTCGAGAGGGACCAGCAAACTTGGAGCAGGTTCTGTAAATTTTTATATGTATATGCCAAAAGAAAATTTCAATATGGACGTTTACACAGTTGCATACATTACTGCTGATGGCGCAAAAAATTTAAAAACATATAAAGATGAATACCAGAAAAAAATTGATGAAGTAAAAGATAATATAGATGCAATATCTGATGAAAGAAAACAAGCTAGATATAATTCTATTGTAAATACTGCTCAGAGTAAGTTAGACGATGCTCAAAAAGAGTATGATGAGCAAAAGCAAAAAGCAGAAGATGAACTTCAAGATGCACAAAATAAGATTGATGATGGAAAAGCAAAAATTGAGGCTGGAGAAAGAGAACTTGCAAATGCAAGAAGACAAGCTGATACTGAATTTGCAAATGCAGAGAAAAAGTTAGAAGATGCTGAAGCACAGCTAAGTAGTGCAAAGTCTGAATTTGAAACAAAGAAGCAAGAAACAGAAGCACAATTAGAAGAGGCACAGAAAAATGTTGATAGTTTAAATCAAATAAAAACAAAATATGACAATTTGGTAAGTCAAAAGCAGACTGTGGAGAGTCAAATAAAACAGATAGAAGAGACTCTAAAAATATTAAATCAAAATCCAGATGTAAATGCGGAAAAGATAACAGAGCTAACTACAAATAAAACAGCATTAGAAGCAGGGCTTAGTCAGATTAATGCAGGAATTTCTCAAATAGAAAATGCTCTTTCAAGCCAGGAAATAAAGGCAGAAAATTTAAGTCAGACTATAAGTTCTATAAATTCTCAAATAGAGCAAGGAAAGCAGGAACTCGCAAAGGCAGAAAACACAATAAACGAGAATGAAAAAGAGCTGGAAAGTCAGAAAAAGAAACTTGCACAAACCAAAACAAGTACATACAAAACTATAAAGAGCAATGAGCAAAAATTAGAAAATTCTAAAAAAGAGATTGAAGAAAATGAACAAAAGCTTGCAGATGCTCGAAAAGAAACTCAAGAAAAATTAGATGAAGCACAAGAAAAATTGAATGATGCAAAGACTCAAATTGCAAAAATAGAAAAGCCTTCTTGGTATATTTTAGACAGAAATTCAAACTATGGATATGCAGAATATATTCAAGATACAGATAGAGTTGCTAATTTAGCCAAAGCATTCCCAATAGTATTCTTCTTAGTTGCAGCATTAATTAGTTTAACATCAATGTCTAGAATGATTGAAGAACAACGTGTTCAAATTGGAACTTTGAAAGCGTTGGGGTACAACAAAATTCAGATATCATTTAAATATCTAATTTATGCATTCTTAGCAACCATGATTGGTGGAGTAGTAGGAATGATAATCGGATTTAAACTAATACCAACAATAATAATAATGATGTATGAAATGATGTACACTATTCCAAAAGCTGACTGCATAATTCGCATTGAAATGGGAGTTATGGGATTGGGTTTTGCACTTGTTTGCACATTGGGAGCTACAATTTATACATGTATTAAAGAATTAAAAGAAAAGCCAGCAGAGCTGATGCTTCCAAAGGCTCCAAAGCCTGGAAAACGCATAATACTTGAAAAAATAACATTTATATGGAAAAGGTTGAAGTTTACTAATAAAGTAACCGCAAGAAATGTATTCAGATATAAGAAAAAAATGCTTATGACTGTAATAGGTGTAGCAGGTTGTACATCGCTTATAATAGCAGGATTTGGCATAAGAAATGCAATAGGAAATATGATTCCAAATCAGTATGGCGAAATTTTTAAATATGATGGAACAATCGAATTTAAAGAGGATGTAACAAAAACACAAATTCAAGATGAAAATGAAAAAATAAAGAACCTAGATAAAATTGCAGACACATTGCCAAGTTACATGAAAACTGTTGAAATAACAAGCATTCAAAATTCACAGACAATAAATCTTGTGGTACCAGAGCAGTCAGATAAATTAGATGAATTTATAGGATTAAGAAACAGAAAGCACAAGAAGGAAACATACACATTAGATGATGACTCTGTAATAATTTCAGAAAAGATTGCAAGCCTATTAAAGATAAAGGTTGGAGATACAATAACCATAAAAAATACAGATGATATAGAAAAAGATGTAAAAGTAGGAGCAATAACAGAAAACTACATCTATCATTATATGTATATGTCTAGTAATTTGTACAACAAACTATATGGAGAAAATAGCTTCAAGCCTAATACTTTGCTAATAAAAGAGGCGGAAGGTACAACAGAAGATGATGAGGATAATATTGGAAAAACAATATTGCAAAATAATACAACAGTTGCTGGTGTAAGTTTCTTATCTGGTACGAAGGATATTTTTGTAACAGTAATGGAACAAATGCAATTAGTAGTATATGTGCTAATAATATCAGCTGGATTGCTTGCATTTGCAGTTTTATATAATTTATCAAATGTAAACATAAGTGAAAGAATACGTGAACTTGCTACAATAAAGGTACTCGGCTTTTATAATAAAGAGGTATTTAATTATATAACAAAAGAAACAAGAATATTAACAGTTATTGGAATATTTTTCGGACTATTTGGGGGATATTTCTTGTCGATGTATGCGGTAAAAACGTGCGAGCTTGATATGATGATGTTTAATTACGAAATAAGCAAAATGTGCTTTATATATGGAATTATAATAACAATAATGTTTGCAGAAATAGTAAATTTAGCAGTAAATAGAACTTTGAAGAAAATAAGTATGACTGAATCTTTAAAAAGTGTAGATTGAAAAATAATTAAAATTTTGACTTTTTCAAATAAGGAGGGCAATATGGCCTACATAGAATTTAAAAATGTTGTAAAAGAATATACTATGGGTGATAATAAGATTAGAGCCTTAGACAATGCAAATTTTGAAATAAATAAAGGTGAACTTGTTGTAATTGTTGGACCGAGTGGGGCAGGAAAAACTACTGCCCTAAACGTTCTTGGAGGAATGGATAGTGTAACTTCTGGAGATGTTGTAATTGACGGAAGAAATGTTAATAATTACAATGAAAGACAACTTACAAAATATAGAAGAGAAGATATTGGGTTTGTATTCCAGTTCTATAATTTGGTTCAAAATTTAACTGCAATTGAGAATGTAGAACTTGCAACTCAAATCTGCAAAAATCCATTAAGCCCAGAAAAAGTAATGGAGAAAGTTGGATTAAAAGAAAGAAAAAATAACTTTCCATCACAATTATCTGGAGGAGAACAGCAAAGAGTAGCAATAGCAAGAGCCATTGCTAAAAATCCCAAAATACTTCTTTGTGATGAACCAACTGGAGCTTTAGATTATAACACTGGAAAGCAAATTTTAAAACTCTTGCAAGATACATGCAGAAAAGAAAATATGACAGTAATAATAATAACGCACAATAGTGCAATAGCTCCAATGGCAGATAAAATAATACACTTCAAAAATGGAAAATCGGAAGACATTGTCATCAACCAAGATCCAACACCAATAGAAGAAATAGAATGGTAAAATGATGCATAAGTTCCAAAAAATCTAAAGTATAATTGATTTTTTGGAACTTATATGGTATAATGGCACATATAGAAAGGAGTTTCTATGAAAAGAGAAATTATAAAAGATTTACTTAAATGGAAAGAATCATCAAATAGAAAACCATTAATAGTACATGGTGCTAGACAAGTTGGGAAAACATATATAATAAAACAATTTGGAAAAGAAAACTACAATAATTTAATATATGTTAATTTTGAGACAAATCAAGAGTTTAGTTCTCAAATATCAGAACATATAGATGCTAAATATATAATAAATAAATTGGAACTTTTTTATGGAGAAAAAATATTACCGGGAAAAACATTAATATTTTTTGATGAAATACAGGCTAATGAAAGGGCATTAACAGCATTAAAATATTTTTATGAAGATGCGCCAGAATATCATGTTATTGCAGCAGGTTCACTATTAGGTGTAGCAATAAATAGAGAAAACTATTCATTCCCTGTAGGAAAAGTACAAATGCTTAATATGTATCCATTATCATTTAAAGAATTTTTGATTGCTGTTGGAAGAGAAGACTTAATAGAAGTAATACAAAAACATTTTGAAAATGATGAAAGAATGGATAAAACTATTCATGAGTTGTGTTTAAAATTATATAGAACATATTTAGTAGTAGGTGGAATGCCAGAAGTCGTAGAAACATACTTGACAGAAGGTAAAACGATATCTGCTATTGATGTACAAGCTGAAATTTTAGAATCGTATGTAAGAGATATGACAAAATATGCAGACAATAGTTTATCAAATAGAATTATATCAGCATTTGATTCTATACCGGTTCAACTTGCGAAAGATAATCCAAAATTTCAGTACAAGGTAATAGCAAAGGGTGGGACTTCAAGTATATTTGGAGAAGCAATAATGTGGCTAAAAAATAGTGGAATTGTAAACCAAGTATATAAAACAACAGCTGAACTTCCTTTGGAAATGCATAAAGACTTATCATCATTTAAACTATATATGAGTGATGTTGGACTATTCGTAAATAAAGCAAGGTATCCACTTTATCAAGTAGATTTAAGCCAACAACCAGTAATGATTGCCATGGGACCATTAACAGAAAACTATGTGGCAAATGAATTAAGAGTAAAAGGATATGATTTATATTATTGGGAATCTGACGGAAAAGCCGAATTGGATTTTATGATACAAAAAGAAACAGACATTATGCCAATCGAAGTAAAAACTAGTGTACACACGAAGGCAAGAAGCCTAGATTTATATATGAAAACATATAGTCCAAACTATGCGGTTAGAATTTCGGAGAAAAATTTTGGATTTGAAAACAATATTAAATCTGTACCCTTATATGCAGTTTTTTGTATAGAGTAAATGCAAATTTCCACCATTAGAAGTTGAAGGAGAAATATAATGCGAAACAGAAGAAATACTAGAAAAAGAAATGTAGTACTAGATACAATTACAAATAGAAATTTTATAATTATTGTATCTATTTTACTGGCAGTCATTATAGTTGCTGAAGGCGTAATTCAAATACGAAAATATCAAGACAGAAAGTTATTAGCAAAACAGGCAGAAGAGCTAGAAAAACAGACTGGCGAAATCTTTACAGCAATAGAAAATAATCTTACAAATCCATCAAATAATGGAGAAACAACAGTAATAACAAGAACAGCAAGGATTTCGGCTGTTGGAGATATATTGTGCCAAATGGATATGATTGACGATGCAAAAATAGACGATGGATATGACTTTTCTCATATGTTTACTGGAATTTCAAAATTTGTAAAAAATTCAGATTTAGCTATTGGAACATTAGAAACAAACTTTATTGATGGTAAATATTCTGGTGTTGGAAAGTACAATTCACCAGTTGAATTCCTAAAAGCAGTTAAAGATTCGGGAATAGGACTAGTTTCATTGGCACACAATCATGTGTTGGATTATGGAACTCAAGGATTAGAGACAACAATAAGTAAAATTAAAGAACAAAATGTTGAAATTACAGGAATTAAAAACAAAGTAGATGAATCAAATGAAAGCACACTAGATGAAGAAAAGACAAAAGAACAAGAAAACTCAAATTTTACAGGAAACATTAAAGAAATTAATGGAATTAAAGTTGCTTTTTTAGGCTATACATACGGTTTAAGCAATGAAAATGAAGTTACAGATGAAGAAAAAAAGTCAGCTAATATTTATTCAGAAGAACTTGCACAAAAAGATATAGAATATGCAAAACAAAATTCAAATTACATAATAGCAATAATGCATTGGGGAGATGTAAATAGCTCGGAAATATCAGAATACCAAAGAAATATAACATCATTCTTAGTGGAAAATGGAGTAGATATGATTTTAGGTTCACATCCATCAGTTGTAGAACCAATGGAAATAATTCAAACAGAAGAAGGAAAAAATGTACTAGTTGCATACTCTCTTGGAAATTACATTTCCACTTTAAAATATGCAAATGCAGATGTAGAACTTATTCTAAACATTCAAATTGCAAAGAGCTCAGACTCAGACAAGGCAATATTGCAAAAAGTTGATTACACACCAATATATGTGTTAGATAATGGAACAAAAGCAGAAAATAGATTTGAATTAACAGATATGAAAAAACTTGCACAAGATTATGCAAATGGAGATACAAGCAGAATTTCAAGAAAAACTTATGACAGTATTATATCAAAATTAGAAAAGTTGCAGAGCACGGTAAATAGCAAATAAAAAGTTGAAAAAATAAATTTTGTTAAGGAAAATAATATTCAAAAGGTAATAGAGCATACTTTGTGTATGTAACTGCGTTTTGAATGAAATTTGATGTAGCAAAAAAGTGTAATTATTTTTCAACTATAAATTATAGAAAAAGAGGTAATAAAAATGAATGTAGGCTTCATATCACTAGGTTGTAGCAAAAATTTAGTAGATACAGAAATGATGATTGGAATTTTTAAGGAGAATAAGTTTAATATTGTAAATGATCCTAAAATTGCAGATGTTATTGTTATAAATACGTGTGGATTCATAGAATCTGCAAAAGAAGAAGCAATAAATACAATCTTAGAAATGGCAGAGTATAAGAAAACAGGAAAATGTAAGGTATTAATTGCAACAGGTTGTTTAGTAGAAAGATACAAAGAAGACCTAGAAAAAGCACTTCCTGAGGTAGATATTTTCTTGAAATATAGTGATTACGCAGAAGAAAAAGGCAACTCATCAGTAGTATTTGCGAAAGTATTAAAAGAAGTATATGATAAAATCGAGAGTAAGAAAAATGTAAAATTAGTCGATACTGATTTAAATTTTATGAATAGAGTTATCACAACTGGAGAACAATATTCATATATAAGAATTGCTGAAGGTTGTAGCAATAGATGCACCTACTGCGCTATTCCATATATCAGAGGAAATTTCGTGAGCAGAAAGATGGAAGATATAATAGAAGAAGCTAAACAGATTGTTTCAACTGGAAGAAGAGAACTTATCTTAATTGCTCAAGATACATCAAAATACGGAAAAGACATCTATGGAAAGCCTAAACTTGCAGAATTATTAACAGAGTTATGTAAAATAAAAGACTTGAAATGGGTAAGATTTTTATACACATATCCAGAAGATATAACAGATGAATTAATAAAAGTTGTAAAAGAAAATGACAAAATATGCAAATACTTTGATATTCCAATACAACACATTTCTGACACAGTTTTAAAAAGAATGAACAGAAAGTGTACAGGACAAAGCATAAAAAATACAATAAGCAAGTTAAGAAAAGAAATCCCAGATGTAGTAATAAGAACAACTTTAATGGTTGGATTTCCAGGAGAAACACAAGAAGACTTTGAAAAACTATATGAATTTGTTAAAGAAACAAAATTTGATAAATTAGGTGCATTCACATATTCAAAAGAAGATGGAACACCGGCTTCAAGACTTAAAGAACAAATTCATCCAATGACAAAAAAATCTAGATACAACAAAATAATGAAATTACAACAAGAAATTTCTAAAGAAAATGAAAAAAAGAATATAGGAAGAGAGCTAGAAATTTTAATTGAAGGAATTACTCCAGATAAAAAATATTATGTGGGTAGAAGTTACATGGACGTTCCAGATATAGATGGAGTAGCTTACGTAAAAAATACATCAAATGAAGATTTAATTGGCAAATATGTAAAAGCTAAGGTAGTTGATGTAAAAGACTATGACTTAATTCTAGTAGAAAAATAATACTATAAGCGCTGATATATGATACAAAAAAAGAGAAAAGTGAGCTTTTACACTCACTTTCTCTCCGCATTAGCGGTGGTACGGAAACGTGTTTGGCGTGTTAGTTGATAGCTACTTCAACAGGACCTAAATCGTTCACGAGAATTTCATAAGAAGAGATATCTCTGAGCAAACTAAAATCCTTGCTGCCCTGCTTATAGGCGAGTCTGATTGCGTTCTCACGGGTAGAAGCCATAATGACAATAACTTTGCCAGAAACGTCGGTTATGAAATCTTTTTTGATAAATGCTACGGCATATTTTCGCATTTCATAGTCACGGAGGTCGTACACTACGTCAACAGGCCCAAGGTCGTATGTAGCAAAAATGCTACAGTGCTTAATATCTTTCAGCCATTCAAACGGTTTATGCGAATGGGCATAGAAATTAGCAGAGGACAAACTGTCGGCTGCAAAGATAACTCCTTTATAGTCTAAGAATTGCCTAAAGCATACATCGCTACCTTCCAGTTTGAAGTACACCAGAAAATTATGATACTGTTCCATACTTTAAAACTCCTATCTGACAATTGTCAACTATAGAAAAATACTAACTCTTGCGAGTCAAGGTACGATACCTTATAACTATATAATACCACATTATGTCACTTTTGTCAAAAATGCATGAAATTTGTTATATAAGATTACTATTAGAAAAAATTCTACAATAGTAGTAAAATAAAAAATACATATTGACTGTTATATTAAATTATAGTATAACTAAGTCAGTTCAAATTACAGGAGGTAAATTATAATGGAACTTAAAGGATCAAAAACAGAGAAAAATTTAATGGAGGCATTTGCTGGTGAATCACAAGCAAGAAATAAATACACATACTTTGCAAGTGTTGCTAAAAAAGAAGGATATGAACAAATAGCTGCTTTATTTTTAGAGACAGCAGAAAATGAAAAGGAACATGCTAAAATTCACTTCAAATATTTAAATGGAATTAGTGATACAAAGGCTAACTTAGCAGCTGCAGCAGCTGGAGAAAACTACGAGTGGACAGATATGTACGACAGAATGGCTAAAGAAGCTGATGAAGAAGGTTTTACAGAAATAGCTGCAAAATTCAGAGGAATAGGTGCTATCGAAAAAGAGCATGAAGCAAGATTTAGAAGATTACTAGAAAATGTTGAGAATGGTGAAGTATTCAAAAGAGGAAGCATAACAATTTGGAAATGCAGAAACTGCGGACACATTGTAGTTGGAACAGAAGCTCCAAAGGTTTGCCCAGTTTGCAACCACGCACAATCTTATTTTGAAGTTAAAGCAGAAAATTATTAATTAACCAAGAAGCAATTAATATTTGAAAAATAGTAATTGCTTCTTATTAAATAAGACATCGTAAGGAGTATATGAAAATGGAAAAAGTTAGAGGATTTGAAATTGCAAAAGGTTTTGAAGATAAAGGAATAAACTTACCAATTAGAAAAACAAAACACGCAGCAGGCTATGACATTGAAGCTGCAGAAGACTGTGTAATACCACCTTTCAAATTAGGTCAAAAACCTACACTAGTTAAGACTGGATTAAAAGCATATTGCCCACCAGACGAGTTCTTTTTACTATGTAATAGAAGCTCTGGACCTGCAAAAAAAGGACTAGTTATGGCAAATAGCGTTGGAATTGTAGACTGTGACTATTATGGGAATGAAGATAATGACGGACATTTTATGTTTGCATTTTATAATTTCTTTGACCATGACGTTGAAATAAAAAAAGGAGACGCAATTGGTCAATTAATATTCATGAAATATTTAACAGCAGATAATGATAATGCTCAAGGCGAAAGAAAAGGTGGATTTGGTTCTACAGGTAGATAAGCTGAACATAATAAAAACTTGTGATTGTATTCAAAGCTATTATGT
>OOCM01001826.1_pt1 | contig 15597 bp, 12 predicted proteins | sample 1671111 | NCBI WGS metagenome assembly OOCM01 (sample SAMN06348123, study PRJEB24527) | human gut metagenome | biome: human gut; feature: ankylosing spondylitis patient; material: feces | host: Homo sapiens | place: China | collected 2015-10 | reverse complement strand
ACAAGCTGAACGTTGCCCGCCGCACCTGCGGTTATATCGGCACCCAGTTCTGGAACCAGGGCCGGACACAGGAGATCAAGGATCGGGTGCTGCATCTGTGATGAATTACGCAACAATCAAGTATTACGACATTGCCAATGGGCCGGGGGTGCGCACCAGCATCTTTGTTTCGGGCTGCAGGCACCACTGCCCGGGCTGCTTCAACGAGGTAGCATGGGATTTCGGGTACGGTCAGCCCTTCGGCAAAGCCGTGCGCAACGAGATCTTTGCATCCTGCCAGCCCGACTATATTGCAGGCATCTCCCTGCTGGGCGGTGAGCCTTTTGAGCCGGAGAACCAGCGGGAGCTGCTGCCCTTTGTCCGCAACTTCAGGGCGCTGTACCCGGATAAGAGCGTCTGGTGCTATTCCGGTTACACCTGGGAACAGCTGACCGGCAGTGTTCCCTGCCCGGCCCGCTGTGAGGTCACCGATGAGCTGCTGAGCCTGCTGGATGTTCTAGTGGACGGCCGCTTTGTGGAAGCCCAGCACGATATCTCCCTGCGCTTCCGGGGCAGCTCCAACCAGCGGCTTCTGGATGTGCCCAAAAGCCTTGCCGCAAAGTCCCCCGTCTGGTGGGAGGATGAAAAAGTCTTTGCGACACACACCATGTAAAGAAAACCGCAAATAACCAGAAATGCCGCCCTGAGCTTTTTACGGCTCAGGGCGGCATTTCCGGTTTTGGGAATATAATCAGTGAATGGCTTGATTGGTTAGCATCCTCACCCTCTCCGTCATTGCTTGCGCAATGCCACCTCTCCTAGTAAGGCAACGACGACGACCGCCGCCAGTGGCGGAAGCAGGGAGGAGTTGTTGGGGCAGCGGCCAGCAGGACGCGAGTGCAAAACTTTGCACGAAGCGGACGCTGGGAGCCGCAACCCGTACGCTGTCGCCGCAGGCGACTGAGAGGTTGTACGAAGGATATCTTACCCCTTCATCTCCTGCGCCTTATTCCAAGTCTGGATAACTTCCCAGCGGCTCACAGAAGCGTCTGCAGCCTTGTCGGCGGAGATGAGCTGGTTCTCGATGGCCCAAGTCAGAGCCTTCTGTTCATCGGTGGCATCGGGAGCCATCACAGCGGCAGGGGCAGGCTTTCCGGCTTCAGTCCAGACCAGCTTTGCCAGTTCGGCGGTGTTCTGCGGGATGGCCACACCATCGGGCAGGACAGTGTTCAGATACAGCTCGGTGCCGATCATGTAGCCGGTATAACCAACCACAGCAGCGCCCACACCGGCGGTTGCCACCATGGCAACGGTGCCCAGAACGTTGGGTTCCTCGGGCTGGTCGGCCATCCGGTACATCGCACGGATGCTCAAAGTCTGTGCAGGCATCTTGAAGCTTGCAGTGGCGGCATGGGAATCAAAACCGCCCTCTTCCAGCGTCAGAGCCACATCCGCAGGGGAAATCTCCCAGCGGTCGAACACCATGCCCTCCGGGGCATCGGCAGCGGTCAGCTTGACGGTATCGCCTGCCTTGGCAGAGGTGATCTCTGTGCCGTCGGCATTGGTGGCGGTGCCATCGGTCAGGCTCATCCGGTAGTAGCCTTCCTTGACCTGCGCGGTCAGGGTAACGCGCCACTCGTCGTCGCCGTTCAAGGTCAGGTCAAATGCAGTGGTATTGCCCACCTGCTTGGTGATTGCTTCTTCATAGCTCGGGTCGGCAGTGACTTCCCAGCCGGTCCAGGAGGTCGCATCTGCTTCCACGTTCAAGGTCTGGTTGCCCACAACGCCCACCATGCCGGAGATGCCGTTGGCAGTGCAGTTGTTCAGGGTGATCCAGCTGACCTTTACATCCTGTGTATCAAAGTTTGCGCCACGGCTGAAAATACCACCGTTCGTAGTGCCTCGTGCGGTAATGGCAATGCTGGTATCAGGCAGCGTTACCTGAGTGGGAGTGTTGGCAAAGCGGCCCACGAAGACACCGCCGTTCGTAATGTTATTGTTGTAAACAGTATTGTTAAAAGTACCGTTTTCAATCGTGCCGTAGTTGCGGACTTTTACGTTGAAGGTGCCGCCATCAATAACGCCGCCTTCTTCGTTGGTCAGTACATCTTTCAGGTCATCCTTATAATCAAAGATGCCGCCTTCGATTTTGCCGAAGTTATCTACTGCCCAGTCAACCTCTGCATTGCCAAGGTCAACAGAACCGTTTTTATAAACAGTCAGGGTTTCGTTTTTGCGGTCAAAGAACCAGCCGTCCAGATCGCTGCCCTCGTATAATTTGCCCGCATAAACGGGAACCTTCTCGCCATCTACAATACCAACTTCAAGGTCAACGGGTTCCACGACTGCCTTAATGGTCACATCACCGGCACTGGTGCTGTTTTCCGGCAGGGTAACGGTCAGAACGTGTGTAGTAGGATCTTCGTTAATGGTTGCGTTGCCAGCTTCGCTCAAATCCCATTTGACGAATGTGGGAGATGCAGGTTCGACCGTGAACTTCCGGGTCATAATATTCTCATTACCGACGATATAAACCTTGCCGTTGAACTGAACATCTGTTGGTACAGTATCACCTGCAACAACAGGGATGATTTTGCCGCCCTCTGCGGTAAAGGTCTGATAGTTGCTGACTTGAACCTTCGAGGAATCAGGAATATTGCATACGATGCCGCTTTGCAGGATGCCCTCCTGCATATCTACTTTACCATAGACAATGCCGCCATTAAGCTTTGCACCAGCACCGCCCCACTGACCTTCATTGGAAAAATAAGTGTGAATATATCCGCCGGTAACAATTCCGCTGCCAGTGGGTTGGCCGTTACCGTTATATGTAGTACGTCCCTCAACTTTAGTGAAGTGTCCACCATTTATTACACCAGTTGAAAGGTTGAACACGGTCTGTTCAAAATTACCGCCCTCGATGGTGCCGCTATTGCGAACCGCACAAGGCACAGTCTCGGGTGAACCATTGATTGGATTAAATATAGTGTTGTTCACAAAATCAAGTTTATAGCTTCCGCCACTGTAACTCCAACTCCAAGTTGAATTTGTTGCCTTATAGGTCGGATTTGCAGGAGAAGAAGAATTTGACACCTCTGTGGTTTTGCCTTCCAAAACGGGTTGACCATTGGCTTCAAAATTCAAATCTGTGACATACTTGGACGTATCTGCCGCAAACGCCGCCGTGGGCAGCATTGTCAAAGCCATGCCAACGGCCAGAATGGCGCTGACAAGTCGTTTGAGTTTCATTGTGATTCCTCCTTTAGAGTCTACCCCAAATGTGTATTGCACCCACCGCAAACGTAAAAAAGCGCCGCACCTGCCCCGAAAGGCTGGTGTGGCGCTGTGGATGTACTTCTTGGGAAGTGCAGCTGGTTGCCCGGTCTGGGCCCTTTAGCTTTGCGTCGCAGCCTTCCGGCTGGTTTGCCAATTCTTCTGTTTTGTGGGGGTGCTCTTGCGCGTCCTATTATACCCCCCCCCCCTACATATAAATCAAGTGTTTTTGTCATGTTCGGAATATGTTACAAATATAGTCTATTTTTTAGTGTAGTTTGACTGGGATGGGGGGTGGCCCTCTCCGTCATTGCTGCGCAATGCCACCTCTCCCTTCGGGAGAGCTGTCGAGCGATAGCGAGACTGAGAGGGTGAGGCCGTCAAAGAGTGACGAAACCAGAAATGCCGCCCGAGCTTTTCAGCCCAGAGCGGCATTTCCGGTTTTTCCTTTCTGTTTTATGTTACCTTGAACTTACCATATCCTCAATGACACCCAGGAACTCCTGCCCGTAGCGGGCGGCCTTTTTCTCGCCCACACCCGGGATATTGAGCAGTTCCTCCACGCTCAGGGGCTTTTTCAGCGCCATCTGGCGGAGGGTGGAATCGTTGAACACCATATAGGCAGGGAGCTTCTGCTTTGCGGCCAGCCGCTTGCGCAGGGCATAGAGGGCAGCCAGCAGCTTCTCGTCCGCTTCGCCGAGGGCATCTTCGTCGGCACGGCGGCGGGAGGCCGAGGCCAGCCGCTTTGCACTGGCCGCGGCGCGCTGGCGGGCTTGTGCCGCCTGCTCCTCCACCTGTTCGGTAGCCTGTGCTGCCAGCAGACAGTTGGAACAGTTCTCGCACTTCTGGGGCGCGGCCTCGCCGAAGTAGCTCAGTAGATACCCCCGCAGGCAGCGCGGTGTGGTGGAGTAGAAGGTCATGTACTTGAGCCGTTCCTCTGCCTTGCGTGCCGCTTCGGCCTTGACATCCGCAGGCAGGCCGTTGTCAGCCTCCATCTCCTTGTCGATGAAGAACCGGATGGTGCGCACATCGGTGCCGGAATAGAGCAGGGTGCAGCGGGCTGGCTCCCCGTCACGGCCTGCGCGGCCCGCCTCCTGATAATAGCTCTCCAGATCCTTGGGCATATTATAATGGATGACGAATCGGACGTTTGGCTTATCGATGCCCATGCCGAAGGCATTGGTCGCCACCATGATCTGCACCCGGTCATAGAGGAAATCGTCCTGATTCTGCCGCCGGGTATCCGCATCCAGTTTGGCGTGGTAGGCTGCCGCCCGGATTCCCCGGCTCTGCAGCAGGCGGGTGGTCTCATCCACCTGCCGGGTGGTACTGCAATAGATGATGCCCGCATTGTCCCGCTCCCTGAGCACAAGGTCGAGCAGAACTTTGGGCTTCTCGCTGGGCAGGGCCCTGCGGGTGGCAAAATAGAGGTTGGGCCGGTCGAAGCTGGTGGTCACCTCGTAGGGGGTGTGGAGTTCCAGATGGGTGCGGATGTCCTCCCGCACATGGGCCGTGGCGGTGGCCGTAAAGGCTCCCACCACCGGGCGCTTGGGCAGGCTGTCCACAAATGCCTTGATGCGCAGGTAGCTGGGGCGGAAGTCCTGCCCCCACTGACTGATGCAGTGGGCCTCGTCCACCGTGACCATGCTGATCTCCCGCTCCTGCGCAAACCGCTGGAAGCCCGGCATCTCCAGCCGCTCCGGAGCCACATAGATGATCTTATACCACCCCTCCCGGGCGCGGCGGAGCATCAGAGCCTTCTGGTTGTCCGTCAGGCTGTTGTTCAGGAAAGCTGCCGCCACACCGGCCTGTACCAGCGCCCCCACCTGATCCTTCATCAGGCTCACCAGCGGCGAGACCACGATGGTGATGCCCGGCAGCAGCAGGGCCGGCACCTGATAGCAGATGGACTTGCCCGCACCTGTGGGCATCACGGCCAGCACATCCTGCCCGGCCAGCAGGCGGGAGACGATCTCCTCCTGCCCCGGGCGGAAGCTGTCGTAGCCAAAGACTTTTTTCAGAATACTATGCGGACTTTCCATGGTTCCTCCTATCCATACAAAACCGCTCCGTCATTGCTTCGCAATGCCACCTCTCCAGTAGGAGAGGCAAGTCTTGGCTCCCCTGCCAGGGGAGCTGGACGCAAAGCGGCCTGAGAGGTTTATAACCCAATCAGTATACCACAACTCCCCGGATAATTGTAAAACATCTCTGACATTTCCCACGTTCGATAGCATTTCCTGCACAAAAATGCTATAATATGGGTACATATCTCCATCCCGGCTCCTGCCTTGTGCATCTGCCGGAAAAGAGCAAAGGAGTATTTTGTATGGCTCAGAAATTGATCACCTTCGCCGTCCCGTGCTACAACTCGGCGGCATATATGCGCCACTGCATCGAGACCCTGCTCTCCGCCGGGGAGCAGGCCGAGATCATCCTGGTGGACGATGGTTCCACCAAGGATGACACCCCCGCCATCTGCGACGAGTACGCCGCCAAATATCCCACCATCGTCAAGGCCATCCATCAGGAGAACGGCGGCCACGGCGAGGGCGTGAATCAGGGCATCCGCAACGCCACCGGCCTGTATTATAAGGTGGTAGACAGCGACGACTGGCTGGACGAAGCAGCCCTCAGGACCGTGCTGGCCAAGCTGAACACGCTGACTGCCCGGGGCACCGCGCCTGACCTGATGATCTGCAACTATGTCTACGAGCATGTGGAGGACAACACCAGCCACACCGTGCGCTACACCAACGTGTTCCCCCAGAACCGGCTGTTCAACTGGACGCATGTCGGCCACTTCCGGCCCGACCAGAACCTGCTGATGCACTCGGTGATGTACCGCACACAGGTGCTGCGGGACTGCGGCATGGTGCTGCCCAAGCACACCTTCTATGTGGACAACATCTTTGTCTACCAGCCCCTGCCCTTTGTCAAGAGCATGTATTATATGGATCTGGACCTGTACCGCTACTTCATCGGCCGGGCCGACCAGAGCGTGAACGAGAGTGTGATGGTCAAGCGGGTGGATCAGCAGCTGCGGGTGACCCGCCACATGATCGACTGCCAGGACCTGGATGCCCTCAAGGGCCAGAAGAAGCTGCGCAGCTATATGCTGCACTACCTTTCCATGATGATGGCCATCAGCGACATCTTCCTGCTGCTGGACGGCAGCGCCGCCGCTAAGCAGAAGGAGAACGAACTGTGGGCCTACCTCAAGGCACACACCAGTGCCGGGGTCTACCGCTCCATCCGCTACGGCTTTGGCGGCGTGACCAATCTGAAGATCCCCAAGGGCGACAAGCTCGTGCTGGGCGGTTACCGCATTGCACAGAGGATTTTTAAATTCAATTAACAAATGTTGCTTTTCCTCCTCAGATAAGATATACTTTTTAACGTATCTTAATTTCTGAGGAGGATCTTATTTTATGGAGCAATTGCTCATCTGCATGTCTCTTTCGCTCATTGCGGGTCTGTTGGCATCCCGTGCAGCGAAAGCGATCCGCCTGCCGGCTGTCACCTCTTATCTGGTGGCAGGACTTCTGCTGGGTCCCTTCTTTCTGGGTCGGCTGGGCCTGAGCGGCTGGGGCTTCGGTTTCGGAAGCCTCGCACAGGTCGAAAGCTACGGCATCATCACACAGGTGGCACTTGGCTTCATCGCCTTTGTCATCGGCAACGAGTTCCGGCTCAGCGCGTTGGAGAGCATGGGCAGGCAGGCGGTCACTGTGGGCATCCTGCAGGCCGTTATCACCACCGTGCTGGTGGATATCGCTCTGGTTGCCCTGCACTTTGCCCGGCCGGATGTCATCTCAATGGCATCGGCCATCACGCTGGGTGCCATCGCCTCTGCCACAGCCCCTGCCGCCACCCTGATGGTGGTCAAGCAGTACAAGGCCAGCGGCCCCCTGACCCGCCTGCTGCTGATGGTGGTCGCCATTGACGATGCCGTGGGTCTGGTGCTCTTCTCAGCCTCTTTCGGCATCGCAAACGCGCTGGAGCAGGGCCGCATCGACCCCATCAGCATCCTTCTGGAGCCTCTGGTGGAGATCGTACTCAGCCTGGGTCTGGGCGCACTGGCCGGTCTGCTGCTCAACCAGCTGGAGGTCTACTTCCACTCCCGCTCCAAGCGCATGAGCCTTTCGGTGGCCTTTGTGCTGCTGACGGTGGGCCTTTCCATGGTCAGCTTTAAGGTCGGCCCCATCCACTGCAGCTTCTCGCTGCTGCTGGTCTGCATGATGACCGGCACCGTGTTCTGCAACATCTGCCCCACTTCCGATGAGCTGATGGACCGCCTGGACCGCTGGGTAAGCCCGGTGAACATCCTGTTCTTCGTGCTCTCCGGCGCGGAGCTGGACCTGAACATCCTTGCAAACCCCATGGTCCTGCTCATTGGTGCCGTCTATATCGCTTCCCGCTCTCTGGGCAAGATCTCCGGCTCCTATGTCAGCTGCAAGGCCACCCGCTGCAGTGAGAAGATCCAGAAGTATCTGGGCATCACCCTGCTGCCGCAGGCCGGTGTGGCGCTGGGCATGGCCGCCGAAGCTGCAGAGCTTTCCGACGGCCACATGGTGCGCAACGTGGTGCTCTTCTCGGTGCTGGTGTACGAGCTGGTCGGCCCGACCCTGGCCAAGATCAGCCTGACCGCCGCAGGCGAGATCATTCCCGAGGGCCGCACGAGCGCCCGTACCACCAACAAGCCGGAAGAACCGGTCAGCGTGGACTGATCTTCCCCATCAATCTCACCGCAGGTGACGGAGCGATCCTGCACTACAAAAGCCGCTGCACAGTTGTTACGCTGTGCAGCGGCTTTCTGTTTTCTCTTTATTTCAGCACGATCTCATCGTTCTCAGCATCCACGGTCAGGGTGGAGCCGGAAACAAGGGTGCCGTCGATGATCTTTTCAGCGGCGGGGTCCTCCACAGCCTTGCGGATGGTACGGCGCAGGTCGCGGGCACCAAACTTGCCGCCCTGGCTCTTGTGAACCAGCGCTGCCAGTGCCGCCTGGGTATAGCTGTAGGCAATGCCCTTGGCCTCCATGCTGGGCTTGTACTCGTCCAGCATCAGGGCGGCAATGCCCTGCAGGGTCTCCTCGCTCAGCGGCTTGAAGGTGATAACCTCATCCACGCGGCCCAAGAACTCCGGGCGGAGGAACTGGCTCAGCGCCTTGCGGCTCTTCTCCTCGTTCCGCTCCTCCTCGCTGCGGTTGAAGCCCAGACTTGCGGTGGTCTGGTCGCTGCTGCCCGCATTGGAGGTCATACAGATGACAGTGTTGGAGAAATCCACGGTGCGGCCCTGGGCATCGTTGATCTTGCCCTCGTCCAGGATCTGCAGCAGGATATTCATCACATCGGGGTGGGCCTTTTCGATCTCATCGAACAGCACCACGCTGTACGGGCGGCGGCGGACCTTTTCGGTCAGCTGACCTGCCTCCTCGTAGCCCACATAGCCCGGAGGGGAACCGATCATGCGGGACACGGCGTACTTTTCCATATACTCGCTCATATCCAGCCGGATCAGGGGGTCGGGGCCGTCAAAGAGCTGGTTTGCCAGCTGCTTCACCAGCTCCGTCTTGCCCACGCCGGTGGGGCCCACAAAGATGAAGCTGGCCGGACGGCGGCGGCCCGAAAGGTCGGCGCGGCTGCGCTTGACCGCCTGCGCCACCAGATGCACGGCATCGTCCTGACCGATGATCTTCTTTTTCAGCTCGGTCTCAAGGCTGGCGAGCTTTGCATACTCGGTCTCCCGGATCTTCACCGCCGGGATGCCCGTCCACAGCTCAATGACCTTGGCCACATCGTCCATGGTCACCTGGATCTCCCCGGCTGCAGCCTGCTTGGCGGGCAGTTCCCGCTCCAGCTGTGCCATCCGGGTCTTGCGCTCTGCCACACGCTCGTAGTCGATGGGCTCGTTCACATCGGCGTTTTCCATGTCGGCCTCTTCCTGCTTGAGGGCCTCCAGTTCCTTCTGCATGGTCAGGTACTCGGAGATGACCGGGTGGGCCAGATTGCAGCAGGCACAGGCCTCGTCCAGCAGGTCGATGGCTTTATCGGGCAGGTAGCGGTCGGTGATATACCGCTCACTCAGGGTCACGGTGGCGTTCAGCACATCGGCGGGCACCTGCACATGGTGGTGCTCCTCGTAGTAGTGCTTGATGCCGCCCATCACGGCCAGCGTATCAGCAACGCTGGGTTCCTCCACCCGCACGGGCTGGAACCGGCGCTCCAGCGCCTGGTCCTTCTCGATATACTTGCGGTACTCGTTGAAGGTGGTGGCACCGATGACCTGGATCTCGCCGCGGGAGAGGGCGGGCTTCAGGATGTTGCCCGCATTCATGGCACCCTCGCTCTCACCGGCAGAGGTAATGGTGTGGATCTCGTCAATGAACAGGATGACGTTGCCCGCCGCCTTGACCTCGCTCAGCAGGCCCTTGACCCGCTGCTCGAACTGGCCGCGGAACTGGGTACCTGCCACAAGGCTGGTCAGGTCGAGCAGGAAGATCTCCTTATCCTGCAGCCCTGCCGGCACCTGCCCCTTGGCAATGCGCTCGGCAATGCCCTCGGCAATGGCGGTCTTGCCAACGCCCGCCTCACCAATGAGGCAGGGGTTGTTCTTCTGGCGGCGGCTCAGGATCTGGATGGTGCGGTATATCTCCCGGTCGCGGCCGATGATATCATCCAGCTTCCCCTCCCGGGCTTTGCGGGTCAGGTTCTCGCAGTAGGTATCCAGAAACTTGCGGCGGGGCGGCTTTTTGTCGTTTTTGCCCGCCTTCTTCTCGTTTTTGCCGTTCTGGGCACTGCCGTTCACCCCCAGCGGGAAGGTGGCGCTGGAGCCGGGCACAAGGTCGCCGTCCTCCTCGCTCTGGTCCGGCTGGCCCATGCCCATCATCATGGAGAAGGGGTTCATGCTGCTCATGTCCCCCATCTCCTGCATCATGTTTTCCATCCGGTCTTCCATGGCATCCATGTCCTCATCAGACATGCCAAACTGCTTCATCAAATCATCGACCGGCTTGATGTGCATCTCCCGGGCACAGTGCAGGCAGTACCCCTCGTTTTTCATCTGGCCATTTTCCATCCGCTGGACAAAAATAATGGCAGGCCGCTTCTGGCATCGAATGCAGACCATTGTTCCTCCTTTTCCCTCCCCGCTCAGACAAACGGGTTGAACACATTGAATACTTTATAGTAAAGGCTGCCGCTCATCACCGTGTCGTTGAGCATGGTGAGGTTGCCGCCGGTGATCACAATGAGCGCCCAGACCACGCAGAGCACCAGATAGATGTCCACAAGGCTGGCAATGCCGCCCACGCCCCAGCCCAGCCAGTGGTTCACTGCACCGATCACGGGCAGCTTGTTCACCAGCCCCAGCACTGTGACCAGCAGGCTGGCCAGCATCCGCAGCAGGGCAAACGCCACAAAGAACAGCACCAGCGAGATCACCGGGGTCAGCAGCGGAGCCAGCACCTTCTGGACGATGGTATCCGCCAGCACAACGGCGTTGTCATTGAGGACGGCAGAGATGGAGCGCTCGCAGGCATCCACGATGGATGCCCGGAACGCCTCGGGCAGAAAGCCCGCGTACCGCTGGGCAATGCCATCCAGACTGACGGCTCCCCCGGCGGCGATATTGGCAGCGATCTGGTCCCGGAAGCTTCCGGCGAGGAAGCGCTCGAACACCTGCCCGGCTGCCCAGCCTGAAAAGGCTCTGGCACCGAACAGGCTGATGAGGCTGCCCGTCAGCTGCACCACCGAGGCCAGAAAGCCTTTGCGGGCATACCGGACGGCCAGCACCAGCCAGACCACCGTACATAGGATATCAAAAATAAATGACGGATTCTTGAACATACGTTTAACCTTATTCCGAACTGGCTCGCCCTCTCAGTCACGACTGCCGTCGTGCCAGCTCCCCCAAAGGGGGAGACAACGCTTCTGACAGGGGAAGCCACAAAATAAATTGCACTCTTTTTCCTCAAAGCCGCAATTGCCTCTCCCTTTGGGAGAGGTGGCAATGCGCAAGCATTGACGGAGAGGGCTATTCAGCGGGTGCTTCCAACTTCTGCACCGTGTTGCCGCTGAACAGCAGCAGATCCTTGCTGTTGGCCAGCAATGCCTGCGGGCTGGTGTCAAGGTTCTGGCTCCACTGCTGGGTGCCGGATGCATCAAAGCACTCCACGGCGTTATCGGCCAGCAGATAGAACAGGTTCCCCGCCCGGACGATGGAATTTGCCGCCGAGACAGCAGCGCTGAACTGGACATTCAGGTTTTTGTCCAGCGTCACAGCCTGAGAGACCTGCCCCGATGCCAGCAGCAGAGCCACATTGCCTGCTGCGTCCACCGAAACATCTTTCAGCTCCGTGCCCGCAAAATCATAGACCGCACGCTCACCGCCGCCCGCATTGTAGAGCACGGCCCTGGTATCGTAGACAGCCAGGATCGTGGAAGCGGAGGTCCACCCCAGCCACTGGGGCACACCGCCCTGATTCACTAGACTGACGGGATCGCCCGATGCCAGATTGATGAGGTAGAGGTTGGTCATCACCTGTCCCCCGCTGACGGTGACGGCTGCCGCCGCCAGCTTCCGGCTGTCGGGGGAAAAGGCCATCCGCAGGGGGGTGCCGTCGTTGGAGGTCATGCTCCAGCTGAGCTGCTGCTCCATGGAGGGGCTGTATACCAGCAGCTTTGCCATGCTGGTCTGATCCTCCGTGACCACGGCCAGCGTGCCATTGTCAGACATGGCGCAGAGGAAAATGCTGTTTTCCAGCTGCTTGGTGTAAAGGTTCTGGGTGCGGCTCTCCACCCGCAGCTCGTTTCCGGAGCGGTTGTAGAGGACAAAGCGGGTCTTGCCCGCGGCCAGTGCCGGACGGGCATAGCCGCTCTGGATGCTGTTCAGCTTTTTGCCGGTGCGCGACCAGACCACACAGCCCTCGTCCCCCAGCTCCACAAAGCTGCCGGTCAGGGGGGCCATCTGTTCCAGCTCGGCCACACCGGTCTGCTGGGGCCAGCCGGAGCCGGGCAGCAGGGCAATGCGGGCCGTATCGGTCAGGTCCTTCAGGGCCGCCACCGAGCTGCCCGCGATGCCGGTGGCAAACAGCACCACCGCCGTCAGCAGCACCAGCAGCACCGCCGTGCGGCGGATGCGCCGGTTCCGCACACGCTGGCGGGCAGCTTCCAGATATTCGACCCGCCCTTCCGAAAGCGGCTCGTCACTCTCCGGACGGTTGCGATTTTTTCTCATAGGTCGTAGTCCACCTTCTTCAAAAATAGCCCCTTTGCGGGCAGCGTCGGCCCGGCCTGGCTGCGGTCCCGGCTGGCAAGGATGCCGAGGATGGCATCGGGCTGCATCCGGCCCGCACCCACCTCACACAGGGTGCCTGCCAGAATGCGCACCATGTTATAGAGGTAGCCGTCCGCTGTCACCTCAATGTCCACCTCGTCGCCCTTCCGGGTTACATGGCAGTCGGTGATGGTGCGCACGGTATCTCCGTGGGCAGCAGCAGAGGAACCCGCCGCGCACAGGGCCAGAAAATCGTGCTTTCCCACAAACTGTTCCGCCGCCCTCTGCATGGCATCCACATCCAGCCGCCGGGGCACCCGGGTGTAATATTTTTCATCAAAAGGCGAATCGATGGGGTGGTTGTGGATGCGGTACAGGTAGGTTTTGGTATGGGCGGCATAGCGGGCGTGGAACTCCTCCGGCACCACCCGGGCGCACAGCACCCGGATATCCGGGGGCAGGTGCTGATTGATGGCCAGCGGCAGCTTTTCGGGGGGGATGCGGGTCTCCGCGTGGAAGTTCAGCGCAAAGCCCAGCGCGTGGACACCGGCATCGGTGCGGCTGCACCCCTTGATATCGGGGCGGCTGTGGAGCACCGCTTCCAGCCCATCCTGAAAGGTCTGGGCCACGCTCCGCCCGTTGGGCTGCACCTGAAAACCGCAGTAGTTGGTGCCGTCGTAGGCAAGGGTAAGTAGATAGTTCATCGATTTTATCATCCTGCACTATGTACAGACCGAATATAATATTCAAACTCTTTATATCGAACCTCTGTAATGTAGCTATTCAACCCAAGGTTCTTTTCTGTTTGCTTCATTTCTTCAAATGTAACATTTTCTATGCATTTTATCAAATCAACCCTTGCCAGTAATTTTACTGTATACGGACGCTTGCTGTCAAGAAATGCTATGGACTGCAAAAAAGTTTGAATTTTATCATTATTTAGTAGAAGCATTGCACTATATGCAGTATCATAATCATCGAACGACAAAAAATATGTCGTATCATCGGTCATTACCGGCTTATCTGCATATAGTAAAGAAAATTTTGGCTTTTTATAGAATCCGGACACTCCGACCTTATACGGGGCAAATGTATATGTTCCTATGCCAAACATTGAAAACAGTGGAGTATTTCTATATATAACACTTTTTCTTTTGGAAAAATCTTCCATATGTTCCTGTAAATATGCCCAAGTTTGTGGATATTGTCTCTGAATATAACTTGTATCCTGTTTCACCTTTTTCTGAGTGACAATTACTCGCTTATTATCGGCTTTTTAAAATCACTTGACTTTACAAGAGGAAACATGCAATCTCCTTCTATACTTACTTGTTCCCCATATTTATTGAAGAAGGAATCGTCCTCTTGCTTTAGTTCCATTACTTTTCCACAGTCGTGTTTTACTCCCTGTCTCCAAGTCAACTGACACTTTCCTTCAAGTATCCTATCGTCTTTACTTGACCGTACAACTCCTCCTTCAACAATTATCGTGTCTAAATATTCGCCTGTTTCAAAATCTTTAAATTCACAAGTAATTTTATTTTTTGTTTTTTTCTCTGACAACCGGATAATAAAAATACATGCTGCAACTGAAATTCCAAAAACTTTGCTAGCGTCAAATCGAAGCATCTGAATCTTATGGAAAGAAATTTCATTGCGTTCTATTTCTCTCAGCACATTTCGTGCCACTGTTGTTTTGCACAGCATACAAATAACACTATCTGTGTCTTTATGTTCTCCAAGTAATTTTAAAATGATATACTCACAAATATCAAAATTGGCGCTTCCTGTAATAGCATCTATTCCGCGAAGCCCTTTAAAATTTTCTTTTGTTGGTAAATTACTTATCAGGTCAGCATTATTTGCCCACGGCGGGTTTCCAATTATTAAAACATTATCAGCTCCACAAATCCTTTTTGTATTTACATCAAATATATTTCCTTCGAGAATTTTAGCAACAGATGTTTTTCGCCTTGCCTGTTCTGTATATGAAGCCTTTATTTCCACGCCATAAATTCGCTTGAATCCAAAGGCCTCTTCTACTGCTTGCAAAAAATTACCAATTCCACATGTCGGCTCCAACGCCGCATCCAATCCCTCTACCATATGATTGTCTTTAATATAATTGCAAACCTTTTTGCAAAATGCCCGTGGAGTTTGATAATCGCCAAACTCCTTTTTCTCATTACCAGACAAAGTTTCTAACGCCTCCGACTGTATTGTTCAGCTCGATCACCCGTTTATACTGCAGTCTCCACTGTAATGCATTGCTTATTGTCAAGTAGCCTTGCTCTGGTGGGGTTTGAAGAATTTCATCAGCAAGCATACTATACGTCAACTCATCCCCTGGGACATTTTTATCGTTCAACAATGCTACAATGTCCTCCTTATTCGCTCCAATTGAAAGCATCTTTCTCAACAAAGCGGTTGTTGTATAATCAGCGGTTCTACTAGCATCAACAAATGTACATCTTACAATTTTTAAAATGCAGCTATTACCAACATCCTGTTTTTGATACACAAACACTAGCAGATTATATCCCAGTCCAAATATTTTTTGTCTGGCAGATTGAAATGGACAACTGCTCTGCGGCTGCGTGCAACTTGTCGTTTTTATATCTGTATTAACAGATGGCAAGTCAATCCCCGCCGCACTACTCCCTACTGTTACTATATATTTTTCTTTCAAATACTTCTGGAACAAATGCTCAACATATGTTCCAACAGCTTTTCCATCTGTAACTCCAAACAAACTAGGATGTCTTTCCTTTGAAATCCACTGGCAAAATATTACCGCTTCCTGAATCAATCGTTCAATTGTTAATTCTTGCATTTTCTATCTTCCTCTTTAAAAATTCGGGAACACCAGTCTCGAGCTCAGGATCACCATAAAGCAGACGATGCACACCGCCAGATCGATATAATCCTGCCGGGTGCAGCGCAGCACCTTCAGGCGGGTGCGGCCATCACCGCCGCGGTAGCAGCGGCACTCCATGGCCATGGCCAGCTCATCGGCGCGGCGGAAGGCCGAGATGAACAGCGGGATGAGCACCGGCACCAGCGCCTTGA
>OOCM01001823.1_pt1 | contig 15614 bp, 14 predicted proteins | sample 1671111 | NCBI WGS metagenome assembly OOCM01 (sample SAMN06348123, study PRJEB24527) | human gut metagenome | biome: human gut; feature: ankylosing spondylitis patient; material: feces | host: Homo sapiens | place: China | collected 2015-10 | reverse complement strand
GGTACGGGGCGGAGCCCCGCTGCCTTTCCTGCCTTCCCCTGTCTTTTCTGCCTTTACAAATTGTCGGCGATGCTGTTGGCGAGGTCCTGCACGAGGAGGGACTGGGTTTCGACCATGCTTTCGAGGGAATCGCCGGTGGGGCGGTGTTTGACGAAGTGTCCGGACTTGAGGATTTCGCCGTCGCGCTGGAGTCTCCAGACCACGTCGAAGGTGACGTCGCCTTCGAGGGGGCCGTCGAGGCGGCGCACGTCGAGCATGAGCTTATCGGTCACGCGGGCGCCGGTACGGAGGGGCAGGGCGGGGATGCCGCGCACGGCAAGGGTATCGCACACGACGCGGGAGATGCCCTGGGAGAGGCTTTCGCCCCAGCGGTTGAAGTCGTCGACGGTGATGTTCACGCCGTCGTCATTGCGCAGGACGAGCTGCTGTCTGGAGAGGTATCCGGGCATGGTGACGGGCAGCACGCCGATGCCCGCCTCTTCGGACAGGGAATTCGGAGGCAGGGGGGAGGAGAGCACGAAGTAGCGCACCGGCGGGGAGGGTTTGAACTGAGCAGGCAGCGAGCAGCCCGTGAGGGCGAGCGCGAGAAGAAGCGCGGCGGAGAGGGATTTCATCATCAGTTGTTTCTCCCGAAGATGAGGGCGTTGGGCTTGATTTCCAGAAGCGTGGCGAGTTCGGAGAGAGCCTGGGCGGCGCGGCGCAGGGAGAGCATGGTCTGGCTGAACTCGAGCACGGGGGCGGAGTCTTCGCTGAACAGGTTGTCTGCGGTATCGGCGGCGCGACGCAGTTCCTTCATGGCGCTTCCGGCTTCGTTCACGGTGTTTTCGGAAGCGGCGGCGAGGCTGCTTACGCTGCGCAGCGCGGCGTTGACGTTCTGGAGCGTGGTGCGGATGTCCTTCTGGATGGATCCTGCGAGATCGGCGTAGGAGTCGAGCGTGGTTCCGGCGTTCTGGCGGAGGGCGCCGAAGGAGGTCACTTCTTCGCGGATGGCGTCGCTGGTGTCGCGCATGCTGGCCACGAGGCCGGAGGCGTCGATGTCGCGTATCTGTTCGGAAAGACTTCTCAGACTGCTCATCACGTCCAGCAGGATTTCCTGAAGGGGCATGTCCTCCAGCGTGCTGAGGGCCGCGTCGAGGGAGGAGAGCTGAGTGGGAATCTGGGGGGAGCCCTTGTAGGGCGCGAGGCTGTTCAGATCCACGGGATCGGCGTTGCGGACGAGGTCGAGTTCCACGCAGAGCTGTCCGGTGAGCAGGCTGGAAATGCCCAGCTTGGCGCGCAGACCGGCCTGAATGAGTCTGTTGAGAATGTCCGGATCGCCGAAGAGTTCGCTTTCCCTGCCGTCTTCGAGCAGGGCGGTAGCCTTGTCCTTTTCTATTTCAATGATGACGGGCGTATAGAATCTTGCCGTACCGAGTTCGGGGCGGATCTGGATGGAGCTCACCTTGCCCACGCGGATGCCCTTGAAATAAACGGGCGACCCCTGCGTGAGTCCTTTGAGCGAGGTGTTGAAGTACAGCGCGAAGGTGGGGTTCTTGGGGCCGAGAGTGCCGGACCCGAGAAGCAGGATGAATCCGACAATGAGCGCCAGCGCGCCGAGAACGAACGCTCCGATGAAGGTTTTTGTGCCGCGTTCCGTCATTGCAAGCCTCCGGAGGCGCGGCCCTTGCCGCGCGTAAGAAATTCCACCACCTCGTCCGGTCCGTGTTTGAGCAGTTCGTGCGGATCGCCGCCTGCGGTCATGGTTCTGGTTTTCGCATCCAGAAAGACGGAGTTGTTCGCGATGGCGAAAATGCTGGCCAGTTCATGGGTGACCACCACCACGGTCATGCCCAGGGTGTCTCTGAGCTGAAGGATGAGTTCGTCGAGCCGCGCCGCGCTGACGGGATCGAGACCTGCGGAAGGTTCGTCGAAGTACACCACGTCGGGATCAAGGGCGAGGGCGCGGGCGAGACCGGCGCGCTTTTTCATGCCGCCGCTGATTTCGGAGGGGTAGAAGTCCTCGAAGCCCGCAAGGCCCACCAGCGACAGCTTGAACGAGGCGAGGGCGCGGATGTCGCTCGGTGAAAGATCGGTATAATATTCCAGGGGAAGGGCCACATTTTCGGCAAGGGTGCGGGAGGTCCAGAGCGCGCCGCTCTGGAACATGACGCCCGTGCGGCGCATGACGGCGTCTCTTTCGGCGGCGGAGGCGCCCCAGAAATCCTTCTGACCGTAGAACACGGTGCCTTTTGCCGGTGGCATGAGGCCCATGAGCACGCGCAGAAGCGAGCTTTTTCCGCAGCCCGAGCCGCCCATGATGATGAAGATGTCGCCTCTGTTCACGGTGAAGTTCAGGTCGCGCTGAATGACGCGGGACCCGTAAGCCACGGTGACGTCCTTTGCCGTGACGGCGGCGTTGTTGTCCGGAACGAGCGTCATAGATCAAGCACCGTAAGGATGATGGTGATGACGGACGTGGCCACGATGATGCCCACGATGGAGCTGACCACGGCGGAGGTGGTGGCGCGACCCACGGCGGAGGCGTTGCGGCCGCAGCGTATGCCCTGATAGCAGCCGCAGAGGGCGATGAGAATGCCGAACACGAAGGCGTGCAGAAGGCCGATCCAGACGTAGCTCAGGGTCATGAACTGCAGGGTGTTGGCCATGTAGGCCGAGGGCGCGATGCCGAGCATGAGCACGCCCACGAGAAAGCCGCCCGCAATGCCTGCGATGTCGGCGTAGAGGGTGAGCAGGGGGGTCATGATGGCGAGTCCGAGCACGCGGGGCAGCACGAGAAAGTCGGTGGGGGAGATGCCGAAGCCCGTGAGGGCGTCCACTTCCTCATTGACCTGCATGCTGCCGATGACGGCGGCGAACGACGCGCCCGTGCGACCGGAGAGCACGATGCCCGTGAGCACCGGACCCATGACGCGCACCATGGACACGCCCACCAGCGAGGCCACATAGACTTCCGCGCCGAAAAGCTTGAGCTGCATGGAGCTGACGAAGGCCAGAATGAGACCGAGCAGCAGGCTCGTGAGACTGACGATGGGCAGGGCGTCCACGCCGCATTCGCGGAACACGTTCCACAGATCGCGGGAGCTGCAGGAGGCGCGACCGGTGAAAAATCGCGCCAGACTCTGGGAAACTTCGCCGATGAATTCGGTGATGTCGGCCATGATGCCGGGCCAGGCCATGGCCTTTTCGCCCACCATTTCAAGAAAGCCGGGCTCGTGTTTTTTGGTGTCGCCGCCGCGCGGGGGCACGGCGAGGGCCATGTCCAGCATGGGACCCATGCCGCCGGGCAGGCCGGAGGTATCCACGCGCATGCCTCTGGAGGCCGCCTGACGGGCCACGTCGGCAAGCGAGGCGAGCAGCAGGCTGTCGGCCTCGTCCGCGCCGTCGGAAAGAAGGCGGAGAACTTTTGTGTCTTCGTCGAAAAGGGCGCAGGCGCGTTTTCTCAGCGATTCGGGCAGACCGGGATCGGCCGCAAGGGCCTGCCGCGACCACGAACCGGAAACGCGGACAAGAAGCGTATCGTGCTGCTTTTGCAAGTCGAAGCCTGGCTGCATGGATCCTCGCTCTTCTGAGATGATCGCATTCTGAGCCGTCCGGCCGGGACGAAGGACGGAAAAAGGGGAATGATCTGCGTTGCGGCGGAAAACGGCCCGGCGCATGCCGCAGCCGGGCCGTTTCCGACAAAAGACGGATCAGTCCATGTGCATGGCGGCGCGCACCAGTTCCATCGTGGTGTTGATGGATATTCTGGCCTTCTTTCCGCCTTCTGCAAGTATTTCTTCCACGAGGCCGGGCTTGGCGAGAATGGCGGCGCGGCGTTCGTGCAGAGGTTCGAGGAAGTTCTGCAGGTTCTGCATGAAGATCTTCTTGCAGGCCACGCAGCCCATGGAGGCGTTGGTGCAGGCCTCGCGCACTTCGTTCTGGGTGTCCTTGTCGGCAAGGAGCACATGATAGGGGAAGAGGTTGCACACGTCGGGATTGCCGGGATCGCTCTTGCGCAGGCGGGCCGGATCGGTGAACATGCCGCGGATTTTGGGCGTGAGTTCTTCGAGGGTGTCCTGCAGGAAGATGCCGTTGCCGTAGCTCTTGGACATCTTGCGGCCGTCGAGACCGGGGCACTTGGCGGCGGGAGTGAGTCTGGCTTCGGGTTCGGGGAACACGTCTACGCCGTACATGCCGTTGAAGCGGCGCACGATTTCACGGGCGAGTTCGAGGTGGGGCTGCTGATCCTGACCCACGGGAACCCAGCGCGGACGATGCTGAATGATGTCGGCGGTCATGAGCACGGGATAGCCGAGAAAGCCGTAGTTGCCGAGATCCTTGTCGGTGATCTGCTGCTGCTGTTCCTTGTAGGTGGGGCAGCGTTCCAGCCAGCCGAGCGGGGTGATCATGGAAAGCAGAAGATGCAGTTCCGCGGTTTCCTTGATGTCGGACTGGCGGTAGATGGCACATTTTTCAGGATCGAGTCCGGCGGAAAGCCAGTCCACAACCATGTCGCGCACGAACTGCGGAAGTTTGGTGGTGTCGGCGTAGTTGCTGGTGAGGGCGTGCCAGTCGGCCACGAAGAAGAAGGCCTCGTGGGTGTTCTGCATGTCGACCCAGTTCTTGAGGGCTCCGAAGTAATGACCGATATGAAGAGGCCCGGTGGGCCGCATGCCTGAAACAGTGCGTTCGTTCGCCGTCATGGCGTGTCTCCTGAGAAAAGGGGGAATGGGAAAAATCAGAGTCCGACGATCGTGAGGGTCAGATTCCACGACCATCGCAGAAGCGGCATGAGAATGCTGCCGAGCACGCCGCTTGCCAGAAGGACCACGAGCAGGAGAAAGCCGTAGCGTTCCACGCGCTGGAACTGGAGCGCGATCTGCCCGGGAAGCAGAGTTTCCACAATGCGGCCGCCGTCGAGCGGAGGAATGGGCACGAGATTGATCCATGCCAGGGCGAAGTTGGCGGCAATGCCGGTCTGAAACATCTGCAGAAGGAAGCTGCCCGTGGAGGTGTGCAGCAGAAACTCCGCCGGAGCGAAGAGCAGAAGGCGCAGGCACACGGCGAAGGTCAGGGCGAGCAGCATGTTGGCGAGCGGGCCTGCCGCAGAAACGAAGAGCATGCTTTTGCGGTAGTCGCGGAAGTAGCGGGGATTGATGGGCACAGGCTTTGCCCAGCCGAACACGAAGGGAGAGAAGAGGGCCGTGAACACGAACATGCCCGTGCCGACGGGATCGATGTGGGGCAGGGGATTCAGGGTGAGACGACCGAGCATGCGGGCCGTGGGATCGCCGCAGCGCAGAGCCGCCCATCCGTGGGCGACTTCATGCAGAATGATGCCCAGAAGCACGGGAACGAAGGCGACGGCGAGATGCGAGATTTGTGCAGCTATATTTATGTCGAACATGGGGGATGTCGTTACCACATTTGCGGAACCTTCGCAAGAACGGCCGGGGCAGCGCTTTTCCCGTCGGCCGCTCTCGACAAAAGCAGTCCCTTTGGGCATGATGACAAGAACACGCCGACGCCTGAGCGGAGGCGCAAGTCCGTGAAGAACCGGGAGCCTGCATGCTGGGGTCATTAGTCCGTCTCATACTCAGAATCGTTTATCGCGTGGAACTGCGCGGACGCGAGCATTACGATGCCGCCGGGCCGCGCACGCTCATTCTGTACAATCCCGGATCCATCATCGATCCGCTTCTGCTGGCGGCCATGCTGCCGCACCGCATTGCGCTTCTGGCCGACAGGGCGCTGGAGCATAAATGGTGGATGCGGCCGGTATGCGCCCTCACCGACACGCAGTTCTTCGATTTTTCCAGTCCGGCCTCCACGGTGTCGCTGGTGCACGCTCTGGCCAGAAACGGCCGCTGCATGGTGTTCCACAGCGGCAGACTCGGCAACGATCCGCGTTACATCCGCATTCTGGAGGCGGCGGGCGTCATTGCCGAAAAGGCCGACGCCACGCTTCTGCCCGTGCGCATCGACGGCGCGTCCAGCTCCCCGTTCTCCTGCCTCAGACACAAGGGTCGCCGCCGCTGGTTTCCGCGCATCACGGTGAGCGTGCTGGAGCCGCAGAAGTTCCGTTCCTCCAGATCCCTGCCGCCGCGTGAGCGCCGCCGCATCATGGGCGAGAAGCTCTACGACATCATGACGGCGCTGGAGTACCGTTCCGGCATGGAGCGGAAGAACCTCATGCAGGCGCTCATGGAGGCCGTGGCCGTTTCCGGCCGCCGCTTCCCCATTGCCGAGGATCAGGACAGGCATGTGCTCACCTACGGGGCCATGCTGCTCAAGCTTTCGGTGCTGGGACGCGCCTTCCGGCGTCTGTTCCGCGGCGAGAAGACCGTGGGCTTTCTGCTGCCCACCTCCCTGCCCGGACTCGTGGCCTTCTTCGGTCTGCACTCGGCAGGCTTTGTGCCCGCCATGCTCAACTTCACCTCGGGCATATCCTCCGTGGTGTCCTGCTGCCGTACCGTGAAGCTCTCCTATGTGCTCACGTCGCGCCGTTTTCTGGCGCTTGCCGACCTCACGGCCATGGAGCAGGCCCTCAAGGACGCGGGACTGCGCATGGTCTATCTGGAGGACGTGGCCAAGAATCTCACCCTCGGCGACAAGATCGGGGGCGCGCTGATCTCCCGGCTGCGTCTTGCGCCGTCCACGTCTGCCGACGAGCCGGCCGCGGTCATGTTCACGTCCGGCACCGAGGGCGTGCCCAAGGCCGTGCTGCTCAGTCACACCAACATCATTGCGAACCGTCATCAGGCGCTCAGCATGCTCACCGTGGGCGCGGGCGACAAGCTCTTCAACTGTCTGCCCATGTTCCATGCCTTCGGACTCGGCATCTGCACGCTTCTGCCCGTGCTCGCCGGGGTAAGGGTATTCCTTTATCCTTCGCCCCTGCACTACCGCATCGTGCCGCGGCTCTTTTACGAAAGCCAGTCCACCATCATCTGCGGCACCGATACCTTCTGCGCAGGTTACGCCCGCTACGGTCAGCCCTATGACTTCTGTCACGCAAGGCTCGTCATCATCGGCGCGGAGAAAATGCGCGAGAGCACGCGCCGCGTGTGGCTCGACAAGTTCGGCGTGGATCTTTTTGAAGGCTACGGCGCCACGGAAACCGCGCCGCTCATTTCCGTGAACACGCCCGCCTACCGCCGCGAGGGCAGCGTGGGCCGCGCCGTGCCCGGCCTTGAATGCCGCCTCGTGCCCGTGCCCGGCATCGACGAGGAGAACACCGGCGTTCTGTGGGTGAAGGGCGACAACGTCATGCTCGGCTACATGCGTTCCGCCGCGCCCGGCGTGCTGGAACCGCCCGCGGACGAAAATCTTGCCGCCGCCTTTGCCGAAACCGGTCAGGGCGACGACGGCAAAGGCTGGTACGAAACCGGCGACATCGTGCACATGGACGACGAAGGCTTCATCTTCATCCGCGGCCGCGCCAAGCGCTTCGCCAAGATCGGCGGAGAAATGGTGTCGCTTGCCGCCGTGGAGGAGGCGCTCCGGGAAATCTGGCCCGAAGCCGTGCTCGGCGTGGTGTCCATTCCCGATCCGCGCAAGGGCGAGCAGCTTGCGCTCGTCATCGACACCGAGAACGTGACCACGAGCCGCATTGCGGCGCACTTTGCCAGCCGCGGACTCTCTCCGCTCTGGACGCCGAAGCGCATCATCAGCGTGAAGCAGGCGCCGCTTCTGGGCTCCGGCAAGTTCGACTACCGCAAGGCCCGGGAACTCGCGGAAGAAGCGTAGCGTTTTTTCATTTCTGCAAGAAAGGAAGAGGGTGGAAGGCGTGTCTTTCCGCCCTCTTTCCGTGTGGAAGGGGCGTTTTCGGCGCAGGCGTGGAGCGTGGGGCGGGAACCGGAGGGCGTGGGAAAATTGCCCGGGCGAGCGGGCTGCGGTCGCCCGGCGTGGGAAAAGTGCCAATAAGCGGAAAACGTCGGGCGTGGGGACTGCCGCCGGGGGGCGAGCGGGCTGCGGCGTTTTACAGGCATTCCGCGGGGGCATGACGCGCGGACCTTTGGATCCGGGCGGAAAACGGCGCGTCTTTCCGGAGCGTGTTGGCGACCGGACGCCATGCGGCTGCCATGCCCTGCGAAGTGGCTGGGGCCGCCGGAATGCCGGAAGGGGGCGGTTGATGGAGGCGGTCAGGACTCCGAAAGTTTCTGGGCGGGAGGGAACCTCCGGACGACAGGAGGGGAATTTGTTCCGCCGGACGGGGGAGGGCCGTTCGCCATCAAGTGGTGCAGAGACTCCCTTTGTCAGAGCCGTTGCACTGTTACCGGGAGGCGGAAACCGCCGGGCGTGGGAACTGCCGCCGGGGGGCGAGCGGAAACTCTCCGCGCAAGGGAATCCGCCGGAATGCCGGATGCCGCTGCGCAAGGGCAAGCGCCGGGCGAGCGAAAAACACCAGATGAGCGGGAACCGGAGGGCGGAGCAATCCATCGGGCAGCCGGGAACCGCCGAACGAGCGAAAAACGCCGGGCAAACGGGCAATCCGCCAACCGCCGAAATCCGCCTGGCAGCCGGGAACCGCCGAATCACCGAAATCCGCCGGTCGGCCGGTCGGGGAGGGCGGGGCGAAAGGTTACGCGTCGGGATGCTTCGCGGCCGTCACGTTCTGCTCGGTCATCGCCTGCAGAAAGGCCGTCAGATCGGCGCCCGTCACATGAAGCGTTATTTCTCCGCCTTTTGAAGCAATGTCCGGCACGGTGCCGAGCCGCTTTGCAAGAAAGTCGCGAAGGCTCCGTTCCACCGAACCGCCGCCCTTTGTGGAGAATACATAGCCCTGTCCGCCGTCTTCCCTGATGTGCCATTCCTGACGCGTGCCGGAAATCTGCGGATGCCGGAGCCGTATCTCTCCGGAAGGGGAGGTCATGCGCGTGGGCGAGGTGAGCTTTTCCAGCGCGTCCAGCGCCTCGAGCACCGGCGGCCGGGCGTCCAGAAAGCGCAGCCGCTCGCCGAACACCTCGTCGAGAATGTAGTCCCGCCGCTCGATGAAGCTTGTTTTCATTTCCTCCACCTTGCGGAGCATGCCCTGAAGTTCCGTTCTTTCGGCAGGATCCTGCCGCGTCTGCATCTCCTCGGCAAGCCACGCGGCGTAGCTGTCGAACACGCGCATGTCGCCGCCGTTTTTCCGCATGTCCGCAAGCTGACGCACTCCCTGCATCTTTTCCATGTAGGAGGAATCGTCGAACATGGAGAAGTTCTTGAAGCGCATGTTCTTGCGGACGGGCTGATCAAAGGAAAAGTCGGAATGCACGTTGCGGAAGCTCATGAACCCTTCCAGCGAGTGACCCGGATCAATGGCGGCAAAGGTGTCGCCCATGCGTCCCTTGTTGTCGCCCCGCGAGCCTATGGCGTCGCGGTCGGCCATCATGAGAAAGAGTATCTTGTTTCTGCCCCAGTTCTCCACAACGGGATCGCTTTCCCTGCCGCTTCCTGCCGCCGCGGGGCGCGTGAGCACGCCGTCGCGCAGGTTGCCGGAAAAGTCGCGGAAGCTCTGTCTGTTGCCCTGAGCGTCGGTCTGGCTCATGTGTTCGGCTTCCACCATGAGCTTGAGCGAGCCGTCGGCGTAGGAGGCGGGAACCAGACGCGCCTTCTGCGAGGCGATGCCCATGGCCTGCATGAGATCGGTGGCCAGCGTTTCCTTGAGCGCGGACTGATTGGCGGCAAGGCGGGTCCGGGCCGTGAAGGCGCGGTGCAGCGTGCCCTTGGCCGTGCGCTTGGGAAGGCGGATCCTGTGCCGCACAAGGGTTCTGTCGGATTCGGCGTAGTCCATCTTCACATAGTGGATGGCCGTGAAGAAGGCATCGTTCCGGCGGATATGCCGCTCAAGATGCGCCTGTATGCCGGGATCGTTCATGAGCGCGCTCATGAGCTTTTTGCGGTCGCCCTCGCTGAGCGCCTTCAGCATGTCGGGGCCGGACGAGGGCAGGCCCCGCTCCTGCAGAAGGGCTGCGGCTCTGCTGCGGATGTCGGTTCCGGGATCGGTCGGAACGGCCTTTGGGCCGGGCGCTTCGGCGTCGTGCGGGGGGAGAATGCCGCCGGAAAGCGCCGTCTTCAGGTAGTCCCGGGCCTGCGCGTGCCATGCCGTGCCGGGCGTGAGCATGGCTTCCGTGTGCTTCGGCTGCCATGCCATGCGCGCCTCGAAGCCCGGCTCCACGCCCTTCTGCTTGAGGCGGACGAATTCAAATTCGCCGAGAATGTCGCCTTCCCGGATCATGCCTGCGCGCGCCTTGTCCTCCACGTTGTACTCGTAGCGCTGTCCGTTGAGCAGCTCGATGCCCCGCGGCTTGTTTCCCGTGTTTCTGGCAAGCTGAATGAGGCGTCCGGCCAGTCGGTCGACGCCGCGGTCGGAGAGCAGGGCGCCGCTGGGAGAAACTTCATCCAGCATGGGGCCGAGCATGCTTTTCAACGATTCGGGAGAAACGGCTCCGGGATTTCTGAGCACGCCTTCGTGCATGCAGCGCTGGGAGAACACGCAGAGCACTCTTGCAACGTTGGAGGCGCGGGCATGCTCGCCCGCCCGGCGTATGGCGTTGCGTATTTCCCGGCTGGAAAGAGAGCCGGAACTTTTGAAGCGCAGACTGTTCAGGGCATCTGCGCCGAAATGAGAGCGGAGCGCTTCGGCAAAGGCCTGACGCACTTCGGCGTTGGCGATTCTGCGACCGGAACGGACTCCCTTGCCGGAAACCGGCGTTTCCTGACCGCCGCTGCGATCCAGAATCACGCGGCTCCACGATTCCTCGGCGACTTTCTGAAAGGAGAGAAAATCAACAGGCATATCCGTTCTCCGGGGAAATTCACACCCTCAGCATGCTCAGGCGCGGGTCGTCCGCCTGGATCGGAGCGGACGCGCCGCCGTTCATGGATGCAAGTTCGTCTTTCCAGTATTCGGCATAGTGGACCACGTTTTCCAGAATCTGCCGGAAGCGGACGTGATCTTCTTCCGCCGCGGAAAAGGAGTAGCTGAAGACGAGCTCATGACTGTCGGGATGCATGGCCAGAACGCCGCCGCCCGTTTCCACGCCGAAAAGATTGGCGGCAAGCAGACGCTCGCAGGCGGAGGACAGCGCGTGACTCTCGATGCGGCCCAGCTCGAAGAAGACATAAAAGCTGTCGGACACGGCAATGTACTGCATGTGGGCGAGCAGGGAACCGTCGATTTCCAGGCAGCAGTAGCCCGTGTCGTCCGTTTCCAGGGGAATGTCGAGGGCTTTGCCCAGTTCGCCTATCATCGAGTCATAATGTTCTCTGCTCATGATCGAATTCCTTGAAGATTCCCCGAAGGTTCGCCGCACGGGGGAAGGACGGCCCGGCCGCAGGGCCGCATCTTTGGGACGACACCTGATTCGAGCGTATTTTTTCTGTGCAGGCAAGTCAAGGAGGGCGGTCTGAAAAGCGATCGCGCCCCGCGCCGGAAAGGACGTCTTTTTCCTCTTCCCGCAGAACGCGGCAAAAATTTTCCGCTTCCGTCACATTTTTTCTTGAAAAAAACATCCGCATTTCGTAGTCTTTCAAAAAACAAGCCATGATGGCAGGGAAATCATGATGAACGTCCGCAACGCCGCCCTCTTCCAGAAGAACGAAGTACGCTTCGCTTCTTCTCTGCTGTGCGCTCTTCTGTGCGGACGACTGTCCGGTCTGCTGCTGTGCCCGGACATATCGTGATTTCTGACGCATAACAGGAAGAAAGGCTGTTCCGTCGGAAGTCGGAGCAGCCTTTTTTGTAGCCTCCGTCCGCTCCGCGCGGCGGAGACGCAGCATGAAAAACGCAGACCGCGCAAAAAGAGACGGCCTGAAAACGCAAGGAGAAAAACATGTCCGACCGCGTCATCATTTTCGACACCACGCTCCGCGACGGAGAACAGTCCCCTGGCGCCACCATGGATCTCGGTGAAAAGATCCGCATCGCCCGTCAGCTGGAAATGCTGGGCGTAGACGTCATCGAGGCTGGTTTCCCCGCCGCCAGCGAAGGCGACTTCGAGGCCGTGAAGGCCATTGCCCAGAGCGTGGAGAAGGCACAGGTCGCCGGTCTTGCCCGCGCCAACTTCAAGGACATCGACCGCGCCTGGGAGGCCGTGAAGCATGCCCGTCATCCGCGCATCCATACCTTCATCGCCACCTCTCCCATCCACATGGAATACAAGCTCCGCAAGACCCCCGATGAGGTCGTGGAACTGGCCGTGGCCGCCGTGAAGCGCGCCGCTTCCTATACCTCCAATGTGGAGTTCTCCGCTGAGGACGCCTCCCGTTCCGATCCTGATTTTCTCGTGCGCATCGTCACCGCGGCCATCGAGGCCGGAGCCACCACCATCAACATTCCCGACACCGTGGGCTTTGCCCAGCCCGACGAGTTCGGCGCGCTCATCCGCTACATCATCGAAAACGTGCCCAACTCGGACAAGGCCGTCTTCAGCGTGCACTGCCACGACGATCTCGGTCTTGCCGTGGCCAACAGCCTTTCCGCCGTCAAGAACGGTGCGCGTCAGGCCGAACTGTGTCTGAGCGGCATCGGCGAAAGAGCCGGCAACGCCTCCCTCGAAGAATTCGTCATGGCTCTCAAGCTCCGTCCCGAATACTACGGCGTGGAATGCACCATCGTCACCGAGCAGCTCTATCCCTCCTGCCATCTGCTTTCGCTCATCATCGGTCGTCCCATTCCGGCCAACAAGGCCATCATCGGCAGCAACGCCTTCGCCCATGAGTCCGGCATCCATCAGGACGGCATGCTCAAGAACCGCAACACCTACGAGATCATGACGCCGCAGGCCGTGGGCCGCAAGTCCACGGACATCGTCATCGGCAAGCACTCCGGCCGCAACGCCGTGCGCACCCGTCTCGAGGAACTCGGCTACAATCTCGACACCGATCAGGTCAACGCCGTGTTCGCCGCCATGAAGGAACTGGCCGACAAGAAGGCCCGCATCCACGACGAGGACCTCGAAGCCCTCGTGTTCTCCGAAGTGTACCGTATGCGCATTCCGGACCGCTTCCGCCTCAGCAACATCTGCGTGCAGACCACCATGGGTTCCACCATGCCCACCACCGCCGCCGTGGTCATGCAGGATCACGACGAGGAAGTGCGTCTTGCCGGCTTCGGCGTCGGCCCCATCGACGCCGCCTTCAACGTCATTTCCCAGATCTGCGGCACCAAGGCCGAGCTTGAGAAGTTCTCCGTGAACGCCATCACCGGCGGCACCGACGCTCAGGGCGAAGTGTCCGTGCATCTGCGCGACGGCAAGTATTCCGCCACGGGCCGCGGTTCCGACCTCGACATCATCGTGGCCAGCGCCAAGGCCTATGTGGACGCCCTGAACCGCCTCGAGCACAAGGAAAAGGACGTCATCAGCTACAAGCAGAACCCCGTCGACTGATTCCGGACCGTACCGGTCTTTTCCTGCGGCCCGTCCTTCCGCGACGGGCCGCCGCAAGCCTTTCTTTTTTCCTGGAGACACAATCATGGCAATGACCCTTGCCCAGAAAATACTTCAGATGCACACCGACGAAGAGGTCCGCGAACCGGGACAGATCGTGGAATGTTCCCTTTCCGGCGTGCTCGCCAACGACATCACCGGCCCTCTGGCCATCAAGTCCTTCCGCGCCATGGGGGCAAGGAAGGTCTTCGACAAGGACCGCGTGTTTCTGGTGATGGATCACTACACGCCCCAGAAGGACATCGCTTCGGCCAATCAGGTCATCGTGTCGCGCAACTTTGCGAAGGAAATGGGCATCACCCACTACTATGAAGGCGGCTGCGCGGGCGTGGAACACGCGCTTCTGCCCGAAAAGGGACTGGTCAAGCCCGGCGATCTCGTCATCGGCGCGGACAGTCACACCTGCACCTACGGCGGCATCGGCGCCTTTTCCACGGGCCTCGGCTCCACGGACATCGCCTGCGGCATGGTGCTCGGCAGGCTGTGGTTCAAGGTTCCCGCCACCATCCGCGTGAACATCGAAGGCGACATGCCCCGCTGGATCCGCGGCAAGGACCTCATTCTGCGTCTTATCGGCGAAATCGGCGTGGACGGCGCACTCTACCGCGCGCTGGAATTCGGCGGCTCCGCCCTGAAGGACGTGGACATTGAAGGTCGTCTGTGCATGGCCAACATGGCCATTGAGGCGGGCGGCAAGTGCGGCCTGTTCCCTTCGGACGATTTGACCGCCGAATACTGCCGCGCCCACGGCACGAGCGATCCCATGCGGCTTTCCGCCGACGAGGGCGCCGAGTACGAGCGCGTGGTCACCATGAACGTCACCGGCATGGAGCCTGTGGTCGCCTGTCCGCATCTGCCGGAAAACACCCGTCCCGTCTCCGAACTTTCCGACGTGACCGTGGATCAGGTGGTCATCGGCTCCTGCACCAACGGCCGCATTTCCGACATGCGCGACGCCGCTGAAGTCCTGCGCGGCCGCAAGGTGGCGAAGGGCGTGCGCTGCATCGTCATTCCCGCCACGCCTGCGGTCTGGCGTCAGGCCATGGACGAAGGCCTCTTTGAAGTCTTCTCCGACGCAGGCTGCGTCATCAGCACGCCGACCTGCGGCCCCTGCCTCGGCGGCTACATGGGCGTGCTCGGCGACGGCGAACGCTGCATCTCCACCTCGAACCGCAATTTCCGCGGCCGCATGGGCAGTCTGGAATCCGAGCTTTATCTCGCAAGTCCCTGCGTGGCGGCGGCTTCCGCCGTCACCGGCGTCATCACGGGGCCGGACGCGCTCTAGGCTGCCCGCGGGGAAAGGCGGTTTCGGCGCGTTGCCGGAGCGCTTTCCCGTCGGGAGTTCTTTGCCCGGAAGGAAACCGTCCTTCCGCCTCCCTTGCCCCAAGGCGGCGCTTTGCTGAGCACCTGCTTCGGGGCAGGGAGTCTCCCTCCCGCGCGACTCGCTGCGCCGGGAGAAATACAGGAGTTTTCCCATGTCCTTTACCGGAAAAGTACATAAGGTCGGCGCTCATATCGACACCGACGCCATCATTCCCGCCCGCTTTCTCGTCACCACCGATACCCGCAAGCTCGGCGAAGCCTGCATGGAAGGCCTGGAACCGGGCTGGGTGAAGCGTGTGAACGAGGGCGACATCATCGTGGCGGACCGCAACTTCGGCTGCGGTTCCTCCCGCGAACACGCGCCGCTCGCCATCATCGGCGCCGGCATCCGCGCCGTGGTCGGGCACAGCTTCGCCCGCATCTTCTACCGCAACGCCTTCAACATGGGCCTCATGCTGCTCGAAGTGGGCGACGAGGTGGAAAAGATCAATGATGGCGATACGCTGGAAATCAGCCCCGAAGACGGCATCATCCGCGACCTCGACAACGGCGCGGAAATCCGCATTCCCCCGCTTTCTCCCATGATGCAGACCCTCATCGACAAGGGCGGCATGGTGAACTACGTCAGGGAACAGCTGAAAATGCGCGGCGAAGCGGAGTAAGGGCGGAAAAGACATAAAAGGCAGGAAAGGCATGCGGGGGAATGATTCCCCGACAGGTCGGGCAAGCCCCCGCGCCCCCTCGTTTCCGTCCTCAGGATTTTCCCGGGACGGGAACGAAGACTGCGAAGGAAAACGCGTTTCGTCGAAAGACGGAGCGCGTTTTTTTGGTTAAAAGAAAACCCCCAGCTAGGCTGTGGGTTCCCGAAAACTTATA